>Ga0153980_1000630_pt1 | contig 15783 bp, 13 predicted proteins | sample TSGA064MetaG_FD_104722 | JGI IMG/M metagenome (GOLD analysis project Ga0153980, IMG submission 104722) | Attine ant fungus gardens microbial communities from Georgia, USA - TSGA064 MetaG | ecosystem: Host-associated > Fungi > Mycelium > Unclassified | place: USA: Georgia, Magnolia Springs State... | reverse complement strand
GAAGAAATCTCCAAGCTGTCATATCCTATTTCCTGATAAAGAAATTCAATGTCTTTTACGATTTCAATCTCTTCTTCGTGAAGAACATCGATTTTATTGAATAAGAGTAAAGGTTTTATGTTATACGCTTCACAGCATGCCAGAAACCTGTCCAGGAACCCCAGTGAGGTTTCAGGATGTTTAAGAGTAAATATAAAGCACGCCAAATCGATATTGGATGCGATGATGTGAGCTTCTTTTGAAAGGTTAACGGATTTTCTGATCAGGTAATTTCTGCGCGGTTCTATTTTAGTAATCCATGCAATATCATCCTGTTCCAGTTGAAATTCCACGAAATCTCCTACAGCCAGCGGATTGGTAAGCCTTGTTTTAATTAATTTGAATTTACCCCGGATTCTGGCTTCAAAAATTCTATCGGTTTCCATTTCTAAAACCTGATACCAACTTCCTGTAGATTTAATGATTTTTCCTTTCATATTTATAACTGAGTGCAAATATAAGGAATTAGGGCTTAGGATTTCGGTATTAGCGGTAAACTAACTCCTATTTCCCAAGCCCTAATTATATTGATGAATCTTGCTGCTTATTGTCTGTCTATCATAATGCTGTTCTGCACTTCAATAGATTCTTCGTGGATCGCTTTGAAAACTTTTTCAATAAAATCCTGAGACATTCCTGTTTCTTTTGCTTTCTGACCTGCGTATTCTGTGATCACTTTCCAACGTTCCGGCTGGAAGATAGCGATATCATTCTCTTTTTTAAGTTTCCCAATTTGTTCGGAAACTTTCATTCTTTGAGAAAGAAGTTCAATCAACTGAAAATCGATATCAGAGATCAACGTTCTGTGTCTTCCCATTTCCCCATCGAAACCAGCAATTCCCGAATTTCTAACTTTCAGATTTCCGATCAGTTCGGCAAGAACTTCCGGTGTAATCTGCTGTGAAGCATCACTCCAGGCTTCATCAGGATTACAGTGGCTCTCGATAATTGCTCCCTGGTATCCAACGTTCATTGCTTCCTGGGTAATATCAGCCAATCCTGTTCTGTTTCCACAGATGTGGGAAGGATCCACTAACATAGGAATATTTGGAAACTGGCTCTTGAAATCTAATGCAATCTGCCAGTTTGGATTGTTTCTGTATTTTGTTTTCTGGTATGTAGAAAAACCTCTGTGTATCGCTCCAAGATTTTTGATGTCCTGGCCTAAAAGTCTTTCTAAAGCTCCAATCCATAATGCTAAATCTGGATTCACCGGATTTTTAACAAATACAGGCTTATCTGTTCCTCTCAATGCCATTGCGATTTCCTGAACGGTAAATGGATTTACGGTAGAACGCGCCCCAATCCAAAGGATATCAACATCAGCTTCCAGGGCTGCAAAAACGTGATGAGCGTTGGCAACTTCAGTTGCAGTTTTGAATCCGTATTCTTCTTTTACCTTTTTCAGCCAGTTAAGACCGATCACTCCTACCCCTTCAAAACCATTGGGTTTAGTACGGGGTTTCCAGATTCCTGCACGGAAAATTGGCACCTGTGCATTTGTTTCTTTAATTCTTCTGGCAGTTTCAAGCATCTGAGCTTCACTTTCTGCGCTGCATGGCCCCGCGATCATTAATGGTTGTGAAAACTCATTGATCCAGTCGTTTTTTAAGTCTTTTAAATTCATCTTGTTAATTTATTGTATAATTATTTTTATTTTTAAAATTTGCATCAATAATCCATTCATTATAAAATTTACTTTATAATTCTTTTCAAAAAATGCCGTTCAAAATTTTTAAAGGAATCAGGAAAATTGGAATGGAATCTATTTTTCCTGTATTTTTTGAGAAAGAAATTTAATTAGCTATACCAATAAAATCGATAATAACTTCTAAAATTTCTATAATAGGTAGAAGAAAAGCCAAAATAACCGCTAAAGTAATTAGCGGGAGCGAAACTAACAGCGTTTCTAAAGTCGGACATATATGGGATCAAAGATTTTTCCACTGTTGTTATGTACCTGAGCTTACGTTATTTATAGCTTTAAATTAATTATTCTTTTTCCTGCAAATGTAATTTTGCTGCAGAAATATTTGACAAATATATAAAATTATGTCAAATCAAACTTCATTAAATCATCAAGATCTTTCAATAATGGATTTTTCTCGATGAATTTTTCAAATATTTTCTTTTTGGTAACCACCTCTATTTTAAGGTTTTCGAAGTCTCTTTTGTACTCAATTTCAATACTATAGTTATGAACTTTTGTTTTGAAATGATTAAAAAATTCTCCGCTTATTTTATCAAATTCTATTTTTGCAGAATCAGATGGATATAAAACCTGAATAGCGTTTTCGTCTTTTTTGATAAGTTTAAAAGCTTTAATAGCATTAAAAACGAATGTATTTTTAGACTGAAGTTGTTTTAATAGCAAATTCCATTCCATTTGCAGATCTGTATCTGTAAAATGGCTTTTCGGAAGATTTTCGGTGGTAGTGGAAACGGTTTCTTTTACTTCTGTTGCTGCTTCTTTTGCAGGATTCATCAAAGCACTGATGCTAAATCCGGAAGGAGCTCCTTGTCTGGATAAAGGTTTGGAAGTGGTTGTATTGGGTATTTTCACCTCATTATCGACAGCTAAAGGCTTCTCGATGGGTTTCTCTATTTTCTCCTGTGGTTGTGGTTTTTCAGGTAATTGAATCTCCTGCTTTTCATGAAGAAAGGGAGCCAGTATTATGAACTTTTTTTTTTAATAACGTCTGCATTAGCCGTTAAAGAGGTCAGCTGCATCAGGGCAATCTCAACCGTCAGTCTTGGGTTCTTAGAGTTTTTATAATTAATGTCAGCATGGTTACAGATTTCAATAGCATCTATAAGCTGTTGTGCACTCCATTTCCGGGCCTGTTCAACAAATTTAATTTTTGTTTTCTCTCCCACTTCAATCAACTCCATGGTAGAGGCATTCTGAGCCATCATTAAATCTCTGAAGTGATTTCCTAATCCGGCAATAAAAATATGAGGATCAAACCCTTTTTTAACGATTTCATTAAATGCAAAAAGGACTTCCGGAATTTTGTTTTCCTTGGCAAAGTCTACAATATTCAGGTATTGATCATAATCTAAAATATTCAGCACTTCAGCGGCTTTGGCTAAAGTGATATTTTTTTGTGAAAAGGTGGAAAGCCTGTCGAAAATAGAAAGCGCATCTCTTAATGCTCCATCTGCTTTTTGAGCAATCATGTATAAAGCATCATCTTCATACTGGATATTTTCCTTTTTGGCAATATTCATCAAATGTCCCTGAATGTCCTCAATAACAATTCTTTTGAAATCATAAATCTGACAACGGGATAAAATGGTAGGAATAATTTTATGTTTTTCCGTAGTAGCCAAAATGAAAATGGCATGGGCAGGCGGCTCTTCCAGGGTCTTAAGAAAAGCATTGAAGGCAGCAGAAGACAGCATATGAACCTCATCGATGATATAAACTTTGTATTTACCCACCTGAGGAGCAAAACGCACCTGGTCTATCAATTCTCTGATATCGTCTACCGAGTTATTGGACGCAGCATCTAATTCGTAGATGTTATAAGCAAAGCCATCTTCTGAAACGGAGCCATCTTTTTCATTAATCTTTCTCGCGAGAATCCTTGCACATGTAGTTTTACCTACTCCACGAGGTCCGCAAAACAGCAGAGCCTGAGCCAGCTGATTTTCATCAATAGCATGTTCTAAAGTATCTGTAATATGAGATTGCCCTACAACAGTTTCAAACTCCTGTGGGCGATATTTTCTTGCAGATACTATAAAATTTTCCATAGGCCAAAAGTAAGGAATATAGTTTTAATCTGAAAATTAAAAGTTTTCAAATTATCAAAAAGAACTTATTTTTTTGGCCTCATGAGAAAATTTTTAATCATCATTTTTTTTCGTAAGCAAGGTCTACAAGTTCTGCGATCGCTTTTTCAATCTCGTGTCTTCCTTCTTCGGTTTTCAGGTCAATTCCACAAAATTTGCTGGCATTGTACCCTGTATAAAGGTTAAGGTAATAAGCACCGGAAACAATTAAAGCCATGATTGCTCTGTATCGTGTAGCTCCTTCTCCAAAGTGAGGATCGGTAATATTTTCGAAAATCATACTTCCTGCTTCTTCCCTCTGTTCTACCAATCTTCTAAGGATAGGTTTACTTTCAGAAAGTTCCCAAAGAATGATCTTTTGAAGTTCTTTATTTTTTCTGAAGTTTTCAAACTGGTTAAGGATAGCCATTTTGGAAAGTTCTTTACCACCATCTGAAATATCTACCTCAATACTATTCTGATTGATTTTGCTCCAGTAATCCTGGGATTTAATATATTCATCTATCAGCTTATCCGTGCTACCAAAGTATTCATAAATAAGCTTTTTATCAAAACCGGCTACTGCTGCAATTTTACTTACTTTTAATCCTGAATATCCTTTTACTCTCAGGATTTTACCGACTGCAGCGAGCAATTTTTGTTTGGTTTTTTCTTTGTCCCTGATGGGCCCCTGCACTACTTTTCTAGGCATAATTTATTATTTTTTTGCAATATGCAATTTATTATTGATATCTTCAAACGCATTCAGCGTTTTATCAAGATGCTCTCTTTCGTGTCTGGCTGTTACACTCATCCTTATTCTTGCATCTTTTCTGGCTACCGCCGGATATAAAATGGGATTGGTATAGATTCCTTTTTCTATTAGTAGTCTTCCTACATCTCCTGTTACATGCGGATCTCCAATTTTTACGGGAACAATGGCAGAACAGGTAATTCCTGTGTCTAATCCCAGCTCGTCCAATCCTTTTTTAAAGTAATTTATATTATTCCAAAGCCTCTCTCTCCATACCGGTTCTTCATCTATTAAATCGATTGCTTTGATAATTCCTGCTGAAGACGGTGGTGCTGTTGCGGAAAATATCTGCTGACGGGACTGAAATTTAAGAAAGGTTGCCAATTTTTTATCTGCAATAACATACCCTCCTAAATTACCAAAAGTTTTACTAAAAGTCCCGGTCATGATATCTACTTTGTTCAACAGGCCTGCCTGCTCTATCGTACCTCTTCCTGTTTCACCTAAAATTCCTATACCATGTACGTCATCCACCATCAGAAAGGCATTATATTTCTTTACAAGATTATAAATCTCATTCATATGCGAGGTATCTCCGTCCTGCGAATATACTCCATCTATAATTACGAGTTTTGTGCGGTAAAGGTTTTCAGAAGTCTTCAAAATATGTTCCAAACCCTCTAAATTATTATGGGGAAATGTCTTTTTATTGGTAAAAGCACATCCTTCATATACGCTGGCATGTACAGCCATATCTAAAATAGCAAGATCTTCCTTTTGCATCAGGCATTGTAAAGTCGCGCTATTGGCGGTATATCCGGTGGTAAATACCACTGCTTCATCATCATTTCTTCCGAAAAAATTGGATATTTTTCTTTCAAGTTTATCATGGTAATCAAAATACCCACCAATAAGTGGAGTTGCTCCTGTACCGGTGCCGTATTTCTGTATTCCATCTATCGCAGCCTGCTTTACTTTGGGATGTTGCGTAAATCCTAAATAATCACTTGAAACGAAACTTACATATTCTTTGTTTTGGTTGGCAATATCTACATGCAATGTAGCATTGGTTCCTGTGGTATTCTTCAATCTATAATTCATATGACCGTTAGACCTCATATAGTCTAAAAAATCATAGAAATACTCTGCTCTTTGGGCGATATTATAGTTAGGAATATTCTCAAAGTCCTTAAATGTCGCTGTTGAAAAGTTAATACTCATCCTTAATTTTGTTAGTTGTTTAATGAAACAAATATATGATTATTTGAAATTGCTCAAGTTGTCATTCGGATTTAAATATTATTACACAAATACTATTTAAATCTTAACAACTGAAAACCAGATTCCTTCACATATTATTGAATCTTTATGATTTTTGTTACAGATTATTAGTTTTTTATCTATATAAATCTAATAAAAAAAAGAAGACCATAAAAGGTTTATGGTATATAAAACGTAAAAAAATATCAATTTTTCCACAACCTTCTCATTTATAAAATATTAAATTTCATTTGTTGTTATCTCTTCGTGATTTAAGAATAAAACAGCAGGCATCCTATCTTTTATTATTTGTACAAAAGCACTGTTTTTATAGGGAAATATTTACTATATATCACTTTTAGCAAATGAAAAAAATCGAAAGAGTCAAGAACAAATTATTATTTTCCAAGCAGAAAAGGACAGTTTCTGCTATTGAGTATATTTTATCCATCGAAGAGGATAAGAATTATTAAAAAAAACGAACTGCTAAATATGAGTAATATGAACATTGAAAGTGATAATACTTAAAATTTTTCCAAAGTTTCAGTATGATTATTTTTTCACCTTCCTGAATTCACCTGGAGTAATTCCGGTCATTTTTTTAAAGAATTTTGAAAAATTGGAAGGATCATAAGTGAAAATGCGGGCAACTTCTGCAACCGTTTTATCTGAATCCGCAAGCATGATTTTAGCCTGCTCAATAATTTCCCTATCATAAAAATAGCAAGGATGATTTCCTTTTTCTTTTTTCACGGTATCGGTAAGGTGCTGATGAGAAATTGCCATTTCTCCTGCTATTTCATTAAGCTTCATAAATTCAGGAGCAGTCCCGGAAATAACCTCCTGAATATGCTTTTTCAGTAAGGTAAAATACTGACTGCAGATTTCCTCTCCTCTTTTCATTCTTTTTTCATCATTATGCATAGTATATAGTGTTGATTGAGTCGAGAAATTTAAGAATACTTATCAAAAATACTGTGGTGAACTTTTCGGAAATATAAAAAAGAACAGATTTTAGTGAAAGCTGTCTTTAAATGCTTTTATAGAGTTTTTGACCTTTAATTTCTCCAGAATATTCTGACGGTGCCTGCTTACTGTATTAATGCTTATAAATAGAAGGTCTGCAATTTCTTTGCTCGCATATCCGTCACCCACGTATTTTAAAATCTCCAGTTCTCTTTTGGATAAGATATTTTCGTAATTGAGTTTATCTTTTACCACTATTTCTCCTTTTACCGCGTTTATAATTAAAAATTCCGAAGAAGAAAGCAGGGATTGATCCAGCGCAATATTATACAAACATAGTGCAAACCGCAAACGACAGTTATGAGGGGAATAAATATAAAACATCCGATGCTTTACAAAACGGTATTCGTCATTCTTATCTTTCATCCTGATTTTTGACAGTACATTATAGTCAGCACGGTCCAGAGGATTCAATGAATCCATCAGTTTAAAGAATCTTAATTCATGGATATATTTTTTAAGCTTATCATCCGGATGTATTTTTCTGATGATTTCTTCTTCCCAGATAGAATCTATTTCCGAGAGGTTTTCCGTAAGATTTAATCCCAGTTCCAATGCTGCTTTGGATTGATATACATAGCTTTTGTCTGCCTGCATGTCACTTAATACAGAAATAGCACCTTCCATCTGTGAATACACCAAAGCTCTCTGTTTGTATATTTCCACATCCAGAAGGCATTTTTCTCCAGCATTATTCAGTAATGTATCACTCAGCTTATCCTTGATTTCCATAAATGGTTATTTATAAGTATTGTTGAAATTCGGGTTTAATTATACTTTTGCTAAAGTAACAATTTACACTCAGTTATATCCAAATGAAGAGATTGATTTTAAGTTTCTGCGCACTGATTATATTTCAAAAGAATGCTGCACAGACATTAGAAAAGATGACATGGTTTAATGAACCTGAAAAATGGGAAATCAAAAACAACAGCCTATCAATGTTTGTTACGCCACAAAGTGATTACTGGAGAATTTCTCATTATGGCTTTACCGTTGATGATGCTCCCTTCTACTATACAACCTACGGTGGCGAGTTTGAAGCAAAGGTAAAAATTACCGGGAACTATAAAGCCAGATTCGACCAGATGGGACTGATGCTGAGAATTGATAAAGAAAACTACATCAAAGCCGGAATTGAATTCGTAGATGGAAAATACAATCTGAGTACGGTGGTTACCCATACTACCAGCGACTGGAGTGTGATCGCCTTAGATAAAACACCGGCTGCAGTATGGATAAAAGCGGTAAGAAGACTTGATGCCGTTGAAATTTTCTACTCTTTTGATGATAAAAATTATATCCTGATGCGCAATGCTTATTTGCAGGACAATACCCCCGTTATGGTCGGTTTGATGGCCGCCTGTCCTGATGGAAACGGGTTCAGTGCAGTTTTCGAGAATTTTAAGGTAAAAACACTTCCGGACCAACGTCGCCTGAAGTGGCTCGAAAACAATAAATAACCGATTGAATTACATTTCAATATACAGTCAATTTTTATGAAGTCTCCCATTTTTTTTGGGGGACTTTTGTGTTATAAAAAAGCCAGATATTTTCATCCGGCTTGTATTTGTGCATTAGAATCGGGTATCGGATTGATAAGGTTTAAATCAATGATACAGCCACTGGCAACACTTTGTAATCTATGATTATGAGGGATAATTATAAATTTTCCGCTGCTGCTATTTGTATTTAATGTATTCTTACTGCTGATCTTATTGCTCTTTAGCTATTTCTATCAAATATTGATTGAGTGGCGTTGCATTAATCCCAACCTAAACACTCCTGTGAAAAAGTAAAAAATTGCAAGGATCATTCTAATAGATAATACCGTTTTTTTCTATATCAAATTTTGGTTATTTTGTTTTAGCTAACGTAAATGTAATAATTAATCGCAAACAAAACACCATAAAGGGATAAATAATTCAAAATATTAACAAAAAATATAATTCAATACATATTAATATTAAATTATTACTGATAAATTAATTTAACTCTAAAGTAAATAATGTTCTGGTTTTTTATGAAAAGTATTGAAAATTAGAACAGCACAAGGCGGTATCACAGAGGAATAATGAATTGATAAAATTTCGCTTATTTCTAGTTCACAATAAGAAAAGTATAAAAAGCCTTCATGGCTTTTTTTTCGTAGGCATCTTTGAGGGAGACCAGCATAGCGGTACGGATCATATTCTTTCCTTTTATTGGGATTGTGATAAGTTCGTCATGCTCTGTCATCGTGGTTTGTGCTAAAATGGTGTACCAGTTTCCGCTTTTTGCCAATTCCAGTAAGGTGGGGATATCGTTAATTTCAATAAAAATTCTGGGTGATAATCCACTGCTTCTAAATGCCTCAGTTACGAATCTGGTAGTACTGTACCCTTTCGCGGGCATCGCTAAAGGAAGATCTGCAATTTCTTTCAGAGTGACGCTTTTTTTATGTGCCCATTCTGAATTTCTGGACGCTACCAAAGTCATTGGAGAAGTAAAAAGAGGATGATATGTAAAGATTTCCTGCCTGTTTCCTTCTGCAAAGGTAAGGGCAAAATCCAGTTCCAGATGCTGCAGTTTTTCCATCAGCTCGGAAGTGGTTCCAAATATAATATTGAACTTAATATCCGGATATTCTTTTGAAAAACTGATCAGAGGCTGTATTAACGTCTGGCGCATTCCATACGTAACCCCAATATTGAGCTCTCCACCTTTTAATTCCTGTAAATCTTTCAGCGCAAGAAATCCTTCCTGTGATTTCAGCAGGCTTTTTTCCGCATATTCTGCAAAGATGCTTCCCGCTTCCGTTAAAACAATACGCTTCCCTATCCGATTAAATAATGGGATTCCGAGTTCTTCCTCAAGCTGCCTGATCTGCTGGGAGAGCGTGCTCTGGCTAATGTAAAGCTGACTGGCAGCTTCTGTAAAATTAAGCAGTTCTTTTGCTTTCAGAAAATAACGAATCTGTCTGAGCTCCATTTTACAAATCTATTAGATGTATACAAAGGTAGAAATTATAAAGCAGATGGTTATCTATAAAGGATTATGCTCTGCTTTATCATTTCAGAATGATCAAAATTCTTACTTTAATGCATCAAGAGAATTCGTTCTTCTTCCAGATCTATTTTCATTAAGTGTTTTCTGATGATATCTTCGTCGAAACGCTGGTCATGATCATGATTCTGATCAATAAGCCATGTTCTCTGCTTGTCGAGAACATCCAGATAAGCGTTTTTGATCTCCGGAGTGAGTTTCACATCAGTATCTTCATCAAGTTTACTTTTCCATTTATCATGAAGCTGCTGTAAAAAAGGACTTTTAACAATCACTTCTCCATAATGGTCTGTAAGATGATCCAATGCAAATCTGGACATCTCTCTTTTAATCAGTTCGTCCGATTCCTCATCAGGAAGATGATCATTATATGAAGGCAGGTGTATTTTTTTAATAAGATATGGAAGGGTAAGCCCCTGAAGGAGCAAAGTTGTAAGAATGACAATAAAGGTAATGAACAAAATCAGGTTTCTCTGAGGAAAGTCCGGACCACCAACATATAATTTTGTCGGGATTGAAAGGGCTGCCGCTAGCGATACTACTCCACGCATACCGGTCCATCCCATAATCAGTGGTGCTTTAAACCCCGGACTTCTTCTATCTGCAACGGTGATAAAATTTCTCGCAATTAACGTCACAATAACCGCTCCATAGGCTGATAAAATCCTCACCACAATTAAAACGGCAGTAACCAGAAGCCCATATCCCACTGCTGCGGAAACGCTTACTCCTCCCAGCCCGGAAACAATCTCCGGAAGATCTAAACCGATTAACAGAAATACGAGGCCATTCAGAACAAACACCAGACTTTCCCACACGTTAATCCCACGCAATCGGGATGAAGCACTTAAAAAGCGGTGTCTTCTGTTGGAAAGCAGCAGCCCGCCGCTTACTACTGCCAATACTCCTGAACTGTGCACTTCCTCCGCCGCAATGTACATGGCATATGGAGCAACAATGGTAAGGATCGTATCCATGCTGGCATCTGTAGGAAGATATTTATGACCTTTCATAAACAGCCAGCCTACTAAAAGTCCTACTCCAACTCCTCCTATCAGCATCCAGGAAAAGCTAAGGGCTGCCTCATACCAGATAAACTGTCCTGTCGCAACGGCAATCAGGGCAAAGCGTAAAATAATTAATGAAGAGGCGTCATTCAGCAGGCTTTCGCCTTCTAAAATAGAAGACATTCTTTTCGGAATTTTTACAAATTTTAAAATAGCGCTTGCACTTACGGCATCTGGAGGGGAAACGATTCCGCCCAATAAAAATCCAAGCGCCAAAGAAAATCCGGGAATAAAATAGTTAGCAACAAATGCTACAGAAATTGCTGTCAGGAAAACAACTACAAAAGCAAAACTTCCGATAATACGCCGCCATTTCCATAATTCTTTCCATGAGATAGACCATGCAGCCTCATACAATAATGGGGGCAAAAAAATAATGAAAATAAGTTCAGGATCTATATGGATGGCCGGAATTCCCGGAATAAAACTGATCAATAGTCCGGCAACAACAAGCAGTACAGGGTACGCGACCTTTATTTTGTTGGCCAGCATGATCAATAATACAATGGCTACAATAAGTGATAAATAGAATTGAAAATGCTCTATCATTTGCGAAAAGTGTTTTTATAAATACAATGATAATCAATTAAAAAATTATCTGCAAAAAATACATTTTTTCTCTTTACTTAAAAATTTTCTTTTTCTTAAATACTATAAAGCTATAAAAAAAGAGTAGCCTTTTTTAATTTTCATCCGATGAGCACTAATCATTTTATTTCAAAAAGTCCTCACAGCACCGATTCCAACTTGGCCACATAGCCTTATTCTAAAAAAAAGCAATCTCGTATATCATATAAAGACCTATATTTTCTCAATGTATTTATACTCTTTTTTATTTAGTTTCTTTATAAAATAAATAACAAATATCACATTTTATCAACTTTTTTTTATCTTTGTTCTTTATGAATTGTACAAAGTTATCTGCTACGGCAAATCGATTTTGGAGTAGTACAATGGAAAAAAACCTAACGGATCATAAAACAAAAGGTTATAAATCAATAATTTAAACCAGTCAGTTTATCCCATTTCAATTGACTGAATAGTTTGAAATATAATTAATTCCTATTGAAACGGCAGATGACAATGAAAGAAAACACAACCCTCCAAAAGATCGACCAATATAAAAAAGATCTGATCCTTTACTACATCATTTTAATGGCATTAATTCTTCTAATATATGCCCTTATTTTCACTTTCCTTATTCCGGACAAAATCATGTCTTGGTATCTCTTTGGCGGCCTGTTTTTCTTAGTCTACTCCGCTTTTATTATAAGAAAAAACTATAAGATTGAAACATTGGTTCATACTTATATGATCGTTGCACCCATTTATAATTTTTATGTCATGCTTGCCTTCTGGAACAATTCTGTGGCCAGCTTTGTATGGCTGCTGCCCATTCCTTTAGGAGCTTATATCTTTTTTCAAACAAAATATGTGGTCAGATATAGTGTATATGTTGTTTTAAATATCATTTTAGGTTTTTTAGTTTCTAAAAATTTTCATTTCAATTTTCAAAAGCACAGTGCAGAAGATGTAAAAATGACTGATACTTTTCTTTTGCTCTCTAATCTGGCTGTATTTTTACTCCTTGTTTATTTTAAGGACAAAATAAGAAATGTAGAAATACATAATCAGGGAGAAGAAAAGATGAAAGTTGAAGACAAGACAACTTTAGGTCTGGAAAAAGAACCTGCCTTTTATGAAGAACTGTTTGAAAAGATCGAAACAGAAATGAAAGACAAAAAGTTTTATAAGGATATCAATTTTAATATCTCAAAGCTTTCTGTAGCATTGAACATTAACAGCAGATACATTTCGCAAGCCATCCGGTATAAAGGATATCCAAACTTCAATAATTATCTGAATATTTACAGAATCAACTGCGTTAAAGAACTTCTTGATGAAAATGATATCGAAAAGGTAACCCTGCTTTATATTTATACGGAGGCCGGATTTTCTAATCAGTCTACTTTTAACCGTGTTTTTAAACAGATTGAAAAAATTACCCCTTCTGAATATATTACCAGCAAACAGGAAATTCATAATCGGTTTTAACGATGAATAATATCGAAACAAACCGTTTTACAGATTGGAAAATTATCAGGAACTTTACAGGATAAAGAAAAACTCTGTACAAAACGAGTTTTTAATTCCAACTCTATGAATACATCTGAAAAAGCAGATAAGGGAAGTCTCCGCTTTAGATATATAAAACTTTGTATTTTCTTTTCAGGACTTTCTGTTTTCGCCCAGCTTTATCTCTTTCAGCCATTGCTGCCAATGGTAGCAGAACATTTTAAAACAACTGTTGGCGACAGCTCTCTGCTGGTTTCTTCAACTACTATAGGAATGGCTTGCGGATTGTTATTTTTTGCTTTTCAGGCAGACAGTTATTCACGGAAAAAACTGATGACATTTTCCCTCATCTCATCAGCCTTTCTTACCATCATTTCAACCTGGATTCCAAGTCTCCCCTTGCTCATCGTTATTGGAGTATTGAAAGGATTTGTGGTTTCCGGCGTTTCTGCTGTAGCGCTTGCCTATCTTACAGAAGAGGTCAATAGTATGGTCGTGCCCCTGGCTATCAGTATGTATCTCAGTGGAAATACCATCGGTGGAATGAGCGGAAGAATATCTGCCACTATTTTAGCCGGGGAATTCGGATGGAGAAATGCAATTCTTATTATTGGAATCGAAAGCCTGCTTTTAGGATTGGTATTCTGGAAACTGTTCCCGGAATCAAAATCCTTTCATCCTCAAAAGGTGGATTATTCCCTGAAAGTAAAGCAGATGAAGGTATTTTTAACGGATTCCTATATGCTTCGGCTCTATTGTATTGCAGCATTATTAATGGGAGTTTTTGTAAGCGTATATAATTATCTTACTTTTCGCTTAGAAGCACCGCCTTTCTCACTGAATCATTTTGTGATAGCTTTTATATTTTTAATGTACATTTTTGGAGTACTGGGAACCATGATTACAAGCAGGCTTTCTGCAAGATTTGATAAAAAGTATATTCTGAAAGCTGCTATACTGTGTATGTTTTTCGGGCTTTGTCTATTGATATCCTCAAATATTTATATTGTTATTTCAGGTTTGGGAATATTCACCCTCTCCTTTTTTGCGGCCCACACAATGGCCAGCCAGATGGCTGCACTCCATGCTAAACAAGGCAAATCTTCAGCAACATCTATGTATTGGCTGTTTTATTATTTCGGATCAAGTTTTTTAGGAAGTGCCACAGGATATTTGCTTAATGCTACTTCATGGACTATCTTTACTGCTGTTCTTATTATATCTGTAGGAATTTCTTTCCTGCTGACTGTTAACAAAAATAAGCAGGAGTAAATTTTGGAACAGGTACCACATTTTTTACAATTGTCCAAAATTAGTCCCAACAAAAACATAATTTTAACATAAAATTATAATTTGAAGAAAAAAATTATGCAATTGTTAACAAAAACTTTAATAAAATCCATGATGTAAGGCATAATATTTGTAAATAACTAGAGTAACCAAGTACCACCTCTTAAAAAAATCAAAATATTATGAATGTAGATGATCTTAAAATTAAAAACTTAGTCGAGTATAAAAATCAGATTTTTACGATTACTGAAATATTTCAAAGCGTTGAAAAGGGTTATTTTGTTAAAATAGAAAATCCGATCCATACTATTTCAGTTCCGGCAGATTCTATCAAACCCATCAGAATTACTGAGGAATGGCTTGAAAAATTTGGATTTTCAAGAACTTACAGCTCTGATCACAGAATCCGTTATGAAAGACCGGAAACGTTTATTAAATATGATATTGATCTAAGCTCCAGAAAAATAATGGAAGGGTTGAAAATATATGGTAATTCTATCAAATGTAAATACATCCATGAATTTCAGAATATTTTTTCATGTTTATTCGGGAAAGAACCTTCCCTAGCCAATTACGGATTGGTGAACAGCGAATCTTAATAAAAAATTCATCCTATACAAAAGGTCTGTTTCTTGTGAAGCAGACCTTTTTTGTTGATTATTTGCTATCCATTAATATTCAAAGGGGTTGTAATAGACAGATAAAATCAATTCTATCCGTTAACTCAAAATTTAAATCTCGCAAAGAAAATAAATAATTACGGTAGATTCTATTAATTTATAATAACTGCTTCAACATATTTTTCCCATTTTCATTATCAGGATTCAATTGTATAGATTTTTTATACATATCGGCAGCTTCTTTTTTCTTTCCCATTTTTAATAACACTTCTCCATAGCTGTCATAGGCATTCCAACTGTTGGGGAATAAATAGGTGTTTAATTTAAAAATTTCGAAAGCTTCCTGTAGCTGGTTTCGGGACATTAACCGATATGCCCAGTCATTCAGTTCAGATTCATTGGGATTAAATGCAGGATGTATTTTCTTTTCTGCATTCACCACATCAATGGCTTTATTAAAACCCTTTTTTTGAAGCTGAATTCTAAGGAAAGTAATGGGGTCTGCTTTCACAATATCCGGAATATAGATTCCGGCAAGCTCTTCCAGGAAATCTTCAGGCATCCCGCCTCCTAAGTTGGTAAGCACAATAACGGATAAATTATCGTCCGGATATACTAAGAATGCAGATCTGCCACCTCCCGACATTCCTACTGCCTTGTGTTCGGCTCTAAACTTCGTTAATCCCCAGCCCGGCGACCAATTGGTAGGTGTTCCGTTATTAAACCGAATCGGCGACCACATCCGCTGTAATGATTCCGGATTTTTTAATAGTTTTCCTTTCTGTAAAGCAATAATCCAGGCAGCAAGCTCTTCTGCAGTAGTATTGAG
>Ga0153980_1000627_pt1 | contig 15805 bp, 11 predicted proteins | sample TSGA064MetaG_FD_104722 | JGI IMG/M metagenome (GOLD analysis project Ga0153980, IMG submission 104722) | Attine ant fungus gardens microbial communities from Georgia, USA - TSGA064 MetaG | ecosystem: Host-associated > Fungi > Mycelium > Unclassified | place: USA: Georgia, Magnolia Springs State... | reverse complement strand
TGGATACCGATCTCTACACGCCCGCCGAGGCCACCGCGCAGCTGGTGCTGCGCCTGGCCGCGCAGTGGCAGCGACAGGAAACAACCGAATGACCCCCTCCCCGCGTACCGTTGCCGTCAGCGGCGACACCCCCTATACCATCCACATCGGCCCGGGCCTGCTCGGCCAGGGCGAGCTGCTGGCGCGCCATGTGCGCGGTCGCCATGTGCTGCTGCTCAGCGACTCCTCGGTCGCGCCGCTCTACCTGGCCGGGGTGAAGGCCGCGCTGCTGGCCACGCGCCCGGACCTGCTGATCGGTGAGCTGGTGCTGCCAGCCGGCGAAGCCTCCAAGACCCTGGCCCACTTCGGCGATGCGATCACGGCGCTGGCCGCCCTCGGCGCCACCCGCGATGCCTGCGTGATGGCCCTCGGCGGTGGCGTCGCCGGTGATCTGGCCGGCTTCGCCGCGGCCTGCTGGATGCGCGGCGTGGACTGCGTGCAGCTGCCGACCTCGCTGCTGGCGATGGTCGATTCCTCGGTCGGCGGCAAGACCGCGGTGGACATCCCTGAAGGCAAGAACCTGGTCGGCGCGTTCCACCCGCCGCGCGCCGTCATCGCCGACACCGCCGCCCTGCGCACCCTGCCGCCCCGGGAACTGCGCGCCGGCCTGGCCGAAGTGATCAAGTACGGCGCGATCCGCGATCCGTTGTTCTTCCAGTGGCTGCAGGCCGAACACGCCGCGCTGCTGGCGGGTGATGACACGGCGCTGGGCCAGGCCATCGCGCGCAGCTGCGAGCACAAGGCCGAGATCGTCGCGCGCGATCCGCTGGAAAAAGGCGAACGCGCCCTGCTCAACCTCGGCCACACCTTTGGCCACGCGATCGAGACCGAACAAGGCTACGGCGCGCCGGGCAACGCCAACCTCAACCATGGCGAAGCGGTCGCGGTCGGCATGGTGCTGGCCGCGCGCCTGTCGGCCCGGCTGGGCATGAGCGAGGACGCCGACACCGGGCAGTTGCGCGAGCTGCTGCTGCGCTACGAACTGCCGGTGGCGATTCCGGCCGGCCTGCAGCCCGAGGCCCTGCTGGCGCGGATGCGGCTGGACAAGAAGAACGTCGCCGGCCGCCTGCGCCTGGTGCTGTGGCGCGGGGTCGGTCGCGCCGAAGTGGTCGCCGATGTCGACGAGGCGGACGTGCTGCACGTGCTCGCCGCCGGCTGAGCCTGCGACGTTCCGCCGCACCTGCCGCGTCGCCGACGGCCGCCTGCGGCGTTCACGGCTACAATCGGGGCATGCGCGTCTTCCTGCACCAACACGCCCGCGGTGCCGATCCGGCCCGCTATCTCCAGCTCACCCTGCAACCGGACCTGTTCGGTGGCTGGGAGCTGCTGCTGGAGTCCGGCCCGATCGGCGGGCGCGGGCAGCTGCGCCGCGAGCTGTACCTGGAGGAAGACCAGGCGCTGGCCGCGTTCGAGAAGGCGCGCGATGCGCACCTGCACCGCGGCTACGAAGTGACCTACACCAGCGGCGATCCGCCGCACTGAGCGGCCACCACCGCTCTGCCCTGCCCCATTCGGCCCCGCGCCACCAGATCCCAAGGAAGCGTTCCGTGACCAGCCCCTCCCGCCATGATCGCCTGCTGCGCGCCCTGCGCCGCGAACCGGTGGACTGCACCCCCGTCTGGCTGATGCGCCAAGCCGGTCGTTACCTGCCCGAGTACCGCGCCACCCGCGCCAAGGCTGGCAGCTTCCTGGCCATGGCCAAGAACCCCGACATCGCCTGCGAAGTCACCCTGCAGCCGCTGCGCCGCTTCGACCTCGACGCCGCGATCCTGTTCTCGGACATCCTGACCATTCCCGACGCGATGGGCCTGGAGCTGTACTTCGTCGAAGGCGAAGGCCCGAAGTTCCGCCACCCGGTCCGTGACACTGCGGCCATCGCCAGACTGGCCGTGCCGGACATGGAAACCGAACTGCGCTACGTGATGGATGCCGTGCGCGTGATCCGTCGTGAACTCAACGGCAGCGTGCCCCTGATCGGCTTCTCCGGCAGCCCGTGGACGCTGGCCTGCTACATGGTCGAAGGCGGCGGCAGCAAGGACTTCGCCCGCATCAAGGCGATGGCCCTGAACGAACCGGCCGCCCTGCACCAGCTGCTCTCGGTCGTCACCGACGCGGTGATCGCCTACCTCGCCGCCCAGCGCGCGGCCGGCGCGCAGGTGCTGCAGGTCTTCGATACCTGGGGCGGCGTGCTCAGCCCCGGCATGTACCGCGAATTCTCCCTGCGCTACCTGACCCGCATCGCCCAGGAACTCGAACGCGGCGAAGGCAGCGACCGCACCCCGCTGATCCTGTTCGGCAAAGGCACCGGCCTGCACCTCGGCGCCCTCGCCGACACCGGCGCCGACGCCCTCGGCGTCGACTGGACCCTCGACCTCGCCGACGCCGTCGCCCGCACCGGCGGCCGCGTCGCCCTGCAAGGCAACCTCGACCCGACCACGCTCTACGGCAACCCGGCCGCCATCGAACGCGCCGCCGGGCAGGTGCTCGACAGCTACGCCCAAGGCAACGGCGGCTCCCGCGAAGGCCACGTCTTCAACCTCGGCCACGGCATGTCCCCGGACATGAACCCCGAGCACGTGCAGGTGCTGGTCGACGCCGTCCACCGCTTGAGCCGACGCTGATCGCCATCTCCAAGTAGCCGGCCAGCGGCCAGCGGCCGGCACTGCCTGGGCATGGCCGACGACGCACGCGTTCTGCATCCACGGCGTGTGCGCTCGTTTCCACCCTCGAGACGAAACACACGTGCCGTCCGCACGCGATTGGTGCCGATCATTGCCGCGCTGCGCGCGGCCATCCACGCATGGCGTGCATATACCCTGTCATTTCCGACACACGTCCATTCCAGGCAAACGAGCGCCTGATTGCCTGCATTTCCGCTCTTCCCCAGACAGCCAGACAACTGTCATGGGTGTGGCAGGGGTGGGTTGGCGGGACCATGAGCGCCATGGATGGCGCGACATGAGCCTCCATGGACGGATTTACGGCGTGTCCCGCCGACCCACCCGTGCCGCACCCTCTCCGCGACACCGACCGCACCAAAGCTTCGGCTCCGGCTCCGGCTTCGGCTTCGGCTCTTGACCACACCCTGATCCCACATCGGCGATCATATCGCCCTCGTTGACGAAGGCCCCGCACCATGACGACCAGCAGCTACGCCTCGATCCGGCCCCTGTTGTGGCTCGTATCGCTGGCCATCTTCATGCAGATGCTGGACTCCACCATCGTCAACACCGCATTGCCTGCCATGGCCCGCAGCCTTGGCGAAAGCCCGCTGCAGATGCAGTCCGTCGTCTTCAGCTACGCCCTCGCCGTCGCCACCTTCATCCCCGCCTCCGGCTGGATCGCCGACCGCTTCGGCACACGGCGCACTTTCCTCGTCGCCATCATCCTGTTCACCCTCGGCTCGCTCGCCTGCGCCCTGGCCCAGACCCTGCACCAACTGGTCGGTGCACGTGTCCTGCAGGGCATCGGCGGCGCCATGCTGCTGCCGGTCGGCCGCCTGGCCGTGATGCGCTCGGTCTCCCGCGAAGAATTCCTTCGCGCCATGAGCTTCATCGCCATCCCCGCCCTGATCGGCCCCCTCATCGGTCCCACCCTCGGCGGCTGGCTCGTCGAAGTCGCCTCCTGGCACTGGGTGTTCCTGATCAACCTGCCGATCGGCATCATCGGCTACGTCGCGGCGATGAAAATCATGCCCGACCACTACGCAGAGCACCGCACCCGCTTCGATATCGCCGGCTACCTCATGCTCGCTTTCGGCATGGTCGTGCTCTCGCTCGCGCTGGATGGCATCTCCGGCATGGCCACGCCCCATGCCCTGGTCATGCTGATGACCGTCGCCGGCCTCGCCGCCCTCGTCGGTTACTGGCTGCACGCCGCCAACTCCACGGCGCCGCTGTTCTCGCTCGCACTGTTCCACGTGCCCAGCTACCGCATCGGCATCCTCGGCAACCTGTTTTCACGCATCGGCAGCAGCGCCATGCCGCTGCTGATTCCGCTGCTGCTGCAGGTCGGCATGGGCATGAGTCCGATGAATGCCGGCCTGTTGATGATTCCGGTCGCCGCGGCCGGCATGGTCTCCAAACGCTACGCGGTCAAGCTGGTCGAACGCTTCGGCTACCGCCGCGTGCTCATGGTCAATACCGTGCTCGTCGGCCTGGCGATGGCCAGCTTCATCTTCATGACCCCCGGCCAGCCGCTGTGGATCCGCATCGTGCAGCTGGCGGTGTTCGGCGCCGTCAACTCGCTGCAGTTCACCGTCATGAACACTGTGACCCTGCGCGATCTGGACCGCGATTTCGCCAGTGCCGGCAACAGCCTGCTCTCGATGGTGATGATGCTCGCCACCGGCTTCGGTGCCGCTGCCGCCGGCAGCCTGCTCGCGGCCTTCAATCACCTCGATGCTTCGCACGGTGCCACGGCCGCGCTGCACGCCACCTTCGTCTGCGTGGGTGCCATCACCCTCACCTCCACGCTGATCTTCTGGCAGCTGCCCGACACGCGGCCCTCGCCGCGCGACGTTGAAGAGGTGGCCGAGTAACCGTCGACAGCGGGGCAGCGGAGCAACGGATCGCCGCTGACAATTTTCAGAGTCCGCGCGACTCGATCAAAGGCATGCGACTGAGATCAGGTTGTCTATGCCTGAAATTCTCTATATGAATCAACGTACTCCGCGCGGCGGGGGGTAGGATTGCAGCAGCCGCCCCAACGTGCGCGGGTACGGACAGGACCATGGGTAGTGAGTTTTCGGTTGGCGGACCCGCTCGGCGTGTTTTCGCCCGAATCGCGGACGTTTGATCTCTAAACGAGGAGGAGCAAAACGCCGTCCTTGGCCAGCCTGTTGAAGTCGCCTTTCAGTTCGACGACGTCTCAGGCGACATAAAGCTTGAAACGCTGGAAAGAGTCAGCCACCTAATCGGGATTTATCATGCCCTGCACGCAATCTTTCCCAATGATGATCAGGCGGATAGATGGATTCGCCGGGCCAACGAAGCCCCCCTCTTTGGCGGGCTTCCCGCACTGACACTGATGTGCACGGGGCGAGTCCGCGACTTGGCGTCGGTTCGACAGTACTTGGACGCGCAGGGCCCGTTTGACCTCTAGGCGGCAAATCTATCCTGAATTGCCTACACAGTGAGCAGTCTACACGCGACCTTCTGTGAACCCGCGCATCCGCCAAGCCTGCCAGTCCTGCAGCGATTGCTCACTTTCCGGTCATCTTCAATGCAGCTTCGGGCAGGCGCGCGTCGCTGATGCTGATATGCGCCACTTCTGAGTGGATGCGCGCCAGATCGGCCTTACTTAGCACCAGATCCACTGCGCCCAGATTCTCGTTCAAACGATGGAGCTTGGTCGTGCCGGGAATCGGCGAGATCCACGGCCGCTGGGCCAACTGCCAAGCCAGGGCGACTTGGGCGGGGGGGGCACCCTTCTCTGCAGCCATCGTCTTCACCACTGTCAACCACATCGATTGGGGAGACTCGACATTGGTTAGCGAGACTGACAACTGAGCGAAGATGCGAAAGGGCAGCTTCTAAAGCCTTGATTTTTAAATGGCTGAGCCAGTGCATCGCACCCGCCACCGGACAGCGCCACCGCTCGCAAGTCGCCAACAGCGCTCTACTTGATGGGTCTGGGTGCCCCCCCACGCCAAGGCAGCGTGGGCGGGGACTACCATGCGCCCGCGCGTCGAAACCCATCGCTCTTGGCCGGTATCGGCGTTGAGCGCGACGATACGGTTGCACTGCGTGCAGCCGTAGATCATGGCGTCCACGTGCAACGGCGTGACCACGAATCCCTCGCCCCTCTCGAGCCGCGGAACTTCAACATTGCGGTAGGACCAGCTACCTTCGGCAAACGTCCCCCGGCGTGATCCTGTTCAGCGGCGCGAAGCGCGTACCCGATGGGGTGCGACCATAGTGCAACTAGTCGCCACCTGCCGTGGTGCGACTGCCCGGCCCGCCACCGTCTGCGGTGTGTCGATTGCGCTCGTCAACGCACGCTGAAGGTCTCATACAACGTGCAAGGTTCAAGCTGTCCAACTGGACGGCGCCGATACCGCATGGGCCGACAATGCGCCACGGCGACGATGACCTCAAGGGCCTCTGCTTTATCGCGGAATTGTGAAAAGGAAGGCCAGTTGACAACCATCACGAAGCAGTCGCCTGAAGAGCGCCGCATGCTTGGCAGCGCTTGCGACATGCAGGAAATAGGCTGGCCAAAGCCGTGTGGCCCGAATGAGGCGCACCCCCGATCTAGTCCGACTTCCGTTCTTCACTTGAGAAAAGGCCATTCCCCCTCTCAAGAAAGAATACCGACTCTGGAATGGAGGTGTTTCCAAAGTTCCTGATTTTCACACCGATCACCCCCCTTTTCACGTCGAAATAGAAAGAATTGGCATGAGCGCCCCCCTTTACAACATCAACCTCTAGAACTTCACGACTCTCGGCCAGCATAGGTATGGAAAGGGTCCGTACCACGGTGAAGGTAAACTCACCCTCCTTGTACCGGTCACCAATCTTCCCTCCATCAGGCACCCTGTAAAGGGCCATGAAGTCAACCTTAAAGCAGTCCGAAGAACCGCCAGCTTGACAAGGCTCAAGCTTGCCGAATTCGTTGCCGTACCCAAAAAGCCCTTTCTCAAGAAGTATGGTCAACCTGGAATCGACACCATTTGCCGAGTACCGCATATCGGGCGCATAGTTTACGTATAGAACATCTTCCGCCTCGGCAAGGTTGCTCACCACCGTAGTAGCCAGCGCAACTGCCGCGGCCAGTAATCTCACCCTCATCATCGCCGACCCCTCGGTCCTGTCCTTATATTCCGCGGCGCGTACTCCATCATCCGGTTAGAGTATTCGCTCGCCTTTGCCTCTCGGTCGTGAGGAGTGTTGTTATCCTTATCCTCAACATGGCCGTGCTCATGGAAGACAACTTTTGCTGTTGCCGTATCACCGCCCCTGCCGAGCTCCATGCCATGATAACTTGGGAACGTCTTCCCCGAGTCAGTGAGCTCCAGGAAGCCCGGAAGAATCGTCACCGCCCCCTTGCCCGGCTCTCGATATGCCTTGATCCCAGCATCGGACTGTCCCGACGCGGATTGGATTGCCTGGGCTTGCGGACTCAATGATTTTCTATATTCAAAAGGTGTGTTGAGGTATCGTGACATCGCCTCTTTGTCTCCCGACGCCGTTACTGCCCGTTCGTATGCCAACTGGGCTCGATTGAATGCACGCATAGTTTCACGGTCCGCCCGCGTCATTTCCTTCTCAGGAATGGAGGTTGTGATCTTCATCACCTGCCTCCCATCTGGATCTGTAAACAGGAAAGGATTGTTCCGCGCATAGCAATAGCGACAGAAGTCACGCCAGGGATCCACAAGCGCGGAGACAGGATCGGCGGAAAGAAAGACACCCAGCTCCGGATCGTAATACCGCTGTTGCATGTAGCTCAACCCTGACGCCGAATCTGTCGCGTGCCCAGCGTAGCCCGGACCATCACGCACCGCCCCAATTGTTGGCTCGCCATATGGGCTATAGAACTCACGCCGAATCACGACGCCCGTGCTATCGGTCCAAGCCACAGGCGAGCCCGCAACATCAGTATGCACATACATTACTCTCTCGGCCCCCAGGGCAGGTTGACTAAGCCCCAAGAGGCTCAGCAGCAAGAACAGACTTCTCCTAGCGACCATCCTGGAAGGCCCTCAAGGCAGAGTGACAGAATTTGACCAGCCGGAGCACCCCGATGCGTTACAGGCGCGCACGGAGTATTGATAGCTAGTCTTTATTGAGGTGTGCCGACGCGTGTAGAAATTGCTCGACCCACTGTAGATTGTGGCGCCGTCACCAACCCTTACTTCGTAGTGGGAAGCGAAGGGGATCGCGAACCAGTTCAATGTATCCTCACGCGCCGGTCGCTTCGGATCGTCGTCATAGAAATATTCGACACTCCCACTAGGGTTTGGCGTGCTTGGAGGCAGAAGGACAGCGACTGTGCGTGTGTCACTGTACGGTCCGCATCCGGCAACGTTGCAGGCAATCACTCGATAGCCGTAGGCACCACTGCTTCGCCCATACAGCGAAGCACTTAGAGCCGTAGCATCCTGAACTGCTACCCATCCGGCGCCATTTGCGCTCTCTTCCAGGACATATCTAGTGGCTGCAGCGACACTACTCCAAGATGCAGTGTAGCTACCGGTTGAACTGCTGGACGGCACATCCATGCCCGGCGCTGAGCCAGGCGGTAGAGTTACGACAATCGTCGCTACACTCGAATAGTCCCCGCAGCCTGCCTCGTTGCAAGCTTGGACGCGGAAGCTATGGGATCCCGCCCCCCGACCCGCGATACTGGCCGAGACCGCCGGCCCCGTTGAAACCAGCACCCAGGCGCTGCCATTTGTGCTTCCTTCAAGGCGAAACTCTGAAGCACCGGCACTTTGACTCCAATGCACATCAAAGTGGTCCACGTATGACTGCACTGGAACAGAGAGGGCTGGAGCCGCCGGCTTGAATACCACTCGAGTCGTCACCACTGCGGAATAGGCACCGCATCCGGCGGCGTTGCAGGCCTTGGCTCTATAGGAATAGCTACCCGCTTGCTTGCCGCTAGCAGTCCAAGAGCGGGCGTCGCTAGATTGAACGACCGACCATGGGGCGTCCGATGAACTCTCTTCCAGCGAGTATGTGCTGCTGCCCACGACAGCAGACCACGAGACACCATACGAGCCCGATGTCGATAGACCTGGGGTGGTCATTGCCGGCGCCCCATCCGGCGGCTGGCGAACGGCGATAGCGCCATTCGCACTCCAATCCCCGCAACTCCCCGAGGCCTTGCAGCCCCGCACTCGATACTCATAGAAGCCCGGCGCAAGAGATGACGCCGTCCAGGACCCCACCGGGCCCACATAGACTTGCTGCCAAGTTCCGCCGACAGTCCGCTGGTTAAGCTGGTAAGTGGCGGCTAGCGTAGAAGTTGACCATACAACTGTGAAGGTTCCATTCTCGCTACGAGAGGGGACCTGAATAGTTGGGGGGTCGGGATCATCGTTGGCCACAATCTCGGCGATCAAACGATCATTGAGATAGACGAATTCAGTGTCTTGCTGAGTTCGCTGATTCTGTTGCCGAATTAGGCGACCATCGCGCGTATACATCGAGATAATTGATGCGCCTGAAGCGTCGACACTTCGCACCCGCCTCCCGAATCCATCGTATCTGTACGACTCGAGTGCCTCGATCTCACGCAGCCTGTTGCCATGATCGAACTTGAACGGCTGACCATTCTTCACAGCTAGGTTGCCCCTGCTGTCGTATGCCATACCGATCTGAGTGGCGCCATCGTTGGATTGGACATTTGTCAACCGATTGCGCGCGTCATACCAGTAGTTGTGTTCTTTCCTCCCTACAAGCTTGGCGCTGCGCAAGTTGCCTAATGCGTCGTAGCTATAATCAATTACCCCTGCACCTCGCAGGGCAGGCGAGCGAGACTGGAGCACGCGATCGAGCCCGTCATAGGCCAACAGCTGCGTTCTATCCGATGAAAGATGATCGTTGATCTCAGTGGTATTTCCTGCGCGATCATACGAGTAGCCGACATCCTGAACCCCTCCTTCTATCAAGCGCAGTGGCAGCTGCCTATCGTTCTGCGCCAAGGAATATGCAACACCATTTCCATACGTAAACGTCCTTACTGATCCATTGGGATGGTATGCCACCGAGGTAGCATAGGATCCTGCGCGTGTGGGTTGACCAAGTGCGTTGGGACTCAGCTCGACAAATGAACCTCGGGGATATCGAACACCAGAGACGGATCCGTTAGCGTCGTACGAATAGCCAACGCTCCACAGATGAGACCCCTCAATCTGGCTGGACTCTCCTGTAAGAAGTCGGCGCTTGTTGTAGGTGAACGCATTTACGACTACGTCGCCTCCACTAAGTGTGGTCAGCTGGGACGGCCTTCCATCTGGCTCGTAAGCCCATATTCTGTCGCCATCCCCATCGGGATAAGCCACCGTGAGCAAACGATTCCTTTGATCATAGGTGCTATCGACGCGCACACCTGATCCATACGCCGCGTCCGAATCGCAAGTTGTCGCGCTCGGCAGATCTAATCCAGAGGCCGACCATGCGAGGTTACCTGCGCTGTCGTACCCGAAGGCGGTAGCCCCAGTCTCAGGCTCAACAATCTTGCACAGTTGCTGCTGAGGGTTGTAGATGTACTTTCGAGTTAAACGCTCCGCTCCAGAAGTGCTCTGACTGGTAATATCCATCGGCTTTCCAAATACATCGCGAACAACCGATGTAAGCGCATTCTCCGGGCGAGTCGCCGCTACAGGATAGGAATAGTCAATGTCTCGGTACATCTGAAACGCAGTGATGGTTTGACGACCAAGAGGATCCGTCTTTCTGACACGACCACCGGAAAGGTACTCGTACCTTGTGATAAGAATTCCGTTCTCACTGTCCTCAGATTCGGAGGTTACTCGACCTAGTGCGTCATACTCTGTCCACAGGCCCGTTGTCGATGAAGGACTAGATCCAGGGTAGGAAGAGAAGATTTGCCTTCCCTCCGTATCATATACATAGCGTCTAAACGCCTGGGTACCATCTATATCTGAAACGTCATACGACCTGGAAAGAACCAGCTGCCATAGCGAATCGAAGTATTGCTCCGTCCGCGCATTACCCAAGGCACTGGTGTGCTTCCAGTGCCCAGCATTGAGCCCGAACTCGGCGCTTGCGATCTGTCCGAGGCTACTGGTTTCGACATTCCAGGCCACGGAATCGGCTTCGGGATAGCGCTTCTCTGTAAGAAGCCCCATCAGATCATAGCCAAACTTCGTTGTCGCCCCGGTTTCGTCGGTAGCAGATTTCACCCATCCGTTGTCGTCGACTTCAGCGGAGCGAGAACTCCCTCCAGGCAAATTCCACGTTTGCGCTATACCACGTTTCCAGCCACTGAACGCAGTTGCATTCCCTCTACCGTCGCTGATGGATGCAATGGTTGCATCACTATTGTAGGCCTTGGAGCGAACTAACCTCGAGAAGGAAATATCGCGCGAAGGCAATCCATCTGAACCGTACTCGATTTGCCAGACGGCGAAACCGGAACCCTGATCAACTAAGGCCTGTGGTTGGCCAACATGCCATCGCACTCGATCATCATAAAATGTTCTTTGCTCAGTCCGTGTAAATCCAAAACTATTACTCTCTTCTACGACAGACGGCCTATCGAAAGCATCGAATTGCAGAACCTGGCTCTGAAACGTGTCCCCATCCTGCTGGGTGGTGGACGACAATTCCAGCCAACTCTCGGCAAAAGCACTTGGATCACCCGCTGTCGCAAAACCAGTACCCCCGACGGCGCCGACATGCCGGTAAGAGTAGGTATCGGACCTTAGGGTCGCCCCTGCCTGCGTTCGAAGCTCGTCAAGCAGTAGCTGACCGGCGTCGACGCCGTGCCGGTTGGAGAAATTCATTACTCGAGTGTAGGTCGGCCCGTTTACGGTAACAGTCCTGACGCTCGGGGTGTTTGGGAGGCACTCGTACCCTGCTTGAGGAATATCGTTTCCACTGCGGTTATAGCAACCATTCGACGAGTAGCTATAATTCCATTGTGCCGCCTGAATCCCAGGCCCTGTGACGGCCTTGCTTTTAAGTGAAACTGTCCTCTCCAGCGCGCTGGGGCCGGTGAGCATGCCATCTATGCAGCGTAACGGGACTTGGGTTTGACCCTTGAGCACAGGCTCAAATGAAAAAGTTGAAGTTGCCCCTGAACGTGAACGAATGCTCACACTCATGGTTCCGCGCGAGTTGCGCAGAGCATCCCCATAGCCGCACCCGATGGCGCGCCACCCAATGCGCTCAATCCCGTTAGATATCTGAGCCTGATATGAAGTCCCGTCCGGATAGCCAATCGCGAGGCCATTAGAAGTATCGACACTCCAAACACGCCCTGCAGAGGAAATCTGTGCAGCTGAGATTTGAACCGATCGACCGTCACTTGACGAGATGCTGGACAGCTTGCCGTCGACGTAGCCGTAGTTAACCCAGTTACCGTAGTTGTCCTCTATTCGACTCGCCCGAATGGCAACCTCTCGCCTGGAGAGAATCGTTGTACTCCCCAGCAGGGCTGGCTTACTAATCCCATCCCAAGCACCGGTGGTACCTATCTGATCAAAGTAGTACTTCAGGCCATCCGGCGAATGGCCAACAAAGCCTTCCCCCCCACCTACGATGTTATTAATGCATGAGAAGTACCAGCGATTCTGCGTGACCCAGCGGTAGGCCTTGCCGTCAGACGGCTGGATAGCGTCCTCAGGTTTGGTCACCATCATCAGTTGGGGGCCGCTACCGGGCACATTTAGGTAGTTCCCATGCCAGTATTCTTCGGGGAAGAACGTATCGGGCTTCCCCGACGAGTTAGTCACTTCCGGGGGTTGGGGTGCGCCTCCGTTGAAGGTGCAACGTGCGGCTGGATTGCTTCCTTCCACAGTCCAAGCCGCGCCGGACTTGTAGACTCCGCTCAGATAGGGGACATCTATCTCATAGACAAATGGCGTGTTGAACTGTTTGTCAGCGACCCGCAGGACGTAGGTCACGCTCACAGGGATGCGGCTATTCCCTGGGATGTCGACAGGCGTGACCGAAAACACAACGGACCCGTCATAGAGGTTGAGCCTCTCCCCGAACTCGGATGTTGCTTCGACTCTGCTCTGTCGAGCAACCATCGATTCGTAGTCCGCAACAACTGGAATATCCACCGCGCGCGCGGGTGAAGCCAGAAGCGCCAATACGACAACGGCAGGCAATAGCCTGCCAATCCCTAGCCGAGATCCATTACCCACGTCTTCCCCTTTTCCTTTGATCAGTAGCGGAAGCCCCCTTCCGCCGTGGCACATTTATTACAATTCTGTAGCTCGCACAAGTGCCGACCTATTCTTCGGGGGCCTACGAGCGAGACGCACAGTTGCGCTTGATCCAGCCAGGCAAGCCGAATCAGAGTGCCTACATCGAGAGTTTCAATGGCCGCCTATGCGACGGATTTCTCAACGAGCACCGGTTTCCCACGCTGCTTAGGCGCGCCCATGGGTCAGCGCCTTGAACTCCTCGGGCGAAACCACGGCAGGTACCACGGTATCGAAAGCTCTGGGAATCGGCGCCGGCGCATCGCCCTTCGCAAACACGAAGCTGCTGCCGGGCTCGAAGGCGGCGATGGCGCGAACGTTTGGGCTCTTGATGGCTGTCTTCCAGCTAGGGCCTCCCGCCTGCGAATGGGTAAACAGGATCGCGGGCCCTGTCTTCTGCAGCACGGCGGCTGCACCACTCGAAACTACGTCGAGGTCGAATGGGCCGGTATTGGGTGTGACCGAACGGAAAAACTGGTCAAGCGCGGCCTCCCCTTTCGGAAACTGGCTGCCACTCAAGTACTTCGGCCACAGGCCAATCCGGAACTGGTTGAACCACATCTGATCGTCTGCGACGGGCTTCAGCGCAGCCTCGACCATGCCCCGGCTAGCTTTGCCTCGCCGTACCTGATGTGTATGAGTAATGCATGGATGGTATAAATCCGATGCCTGCGACACGGCGGGAAAATAGCGAAGCAGATCCCCTGTGCCGTATCTACTTCACCGAACACCACTACCGGCAGACACTGACAATACTTTAGCGACGGCAACGAAACTCAGTGACTCAACAAGAGGCGGCGCGCGCGGAAACTCGCAGAATAGACTCCAGACGCCCTTCTAGCAGCCGTCACCCCAGACCCTGATGTCCGAGCAAAAAGCGCCATCTAAGCACTTTGCACGCGCCCTCATTACGCTTCAGATTTGTTCTCGCCTTCTAGATACCTACCGACGCTTGCGTCGGTCCATCTCAGCTATTTACGAGTGGATCGCTCGCCATGCTCGCAAGATTGAGGGCTGGCTGAAGTTCAACCCAATAGCCGTACTGCTTCTTTTCCCACTGGTTGCAACGCCCGCACGCTTCGCGAAGTCCCAGCGAAAGGGATTAGGCGCATCCCTGCTTGCGACTACAGCCCTCCTGTGGGCCGCAGCAGAGTCCTGGACGTCCGCGATGCAGGAGTTGACCGCTAAGTCGGTGCGAACGATGGAAGGATTTCATCCTACGCAGATGGATGAAATTGCCAAGCAACAGCTTGAACTGATGCTTAGCTCCATTCTTGGAAAACCTATGGGCCTTATGGTGGCCGCGTCCATATTCTTGATGGGGTGCTGTCGCGCGGCCTGGTATCAGAGCTTCATGGGTCTGTACCACCGCTCACGCAAACATCGCCCTATCGTCGGGATCCACTACTTTCTCGTCCAATCTTCTTCCAAAGCGTTATATCTGGGAATCCCGATGTGTGTCACATGCTTTGCAATAAATAATTGGGCCTGGTTAGAAGCGCCGACACATTGGCTGGCACGCTCGGGTTACCTCTCCGTACTGGTGCTGATCTTTGGACTTGCTCAGAATAGGTACTCCAGACACAAGGCGAGAGTCGACAAACAACTCTACGGTTCCTGGCTGGCGCAGCTTATTTCGACACTCTCGTCGCTGATTGCCGTAGTATTGATCGGGTGCACCTTGATGTGGCCGCTAGGGCTTAGTGTTCGGCACCTCGGCCCAAGCAATGCAACATAGTAAGCATCGGTGAACTCTACCCATGCTCGTCGACGAGGGACGCCGGAGGCGTTTGCGTTACACGTGTCGCGGCACCGAGCGGAACGGGGTTGCGGGGGCGTGAGCCTCTAACCAACAGAGACTGGGTAATCGTCTTAATCCGGGAAGTCACCGTCAGCGACGGAGTAATGCCTCGACTTGCCTTCAATCGGGGCTTAAGTTCGGCCCACTTCTTGCGGAGCTCATTCCTGTACTTGACCTCGTACAGCACGAGCCTGGGCTTGCGCTCCTTTCCCTTGGGATAGAACGACACCAACACGTCAGGGGTGTAGTAGCTGCCTGTCTCGTCTACACGGAGGCGTACTGGCTGGGGGTCCCACCGTTGGACGTCAGGATTGAACTCCAAAAGCACAAAGAAGTCCCGCTCAAGCGAGGGACTCGAACTTGGCAATGTTGTCGTGCGGCAACTTGTCTGCGGGGACCATTCCGGCCAAAGCACGGCGTCCGAGACCAATCCTTCTTACAGGAGGCAAGGCTCGAGGAAATCCAGTCGTATAGCTAGCCTGAATTCTACATTCAGTCGTGCTCACTTCGACAGCCGATCGCATCGACTTTGACATTGACCCGCCCGATCTTCGTTGGTCTCAGGCCTCAACAGTCGCGCCTTCTTCGCAAATTGTCAGCCGCTAACGAGGGGCGCGCAGTACCCGTGCGATCGCTTCCACCAGCAGATCCCCGGTGACCGGCTTGCGCAGGAACGCATCGAAGCCCGCGTCGCGTGCCTGTTGCTCGATCGATGGGTCCGTGCGCGCCGTCACCGCGATCAGCGGCATCTCGAATCCCTGGCTGCGCAGATGCTCGGCCAGCGCGATCCCGCCCAACCCGGGCAGATCCAGATCCATCAGCACTACCTCGAACGCTGCCTCGCTGACCTCGCGCAACGCCGACAGCGCGTGCTCGGCGTGCACCACGTCGTGGCCACGCGCCGACAACAGCCCGCTGACCACCTCGGCCACGGTCAGATCGTCCTCCACCAGCAGGATCCGCATCGGCGGCAACACCCATTGCTCGCCCTCGCCCTCCCCGGCTGCGCCGGCGAGTCCGGGCTCCAGCGGCAACGGCAGGGTCACCGTGAAACGCGT
>Ga0153980_1000626_pt1 | contig 15809 bp, 18 predicted proteins | sample TSGA064MetaG_FD_104722 | JGI IMG/M metagenome (GOLD analysis project Ga0153980, IMG submission 104722) | Attine ant fungus gardens microbial communities from Georgia, USA - TSGA064 MetaG | ecosystem: Host-associated > Fungi > Mycelium > Unclassified | place: USA: Georgia, Magnolia Springs State... | reverse complement strand
GGCACCGCGTCGGCGAATTCCAGGAAGTTGCGCGACACCTGCGGGGTGGTCTGGATCTGCTGCAGGCTGACCGTCTTGCCCACTTCGGAGGTACGCACTTCCTGCAGCAGGGTCGGTGCAATGACGTTGACCGTGTCCAGGTTGGTGGCGTTGGCGGTGCTGCCGTTGGCCGGCGCGCCGCTGAAGTTCAGGGTCGCGGTGGAGGCCACGGTGACCGTCACCTTCTGGGTCTGGCCATTGGCCACGACGTTGTAGGTGCCCGGGTCCAGGCCCATCAGCGAGTAGCTGCCATCGGCACGGGTGGTGGCGCGGCGCACGGTGCCGCTGGCGACGTTGGTGGCGGTGACTTCGGTGCCGGCGGCAGCCTCGGCGACCTGGCCGCGCAGCGACGAGGTGGCCGACTGCGCCATCACGCTCGGGGCGGCGCCCAGCATCAGGCAGGTGACCAGCGCGCTGGTCAACAGACTGCGTGCGGGCGCGCGGTTGCGGTGATTGGAATACGTCATGTAACTCTCCGGGTGGTGGTGGCCGTCTTTGCGGCCCCTGTCGTTTTATGTGGTGCGTTGTTTTAGGGCATCACGACCAACGGTCGCGACCTACTGCTCGGTTCTGGCTCTGCTCGAATCACGCACGATCAGGGTCGGCACGAGCGTCTGCTTGTCGCCGGCCCCTTCTGTGTTGTTGCCATCCATCAACTGCAACAGGCGCGTCGCGGCCTTATCGCCGAGGTCGGCGATACTCACCTGCATCGTCGTCAACGACGGGTGAACGAAACGTGCCAGCGGAATGTCATCGAACCCCGCCAGGGCGACATCGAACGGGACACGGACGCCTGCCTGCGCGAACGCATACAGACACCCCAGCGCCATCATGTCGTTGGCGGCGAACACCGCATCGGGCAGCGTGCCGGCTGCCAGCAACTCCTGTCCGGCGCGATGGCCGGAAGCTTCGTCAAAGTCACCGGGCAACTCGATCCCCTCGGCAGCATCGCCGAAGGCCGCCAGCGCATCGCGGAAACCGCGCAGGCGCTCACGGGCGTCGTAGTTGAGGTCCGGACCGGAAATGAAGGCGATGCGGCGATGCCCGACGTCCAGCAGGTGGCGGGTCATGGCCATCGCGCCGGCATGGTCATCGATGCTCAGCACCGGATGATCCTGCTCGGGCAGATACGTATTGATCAGCACCGTGGGCAACGACTGCGGCAGGTTGTCGGTGAGGAAGCCCGGGCTCTCGGCATACGGCGAGAGCACCAGCAATCCATCGACACGCCCGCGCATGGCACGCAGGGCGGCGCCCTGCTGCTCCTGGTCACCGTGGTAACTGGACACGAGCAGGTGCTGGCGGCGCTCGCGGGCCACCCCATCGATGCCGCGCATCAGTTCGGAGAAGAATTCGCCATACAGATCGGGCAACACCACGCCAATGGTGTTGGTCCGTCGGCTGCTCAGGCTCCGGGCCGCTGCATGCGGGGTGTAGCGCAGTCGCGCCGCCACCTCCAGCACCAGCTTGCGCACGGGCTCGGCAACATTTTCATGGCCATTGAGTGCGCGCGAGACCGTGGCAACAGAGACACGGGCCTCACGGGCGACATCTTTGATAGTGATCGCTGCCTTGTTCACTTCGCCGCCCTCCACGGCTTAGAGATCTGGGCTTGGCGCGGAATGTAAGCGTTTTCAAACCCGGATGTAAACACTACGTTAGCCTCATGTCGTACGGCGGTAACCAAAAGCTGTCCATGGCCGCCCCGTCCGGGACTGACCAGGACAAGGCGGGACAAGGGTTTCAGCGGTTTTTGACCGGTGTCTCGGCGCGGATGGACAACGCGTGGATATCGGTCTCCATCATGGTGCCCAGGGCCGCATAGACGGCCCGGTGGCGCGCCAGCGGCAGTTGTCCTTCGAACGCCGCGCTGACCACGTGCACCTTGAAGTGCCCCCGGCCGTCGCGTGCGCCCTCATGGCCGGCATGGCGGTGACTGTCGTCCTTGACCTCCAGCAGTTCGGGGTCCAGCGCCTGCTGCAGCGCCTCGCGGATGCGCTCGACCCGGTTCACGGCAGCACCTTGCGGAACGGACGGACCTGGACACGGACATACACGCCGGCCTCCACATAGGGATCGGCGGCGGCCCAGTCCTGGGCATGGGTCAACGAATCGAACGCGGCGATGACCACGCTGCCGCTGAAGCCGGCCGGGCCGGGATCTTCGCTGTCGATGGCCGGGCACGGACCGGCCAGCAGCAGCCGCCCTTCGTCCTGCAGGGCCTGCAGCCGGGCCAGATGGGCCGGGCGCGATGCCAGGCGGGCGGCCAGCACATCGGTGCCGTCATAGCCTTCAATCACATACCACACGGGCAACTCCGAGGTCTTGTTGAATCAATCCCGGGCATTCTAGCGGGGCTGGCTGGACACTGGCGCGCCAACCCCGTAGTCTTAGCTCCATTGCACGTGGCTGGACGCAGCGCCCCGTCGGCACCCGGCTCCACCGCCAGCCGACGACCGACCCACTGCCCCACACCAGCACACGTAGACGACCTCCCCGTAGTTCTGTCGCTGCCCATCGCGGCGCGCCTTGCTGTTTGAAGTGTGGAACCGCGCCGACCCAGGCGTGTCATGGCTTGCCATCCTGCCGCCCGGGACCGATCCGGACGCTGGCATGGTGCGGCGACCGGTCCGTTGCAATACTGACGTCTATTTGATGACTGCCGAACTCGCGCCCGACGCGAACCCGCCAACCCGAGTGCCCGCCCCACAGCAGCAGGAAATGCCGCTGGCCGTGGTGCATGGACAGCCGGTCCTGCAGATTCCGCAGGACCTGTACATCCCACCGGACGCGCTGGAAGTCATCCTGGATGCCTTCGAAGGTCCGCTGGACCTGCTGCTGTACCTGATCCGCCGGCAGAACCTGGACATCCTGGACATCCCGGTCGCCGAGATCACCCGGCAGTACGTCGAGTACATCAACGTGATGCAGGAGCTGCGCTTCGAACTGGCGGCCGAGTACCTGGTGATGGCGGCGATCCTGGCCGAAGTGAAGTCGCGGATGCTGCTGCCGCGGCCGCCCAGCATCGAGGGCGAGGAAGCCGATCCGCGCGCCGAGCTGGTGCGCCGGCTGCAGGAGTACGAACGTTTCAAGCAGGCCGCCGAGGACATCGACAGCCTGCCGCGCCAGGACCGCGATACCACGGTGGTCCACGCCTTCGTCCCCGACCGCGCGGCCGTCAAGCTGCCGCCGCCGGTGGATCTGAAGGAAATGCTGATGGCACTGCACGACGTGCTCAAGCGCGCCGAGCTGTTCACCGGCCACGCGATCAAACGCGAGGCACTGAGCGTGCGCCAGCGGATGGGCGACGTGCTGGGTCGTCTGGAAGACGGCAGGTTCTACCGGTTTGAAACGCTGTTCACCGCCGAAGAAGGCAAGCTGGGGGTGCTGGTCACCTTCCTGGCCCTGCTCGAACTGGCCAAGGAACAGCTGCTGGACATCGTCCAGGAAGCTCCGCTGGCGCCGATCTACGTCAAGTCCCTGGCCGCCGGCAATACCAACGAACCGCTGCAGTTCAACAGCGAGTTCGACGACAACGACGCCGCCAACGAATCCGACTGAGCACCCGACCCACGTATGGATCAACCGCTGATCAACCGTATTGTCGAAGGCGCCCTGCTGGCCGCCAGCGAGCCGTTGACGCTGGCGCAGCTGCAGGGTCTGTTCCCGGAAGAGGAACCGGCCCCGCCGGGCAGCATCGAACGCGCGCTGGAACTGCTGCGCGAGGGCTGCCAGGACCGCGGCGTGGAACTGGTCGAGGTGGCCTCCGGCTTCCGCTTCCAGGTCACCAGCGAGGTGCATGGCTACATCACCCGGCTGTGGACCGAACGCAAGACCCGTTACACCCGTGCCACCCTGGAAACGCTGGCCCTGATCGCCTACCGCCAGCCGATCACCCGCGGCGAGATCGAACAGGTCCGCGGCGTGGCGGTCAGCAGCAACATCATCCAGGCCCTGGAAGAGCGCGAATGGATCCGCGTGATCGGCCACCGCGACGTGCCCGGCAAGCCGGCGCTGTTTGGTACCACCAAGGGCTTCCTGGATTATTTCGGGCTCAAGCGCCTGGACGAACTGCCGCCGCTGTCCGAGCTGCGCGACCTGGGCGAACTGGAACCGCAGCTGCCGCTGGACAGCGAAGGCCAGCCGGCGGGTCGCCTGCCCGCTGGCGCTGCGACACCGGATGCGGAGCTGGACAGCGACGCGGCCAACGACGACGACGCCCCGGCGCCGACGGATCCGGTTGACCCGGTCGCCGCCCGACTGGCCGCCCGCGTCGCGCTGGCCTCGGCGCGGCTGGCGGAGCAGCCGGCAGATCCGGACAATAGCGAGGCCTCCGCCGACGCGGGCGCCTCCGATACCCCATCCCATGCGCCGTTGTCGCTCGCCGACGACGACGCGGATACGACCGCCAGCGATGGCGAACCCGATACCGCGCCGGGAGAGCGCGCGGCGCCCCAGAACGAAACCGAAAACAACGCCGTCGCGAAGACGACCGTGGCTGTTGACGAAGCCGATCCCGAACCAGAGGCCGACGCATCCGTTGCCGGCCGGAGCCAAGTAAATGAGTGACACCCCCCGCAAGCCGTCGTTGAACAAGCTTTCGCTCAAGCGCGAAACCGCCTCCGAACAGCCCAAGCTCGAAGAGCGCCTGCACAAAGTGCTGGCGCAGGCCGGCCTGGGTTCGCGCCGCGCGCTGGAACAGCGCATCGCCGATGGCCTGGTCAAGGTCAATGGCGAGGTCGCGCAGACCGGTCAGTCGATCAAGAGCGGCGACAAAGTCGAGCTGGACGGCCGTGGCTTCGTGGCCACCGCGCTGACCGAAACCTCCCGCGTGCTGGCCTACAACAAGCCGGAAGGCGAAGTGACCACGCGCGAAGATCCCGAAGGTCGCCCGACCGTGTTCGAAGCGCTGCCTGCCCTCAAGGGCGCGCGCTGGATCGCGATCGGCCGCCTGGACATCAACACCACCGGCCTGCTGCTGGCGACCACCGATGGTGAGCTGGCCAACGCGATGATGCACCCCTCCTACGAGGTCGAGCGCGAGTACGTGGTGCGCGTACGCGCCCCGGAAGGCGAAGAGAAGGTGCCGGACAACATCGTTGACCGCCTGGCCCGTGGCGTCGCGCTGGAAGACGGCCCGGCCAAGTTCGACGAGATCGAACGCATCGGCGGCACCGACTCGCACGACTGGTTCCGCGTGGTCGTCAAGGAAGGCCGCAACCGCGAAGTGCGCCGCCTGTGGGAATCGCAGGGCTGCCAGGTCAGCCGCCTGAAGCGCACCCGCTACGGCAAGGTCAGCCTGCCGCGCGAACTGCTGCGCGGCCAGTCGGTCGAGCTGCCGGCCAAGCAGGTCGAAGCCCTGCGCGCCGAACTGAAGCTGGAAGAAGGCGCGCCGTCGGCGCTGACCCTGCAGCCGGTGATCGGCCAGCGCCGCGCCGCCAAAACCACCGTGCGCGTCTCGCGCGAGGGCGGCCGTGGCAACGCCTACGTCAACGGCCACAACTCGGCCGATGAAGGCCGCGAACTGCGTCGTTTCGACAACGTCCGCGAAGAGCGTGGCCGTGGCCGCGGTGGCAAGGGCGGTGGCTTCAAGGGTGGCCTGACGGTCAGCGGCGAAGCGGCGGCCAAGCAGTCGCAGCGCCCGTTCAAGGCGCGCCCGGACAAGGGCAACCGTGCCCTGCCGGAAGGCAACCCGGCCGCATTCCGCAGCTGGTACGTGCCGGACGGTGTCAGCACCGGCCCGAGCGGCCATCGCAATGCCGGCCCGGGCGCTGCCCGTGGTCCGGGTGCACGCGGTCCGGGTGCCGGCGCAGGTGCCGGTGGCCAGGGCCGTCCGTATGGCAAGCCGAAGGGTCCGGGCGGCGCAGGCGGCCCGGGTCGCGGCAGCTACGGCGGCGGCGCTGAAGGCCGCGGCGGTTATGCCGGCGGTGGCGAAAGCCGTGGCGGCTACGGCGGCCAAGGCCGTCCGGCCGGTGCCGGCGGCGGTGGCAACCGCGGCGCCCAGGGTGGCCAGGGTCCCTCCCGCCATCCGTACGGCCATCCGGGCAATGCCCCGAGCTTCCCGTCCGACCACGCCAATCCGGGCGCCAGCCCGTACGGCAGCGCGCGTCCGGCGGGCAACCGCGGTCCGGGTGGTCCGGGTGGCAATCGCGGTCCGGGTGGCGCCAATGCGCGCGGTCCGGGTGGCAATCGCGGCCCCGGTGGTCCGGGCGGCAACCGGGGTCCGGGTGGCCCGGGTGGTCGCGGTCCGGGCGGCCCGGGCGGTCGTCCCGGCGGCAACCGTGGCCCGGGCGGCGGCGGTCACCGTGGTGGCGGCCCGCGCGGCGGCTGATCAGCGACACAAAAAAACCCCGGCCTCGGCCGGGGTTTTTTGTTGGGTCGGCGCCGGTGGCGATACCCCTTAACGGCGCTCGATGGTGAACCGACCCACGCCGACGCCCAGATCCCAGCCCTTGCCGGTGCCCGCCAGCGCGAGCGAGATATCGCCCTTGGTCATGACCTGGGCATTGCTGGATTTGTCCGCACCGGCATGCGCTTCAACGGCGGCATAGGAGCCGATCAGGTCGTTGACCGAGTAGGCGCCGGAGAACCTACCCTTGCCGTCGACGATCTTGGATTTGCCGACGGTGAGGCCGCCGCCCTTGGCGGTGATCTTGACCGGGATGCGCGCGCCGTTGTCGCACTGGATCGTGCCCGTGCCGGAGGCCGTCTTGTACAGCACCGACCAGCCGGCCAGGTTGTAGTGCAGTTCGCAATCGATGTTGCCGGCCGCCTGTGCGGCCGGGACGGCCGAGATACCAGCCAGTGCGATCAGTGCCAGGGAAAACGTCTTCATGCGGGTCCGCTCGTACGCAGTGGGAACGAGGCGAATCTAGCAGCGCGCGCGTGTGGCGCGGATGATGCACTTCGCGCGCATCCGGCATCCGTTCAGCCGGATACGCATCAAGACCATCGCGTAGTGCTGCTTCAGCGATGTTCCTTGAGGCTGAAGCTGTCCGCGTCAAGCATCGCCGGGAAGCGCGCGCGGTGCGCGGCCAGGGCCGTTGCCGAAATGGAGGTGGTGACCACCTGCTCGCGTTCGCGCACTTCCACCTGCGGCTGGCCGAGGAAATCGATCACCGCACTGTCGCCGGCGTAATGCAGCTCATTGCCGTCGACACCGATCCGGTTGACCGCCGCCACATAGCAGAGGTTCTCGATCGCGCGCGCGCGCAGCAGCGTCTTCCAGGCGTAGGCGCGTGCCGAGGGCCAGTTGGCCACGAAAATCTGCAGATCGAAATCCAGCTGGTCGGCGCGCTCCACGTTGTAGCGGTTGCGGCAGAACACCGGGAAACGCAGGTCGTAGCAGACCTGCGGATTGATCCGCCAGCCCTTCCATTCCACGCACAGGCGCTCGCTGCCGGCGGCATAGCGCTCGTGCTCGCCGCCGTAACGGAACAGGTGGCGCTTGTCGTAGTACCGCAGCTCGCCATCCGGGGTGGCCCACAACAACCGGTTGTAGACGCCCTCGCCCACCCGCAGCTGCACGCTGCCGGTGACCGCCGCGCCCAGCCGCACCGCCTGCTCGCGGATCCACGCCACCGTCGGGCCGTCCATGCCTTCGGCCTTGTCGATGGCGTCGTTGGAGAAGCCACTGGTGAAGGTTTCCGGCAGGATCACCAGATCGGTCTGCCCGGCCAGCGGTGCCAGCAGCGCGCCGTAATGCGCGCGGTTGCCGGCCGGGTCGTGCCAGCGGGTGTCGCCCTGGACCAGGGAAATGCGCAGGTCCTGCAGCTCGGTCACGGTGCTCATCACAGGGCCCGCAGGCGTTCGATCGCCGCGTCCATCGTGGCGTCGTTCTTGGCAAAGCACAGGCGGACCAGGCGCTGGCCGGCCGGTGCGGTCTCATAGAACGGCGACAGCGGGATCGCCGCCACGCCCTTCTCGATGGTCAGCCACTTCACGAACGCGTGGTCCGGCAGATCGCTGATCGCCGAATAATCCACCAGCTGGAAGTAGCCACCCGGCACCGGCAGCGGCGCCAGGCGCGTGGTCAGCAGTTGCTCGCGGAAACGGTCGCGCTTGGCCTGGTAGAACGCGCCCAGTTCCAGATGATGTTCGGGCTCGTCGCGGATCATCGCGGCGAAGCCGTACTGCGCCGGCCCGAAGCTGGTGAAGGTGTTGTACTGGTGCACCTTGCGGAACTCGGCGGTCATCGCCGGCGGCGCGATCGCATAGCCGATCTTCCAGCCGGTGCAGTGGTAGGTCTTGCCGAAGCTGGAAATCACGAACGCGCGCTCGCGCAGCTCCGGATGACGCAGCGAGGATTCGTGGCGGCGGCCGTCGTAGATGATGTGCTCGTACACCTCATCGGAGATCAGGTAGATGTCGGTGCCGCGCAGCACATCGGCCAGGGCCTGCATGTCCTCGGCCGTCAGCATCGCGCCGGATGGGTTGTGCGGGGTGTTGACCATCAGCAGGCGGGTGCGCGGGGTGATCGCGGCACGCACGCGGTCCCAGTCGACCGCGAAGGTCTGCGGGTCGAGCGGTACGTGCACGGCGCGCGCGCCGGCCAGGTCGATGGCCGGTTCATAGCAGTCGTAGGCCGGGTCGAGCACGATCACTTCCTCGCCCGGCCGAACCACGGCGTGGATGGCGTTGAAGATCGCCTCGGTGGCACCACTGGTGACGGTGATCTCGGTGTCCGGATCGACCTGGGCGCCATACAGATCCAGCGACTTCTGCGCGATGGCCTGGCGCAGCGGCGCCACCCCGGTCATCGGCGGGTACTGGTTGAGTCCACCCTGCATCGCGGCGATGGTTTCATCGATCAGCCGCTGCGGCGCGGAAAAATCCGGGAACCCCTGGCCAAGGTTGACCGCGCCGTGTTCGGCAGCGAGCTGGGACATCACGGTGAAGATGGTGGTGCCCACCTTGGGCAGCTTGGTTTGCGGTTGCATCGGCAGCAGGGAAAGAACCGGGGGAACTCCCAGTGTACGCAAATCATCCGGACCGTTCCCCCGATACAATGGCGGCCCATTCCGGTGCAAAGATCCCGCCCCTTGAACGCCCCTCCGTTGCTGGCCGCGCATGGCCTTGGCTTCAGTCGCAACGACGAACCCGTCTTCGGCCCGCTGGACCTGCACGTGGATGCCGGCGAAGCCCTGCTGGTGCAGGGCGACAACGGCGCCGGCAAGACCACCCTGCTGCGGGTGCTGGCCGGCCTGCTGCGCGCCGGCAGCGGCCAGGTCGAGATCGACGGCAAGCGCGCCGGGCACAAGGAGCGCGCGAACTATGTGGCCTACCTGAGCCACCTGCCCGCGCTGAAGCCGGACCTGGACACGCTGGAGAACCTGCATTTCCTGTGCGGGCTGCACGGCCGCCGCGCCCGCCAGATGCCCGGCAACGCGCTGGCGATCGTGGGCCTGGCCGGCTATGAAGACACCCTGGTCCGGCAGCTGTCGGCCGGGCAGAAGCGGCGCCTGGCGCTGGCCCGCATCTGGCTTTCGCCCGCACCGCTGTGGCTGCTCGATGAGCCTTACGCCAATCTCGACCTGGACGGCATCAACCTGGTGAACCGCATGATCTCCGCGCACCTGCGCAGCGGCGGCGCCGCCCTGGTCACCACCCACGGCGCGTATGCCGCGCCGCCGGTGCGCACGCGCCTGCTGACCCTGGGAGCGGCGGCATGATCGCGCCAGGCACCGAACCGGGTCTGTGGCAGACCGCGCGGGCGCTGATCGCCCGCGACATGCGCCTGCTCTGGAGGCGCCGCGGCGATGCGCTGCAGCCCTTGCTGTTCGCACTGCTGGTAGTGGTGCTGTTCGCCCTGGCGCTGGGCCGCGATCCGGAGGCGATGGCGCGCGTGGCCGCGGCGGTGATGTGGCTGGCGGTGCTGCTGGCCGGCCAGCTGGCGCTGGATTCTCTGTTCCGCAGCGATGCCGAAGATGGCTCGCTGGAGCAATGGCTGCTGGCCCCCGTCCCGCTGGCCTGGCTGGTGCTGGTGCGGGTGCTGGTGCACTGGGTCACCACCGCCCTGCCGTTGATCGTGATGTCGCCACTGCTGGCTGAAATGCTGCATCTGCCGCATGACCAGCTGCCGATGTTGCTGGCATCGTTGCTGCTGGGAACGCCGTTGTTGAGCCTGATCGGCGGGGTGGTCGCCGCGCTGACGGTCGGCATCCGGCGCTCTGGTATTCTCGTGGCGCTGCTGGCCCTGCCGCTGTATGTGCCGGTGCTGGTGTTCGGCGCGGGCAGCGTGGCGGCGGTCGCCCGCGGCCAGGACCCGGTCGGTGCGTTGCTGATGCTGGGCGCCGGGCTGGTGGTGGCGCTGGTGCTGGCGCCGCTGGCCACGGCCGCGGCCATCCGCATCTCGCTGAGTTGAGCGGTATGGCGTACTGTCGGTGGCGTGAGCTGTGTTGTGAGCGTCACCTGCCTCCGCGTCATCCGTTGCCGAGCCACTCCACGTCCGTTCCATCGTCGCCCTTCGTTGGATAGCCACTGCCGCATGCACCCGATCGTCCGCTGGTTCCACCAACTCGGTTCGCCGCCCACCTTCGACCGCTTCGCCGCGCGCTGGTCGCGGGTGTTCTACCTGGCGGCGGTGCCGGTGCTGCTGGTCGGCATCTGGCAGGCACTGGCCGTCGTGCCGGCCGATTCCAAACAGCTGGACAGCTTCCGCATTCTGTACATCCACGTGCCCAGTGCGTGGATGAGCCTGTTCGTGTTCGCGCTGATGGCGCTGTATGCGGCGATCGCGCTGATCTGGCGGATCAAGACCTGCGAGATCCTGGCGATGGCCTGCGCCCCGCTCGGCGCTGGCTTCACCCTGATCACCCTGCTCACCGGCAGCATCTGGGGCAAGCCGACCTGGGGCACCTGGTGGGACTGGGACCCGCGCATGACCACCGAGTTGATCCTGCTGTTCCTGTATCTGGGCGTGATCGGCCTGTACCACGCCATCGAGGACCGTCGCAGCGCCGCGCGCGCGGCGGGCCTGCTGTCCATCGTCGGGGTGAGCCTGCTGCCGGTGATCCGCTATTCCGTGGAATGGTGGGGCAGCCTGCACCAGGGCCAGACCATCCGCCTGTTCGGCGAGTCCACGCTGGATGCCAGCATGGCGCTGCCATTGTGGCTGATGGTGATCGGCACCAAGCTGTGGTTCGCTGGTTCGCTGCTGGCCAAGGCCCGCGCCGACAACCTGCTGCGCGAGGCCGGCAAAGCCTGGGTCGCCGCCGGCACTCGCGCACCGCTGGAGGACCGCCACCCATGACCCACCTGCCCTATGTCGTTGCCGCCTATGCGGTGTTCGTGCTGGTGCTCGGCAGCGATGCCATCGGCTCCTGGCTGCGCCTGCGCTGGGCGCGCCGCCTGGCCGCGCGCCGCCAGCAGCGCCAACAGGCCCGCACCGCGGCCGGCAGCACCCCGCCGCTGGCCCCGGAGCTGACCCGATGAATCCGGTCCGGCGTCGCCGCCTGCTCTGGGTGATGCTGCTGGTGCTGGCATCCGGCCTGGCGACCACGCTGGTGACGATGGCCCTGCAACGCAATATCGCCTACCTCTACACGCCCTCCGAAGTGCTGCGCGGCGATGCCGGCGACCACGCCCGGTTCCGCCTCGGCGGCATGGTGGTCAAAGGCTCGCTGCAGCGCGCGCCCGGTTCGCTGGATGCGCACTTCGTGGTCACCGACGGCGATGCCACGCTGCCGGTGGTCACCTCGCGGATCCTGCCGGACCTGTTCGCCGAGGGCACCGCCGTGGTCGCCACCGGACGCCTGCAGGACGGCCGCTTCATCGCCGAAGAAGTGCTGGCCAAGCACGACGAAACCTACATGCCCAAGGAAGTGGCCGACAAGATGGGCCAGGCGCACACCAAACACGATGTGCCCGTGCCGGCAGCGGAGACGTACTGAGTGCTGCCGGAACTGGGGCAGATCCTGCTGGTCACCGCGCTGTTGATGGCCGTGCTGCAGACCGTGCTGCCATTGTGGGGCGCGCATCACGGCCGCGCCACGTGGATGGCGGTGGCGCGACCAGCCGCGTATGCACAGCTGGCGCTGCTGCTGGGCGCCTTCGGCGTGCTGACCGCCGCCTTCGTCACCCAGGACTTCTCGGTGCGCTATGTGGCGGAGAATTCCAACTCGCTGCTGCCGCTGGCCTACCGTTACTCGGCGGTCTGGGGCGCGCATGAAGGCTCCCTGCTGCTGTGGGCGCTGGTGCTGGCGCTGTGGTGTGGTGCAGTCGCACTGTGGTCCAAGCGCCTGCCGGCCGAGGTCGCCGCGCGCGTGCTCGGGGTGCTCGGCATCATCAGCATCGGCTTCCTCGCCTTCCTGATCTTCACGTCCAATCCGTTCGCGCGGCTGATCCCGGCGCCACTGGAAGGGCGCGACCTCAACCCGCTGCTGCAGGACCCGGGGCTGATCATCCACCCGCCGATGCTGTACATCGGTTACGTGGGCTTCTCGGTGCCGTTCGCGTTCGCGATCGCCGCGCTGCTGGAAGGCCGCGTGGACGCGCGCTGGCTGCGCTGGACCCGGCCGTGGACCAACGTAGCCTGGGGCTTTCTGACCATCGGCATCGCACTTGGCAGCTGGTGGGCATATTACGAACTGGGCTGGGGCGGCTGGTGGTTCTGGGATCCGGTCGAGAACGCCAGCTTCATGCCGTGGCTGGCCGGTGCGGCGCTGATCCATTCGCAGGCAGTCACTGAAAAGCGCGGCAGTTTCGCCAGCTGGACGCTGCTGCTGGCGATCGCCGCGTTCGCACTGTCGCTGCTCGGCACCTTCCTGGTGCGTTCGGGTGTGCTGACCAGCGTGCATTCGTTCGCCGCCGATCCTTCGCGCGGCACCTTCATCCTGATCTTCCTCGCGCTGGTGATCGGCGGCGCGCTGCTGCTGTATGCATTGCGGGCCGGCGCGCTGAGCAGTGACGATCCGCGCCGCGGCTTCCTGCCAACCTCGCGCGAGACCCTGCTGCTGGCCAACAACCTGCTGCTCGCCGCCGCCTGCGGCATGGTCCTGCTCGGCACGCTGTACCCCCTTCTGGCCGATGCGCTGGGCCTGGGCAAGGTCTCGGTCGGCCCGCCCTACTTCGGCACGCTGTTCGTGGTGCTGATGGCACCACTGGTGGCGCTGCTGCCGTTCGGGCCGCTGGTGAACTGGCAGCGCGACCAGGCGTCGCGCCGGTTGGCGATGCTGGCCCCGTGGGCCGGGCTGGCGCTGCTGCTGGGCGTGATCGCCTACTTCATGGCGCCGCAGGGCGCGTTGAAGACCGCGGCCGGCGTGACCGGTGCGGCCTGGGTGGCGCTGGGTACCGGGCGCTTCGTCTGGACCCGCCTGCGCGGCAACGGCAGGTTCACCGCCGAGATGGTCGGCATGCTGCTCGCCCATGCTGGGGTGGCGGTGTCCCTGGCCGGCGCACTGCTGGTGGAGGCCTTGAACGTGCAGCGCGAAGTCGCGCTCGCTCCTGGCCAGTCGCTGGTAGTGGGCACGTACGAGGTGCGCTTCGAAGGCGTCGACCACCAGCAGGGACCGAACTATGTCGCCGATCGCGGCCACCTGCGCGTGTTCCAGCACGACCGTCAGCTGGCCCTGCTGCATCCGGAAAAACGCCTGTACGCCAGTGGCGGGCAGGTGATGACCGAGGCCGGCATCCACGCCCGCCTCAATGGCGATGTTTACGTGGCACTCGGCGAGTCACTGGGCAACAATGCATGGGCCGTGCGCGTGCACATCAAGCCGTTTGTCCGCTGGATCTGGCTGGGCGCGCTGCTGATGGCACTGGGTGGCTTCGTCACCGCCGCCGATCGTCGTTTCCGTCGTCCCTAGGAGTTCCCCGTGTCCGATCCCCGCCCTGCCTCCCGTCCGCTGCCCCCCGTGGCCATCGTCATCGGGGTGCTGTTCTTCTTCGGGCTGCTGGGGCTGATGATCTACGGGGTAATGAAATCCGGCGCCCCGGACCGCGACGTGCTGCCCTCGGCGCTGATCGGCAAGCCGGCGCCCGCCTTCGAACTGCCGGTGCTGCACGATCCGCACATCAAGGTCAGCAGCACTGAACTGCGTGGCGCTCCCTATGTGCTCAATGTCTGGGGCAGCTGGTGCGCGGCCTGCCGTGATGAACATCCGATCCTGACCCGGTTCGCCGAAACCAAGCGCGTGCGCGTGATCGGCTACAACTGGAAGGACGAACCGGCCGATGCGCTGCGCTGGCTGGAACAGCTCGGCAATCCGTTCGTGCTGGTGCTGAGCGACATCGAAGGCCGCACCGCGATCGACTGGGGCGTCACCGCCGCGCCGGAGACCTTCCTGGTCGACGCCAGCGGCGTGGTGCGCTGGAAGTACAGCGGCGCGCTCAGCCAGCGCGTGATCGATACCCAGCTGATCCCGGCGCTGGAAAAGGTGGAACGTGCCCATGCCGATGCCAAGCCGCAGCTGCCCGCGTCGCCGTAAGCGACTGTCCTGCCGGATCGGCGTGGCGCTGATCGCGCTGGCCTTGGCCCTGCCTTTGGCCGCGCCTGTGATGGCGCAGGCCGTCTCCGACCCGACCCCGTTGCAGTACCGCGATGCCGCCGAGGAAGCCCGCTTCCATGCGCTGGCCGCCGAGCTGCGCTGCGTGCAGTGCCAGAACCAGTCGCTGGCCGACTCCAATGCGCAGATCGCGCACGACCTGCGTCGCGAAGTGCTGGTGCTGATGCAGCAGGGCAACAGCGATGCACAGATCAAGCAGTTCCTGGTCGACCGCTACGGCGAGTTCGTCCTGTACCGGCCACCGATGGAGGCGCGCAACGCGCTGCTCTGGTTCGGCCCGCCGGTGGCGCTGCTGATCGGCGCGGGCGTGCTGATCTGGGTGGTGCGCCGTCGCAGCCGTGGGATCGAACCGATGGACAAGAGCGAGGAGCGCTGGTGAGTCTCTGGATGGCCCTGAGTGCCGCGATCGTCGCCGCTGCCGTGGCGGCACTCGTACTGTGGCCGCTGCGTACAGGCGGCCAGCGCCGCCCCTTCGTGATCGCCATGCTGGCCCTTGGGTTGGCCGGCGGGGCACTGTACCTGCTGGTCGGCACCCCGGACGCCGCCGAGCGCACCGCCGCCAGCGATACGCCCGCCACGCTGGAGGATGGCGTACAGGCGCTGCAACAGGCCCTGGCGAAAGATCCGCAACGCGCCGATGGCTGGGCGCTGCTCGGCCGCTCGCAACTGGCACTGGGCAAGCTGGACGAGGCTACGGCGGCGTTCGACCGGGCCGTGCGGCTCGCGCCGGACGACCCCGGCGTGCTGGTCGAGGCGGCCCAGGCACGCGCCCAGGCCGCGCCGGGAAAACAATTCGATGACCAGGCCCTGCAGTGGCTGCGCCACGCCAACGCGCTCGCGCCGGAGAGCGAACGCGCCGGCTGGCTGATCGGCATCGCGCTGCGCCAGCGCGGGCAGGACGCCGAGGCTGCGGCGGCCTGGGAAGCTCTGCTGCCACGCCTGGAGCCGGGCGCGGCGCGCGCACTGCGCGAGCAGATCGACATCGCGCGCCGCAATGCCGCGCTGCCGCCCCTGCCCGACACCCCCGCCCCTGCGGCGGCCGGCAACCATGCGCTCGCAGTGCAGGTGCGCTTCGCGCCGGGAACCGGGATGGATCCCGCGTGGGCAAACGCGACCGTGTTCGTGATCGCGCGCGTACCGGATGGCCCGCCGATGCCAATCGCCGTGCAGAAACACCCGGCCAGCCGGTTGCCACTGCTGGTCACGCTCGGCGATGGCGACAGCCCGATGCCGACCAGCACGCTGTCGCAGGTGCAGGAGGTGGAG
>Ga0153980_1000620_pt1 | contig 15853 bp, 15 predicted proteins | sample TSGA064MetaG_FD_104722 | JGI IMG/M metagenome (GOLD analysis project Ga0153980, IMG submission 104722) | Attine ant fungus gardens microbial communities from Georgia, USA - TSGA064 MetaG | ecosystem: Host-associated > Fungi > Mycelium > Unclassified | place: USA: Georgia, Magnolia Springs State... | reverse complement strand
GTAATGATTTGAAATGGGCCCCGAAAGAAGGGCTTGGTCTCGATAGATGGCATTACGACATTAACCGAGATGATAGTTTAAGCAGCGGTGAACATGAATTGAAGTTCACGCTATTGAAAAAAGAGCTAGAAGGGGTCGCACAAATGTGCAGTGCTGAGATAATTGAGTTTGGTAACGAGCAAGAGTATGTGTCTGTCTGTCTTGCTTGCGATACTCAATTCACGCATTTTATCAGATTCATCTCTTCTCCTGAGTACTACAGTCTTTACCCAACGTACGTTCTCTCCACATTCCTGGATCTGCATCCTCAGATCAAACATTGTTTTTAGATTCTCCGACAACAATGAGATTTCATACCGACCAACCAACGAAGACTGTCTCATGCGCATCGTCACTACTCCCAATTTCTGCAAAGTGTGCCTCGAGGGACTTTGGCTCTCCCTCCTCAAACGTATTGATTTGATTGACGGTCTCACTGAATCTTGCATTCGCAACACAGGCACCCAATGGTCCAAAGCACTCAATTTGGACCTCATCGCTCTTGCGCATCTCCGTGAAACAGATAGTTTCGGACCATCCAATGAGGCATACTCCATCACTTGGAAGAAGGACGGCAAGGTTCTCGATATTTTCCAGGACCAGACCTACATCAGTCTACCTGATACAGAAGCTGTTGGGAAGTATAGCGTTCATGTGCAATTCCACACTGATGAAGTACGTCTCGATCGCGAAGGATATTTGACTTCGGAGCGAGAATACGAGATTACTTCCTCTTGCTAGGATTTTTCATTTGCCGTTGGGATAATGGACTGTGTATTCTGATATCTGAACAATTATATCTGAACAAATCAAACCGTATGATTATAGCGTGAAATTCCAATGGGAGGCAGGCCAGCGGATGATAATCCAGCTTCGGAGTCATCATCTCAATCGAGAAACACTCAGATGCTGAAGAAAGTGGATATGTTGTAAGTAGCAGGCTCAGAAAATAAATCAAAAGAACGACAATCTAGAATAGTACCAATTGAGACAAAGAAAGTGTATATATATCACAGCACCCATATCGAAAACTGAGCAAGACAAAATCCCCAAAAAGAACCTGATGTATAGATGATATACAAGTTATGTAAAAGAATGCCTTGGACATCAAATGCAGAATGTTTGACAAAGAAAACGAGGGAATGTAATAAGGGAAGAACAAGGCCGGAATTTAAGTGAAGCGAGGACGTCCAAGCCGGAAGAATAGCATGGACAACAGACCAGCCGGGCCATGATGGCAGACACATAAGAAACCTGCAACCTGAAAATGAATTGAACGGGATATGAAGAACACAAAAACCGAAAGAAAGAAAGAAAGAAAAAGGTATATCATATTCATGTGGAAAAAGATAGAACAGAGTGGATGCATGGATGCTGGTGCGCGAAGCGCATGAAAGGAGAGACTAGGGAGTCTTGACATGAAATGGCCGAGAGTGATAATATGCAAAGGAAAACACGATCAAGCAATAAAGGTAGTAAGAAAAATGTTCAGGAAGAGGTATAGAAATTTGAAGACTGGGTCCCTGAGCGAAATCAACCTTGCAGCAACAGGAGGCTATTGCCATCGAACACAAAGGACCACCACCACGAACCTCGCTACCGCCGCAGGTACCAAGACTCAAAACCGAAACGACAGATATTGTCTCACATCACAATACACTTACAACATCCAGCGCCTTTCTCGTCCTGTTCAAGCACAACTTGTTGGTCATTTCTGACCGCGCCAGCAGAATGCGTCAAATGCTTCGTAGTTGTAGGGGCGTATTGCGAAAATGGTGGCGGTGAGGGCGGGGATTTCATGGGAGCACAAATGTTATCGTGAGCAACTGACACCTCCGCCTTCGGAGCATCTTCTGATATTAATTGAGAGGGTTCGACTTCCTCCAGGACATCCGGAGTGCCGTTGGCTGCGGATGGAGACCGGCCAAACTCGTCCATGTCGATGCCTTTGCCTTTGCGACGGACTTTTGAACCGTCGTAGCCAAATGTCCCAGGCGCCTGATGGAAAACCAAAATAACTCAGGTTTGTGTACAGAGTATACCACAGCAGAAAGGCGCACCGGTGGAATAAGCACTTCCTGTTTTCTCTTTGGCTGTGGACTTCCATCTGCTCTTTCGTAGTGATCATCCAAGCCTTTCTTCCGTGCCACGACCGGTAGAACAACCTGTAATCCAACGTATACCACGTCAAAACAAATTTAGTCCGTCATAGGAAAGGAACACCGAAAGAACAGCAGAAACAGAAGCACCAATACTGAGTAAAATCGAAACATAGCGGAGACATGGACAAGAAATGGCCACAAACTCGATGGAGCACAAAAGAAAAAGCTGACGTACATCATCCCAATTTCCACCCACAATTTTCGGTTGAGTCCAATAAGGGATAGCATCAGACATGTCAAGATCGTCTGCCTCCCCATCCAGAGTAGGGTATCGAGCAACGCTTTGCCTGTTATCCTCCTTCATGTGTTTCTTGATCGGTGGTTTGGACTTTGGCTTGGTTTTGGCTGGTTGCGACTTCTTCGTTGTAGAACTAGGTTTACCATGAAGATTAGGTGACGTCCCGCGCTTCGGGATGGAAGTGGGGGCTGCGGAGGTTCGAGCAGGGGAGCTTGTAGTCGCAATCCCGGAAGGAAGAAGGGGAGGAGAAGGGGTTGGTGAAACAGAAAGGTCAACTGCAGATACCGGATGTCCGACTTTGGTTGTATTGGAGGAATGTTGCGATGCCGATGTCCGAGATTCAGACGACCGACGTTCATAAGTAGGTATCCGACTCGAGGAACCACTTTGTCTCGATCTCGATCTCGGTGTGGGTGATGTGGAGGGGGAGCATTGGGGTGGCACGATGATCGAAGCATCATTCTGAACCAGAGGCTGAAGCGTGGTAATGGAAGAGGCTGATTGGACTGGTATTCGAGGTTGCATAGTGGTAGTATACTGTTGTCTAAGGGTTTGAGATATTGGTTCTTCCACTTCGTAGAGCACAGCACCCTGAGGTAGAGACGACTCAGTGACTACTGCTGTTGCCAATGTGACATCTCCAACACCAAGAATGAAATCCGCGTCATGATTCGAATATCTAGACGGTCTCCGGTCGTGCTGTCCCTTGGTCGAGGTAGACACAACATCACTCCCTTCCTCTCCTTCCAAATCTGTGAGTGGATCCTCATCAAGAACCCTCTCGATTCTATCCATTATAATATCGTCTTCCAAATACAGGCTTCCCCTCTCCCGTAGACCTGACCTTGAGAATCTGAAACTAGCAATACTTTCTGCTCGTTTTCGCCATGATGTAAGCCGTGTATCTTCCAAGGTAAGAGTCGCTTGTCGGTTGGCAAGAAGTTTATGCTTGCTGTGCATTGCGTGCCCGTAGTTTGCTATGTCAAGCATCTCCTGCCGTCTTCCGACGCGTAGTTCACCGACTCCACCGTTCCGGGAATTTTCACCACGATACCAATGTTCAAATGGCCTTTCTTCTGTTGAGTCAATGGAATTTCTCATCGGTCCAGAGGCATTGTAACCAAGTTCATCCGCTTCAATAATGTTGTAAATAGTCGAAGTAGAGCTGGCTGTGTTAAAAGGAGCGGGTTCGTTAACGAGGCGTGCTGTAGTATGTTGGGGAATGCCTTGAGCAGAATGAGAGGTAGGGAAGTGATATGCCCTAATATCAGTCTTGCAACTGTGTTTTAGGTGGCTGACGTCTGAAGAAGCACCAGTAAACGGCACCACTGGTGAACTTGCATCTACAGTGGTCCCGGAGCGTCTACGCGATGCTTTGGGTATACGTGTTGGTTTAGCATCTACGAGGCGTGGAGAGCGTGACCCCAGGCTGACATGATCATCCAGATTTGCCTTGGTGGGCTGCCGAGTGCCCTCGTTGATGTTCGGTGTAGCATACGGCTGGGAGAGGGTTCGCGGACGGTGCAATGAGGTAGTGGGTGGTGACTTCCGAAACCCATTGACGCGAGTATTTGCAGATGCGCTAGTCCCTGTCATCCCAGTGCCAGCCGCAGAATCGGCTTGAGAGGTCGATTGGCGGTGAACTAGATATTCGCTACCACCGTTGCCGAAACTATACTGTCCATCCTTTTTACTTTGTCGTAAGCCCGAAACGGAGAAGCCATCGGCTGCTGAGTTGGAATTGAAGGCATTTGGTGGATTATCGTCGGTTATAGATGTCATTGAGATGGCGGACATGCGGCTAGTCAGTGTCCTACTCTCGTTTTCAAGGCCTACGAAAAATTGTCCAGGAATGTTACCAGCAAGAGTGGTTCTGCAAACTCACGCTTGCGCAAGGCAGGCACAACCTCGTCATCCCACGATGGTCCTGGTAAACACGCAGACTGAATGAGCGCCATTTCAAGGGGACAATCAATTCCAACGAAGGGCGCCTGACAACCAGAACGCAGGAGGACAAGTAGGAGAGCAAAGAGAAAAGAGAAAGGGGAAATGGGGATAAGCGCGGAGACAAGGCTACATGCAAATAATAAATATCCCTCCTTTCAGTTTATATGTATATCTGATAATTCATTATTGACACTGCCATTGATTTCTGACGACCCTCCCCTGGTTGAACATTGCTTCCCCCATGACCATGAAATGTTACATATCTAATCCACTCATGAACAAGATGATTACCCAGTTTGAGCCTGTCATTAAGCCTGTCATTCTCTATGAGATAACCAAGCAATGACAAATACCTCTGTTTTTTCTCACTAATTCACAAACCATGACGGAAGATAAACTAGATGGCCGTGTATCCCCATCACAAATCTCCAAGGCGCTTGAAGCTTTGTATGCTTACGAGAAGAAAAAACAAGCACAGGCAGAAGAAACCGAGCTGCTTCTAGGAAAGGAGCCCATCATCTGGCTAAATGTTACTATCAAGCAAATTCCTCTCAAGGATAAAATCAAGCCCATCAAAATGTATGTCCTTTGGTATTATCCTCTATGTATCAGTGGTCTGACAGCGAGTCTTCTTCACATCTAGTCCAATCGAGCACCCTCTTGTCGACCCCAGAACAACGTCTATCTGTTTAATTACGAAGGATCCGCAGCGAGAATACAAAGACCTTCTGGAGAGTAAAAACATCAAGTTTATATCTCGTGTCGTTGGTATTGCGAAATTAAAGGGAAAATTCAAAGCGTTCGAAGCACGCCGGCTGTTGTTGAAGGAAAACGGGCTCTTCCTGGCCGATGACAGAGTCATCCCATTACTTCCAAAGTTGCTAGGCTCAAAATGGTTTGAGGCTAAGAAGTGCGTCTGCCTTTTGCATTTTTCCATCTGTACAATACTAACAAAAGTTTTTTTCTTGCGCCGCACCATCTTTTTTGGTATCTTTCGTCACTTAATCTTAATGATTGTTCACCTCTCTTTCTGATCAAAGACAACCTATCCCGGTGCGTCTTACCCGCAAAGATCTGAAAGGTGAACTCGAGCGAGCCATCTCTACAACGTGTATGCACCGAAATAATGGCACATGCACGTACGCTTTGTCTTCCCTATATCTTTTGTAAAATGCTCATGCACTGCCATTCGAATCAACTGAAACGAACACATTTGTACAAATCAAAATGTTATATACCACGCACTCTGCCTCCGCCTGTGTCATTGAATATTGCGACTGGCTCGTGTTTATATGGCGTCCGTCACTCTATCCTTTCCCTCGCCAATCCAGGTCGATTAAGGTTGCAACGCTCAACCACACACCTGCACAGGCCCTCTCCAATATCTGCAAAGTCATACCTGCGGTTGCATATTATACCAAAGGCGGCTGGGATAACATTCAGTCATTGATGCTCAAGACTAGTACTAGTGTTAGTTTGCCTATCTGGAGTTGCGATTTGAACGAACGGTGGACCGAATTGATGCAGAATGAAGAGGAGAAGGAGAAGGTACACAAAACACAGGCCAATGGGAAACGACCTGTCCAGGAAGGCGAGAGTGAGGAGAGTGAAAAACCGAGGAAAAAGGTGAAATCCGAGAAGGAAGGAAATGGATCCGTTGTTTCATCTAGGACAGAGCTTGCCACAAAGTTCATCAAAAATGATCAGCAAGCACAACCCGTGGTTGATTCCTCGACAGTTCACCAAACGAAGGAATCGGATCCTGCAGTCCCGTCAACAGAACCTCAGCTGAAGTCATCTGGGCTCAAACGAAAACGGGTTGACGCTGCATCGGGAAAGAAGGACAAAGTTGTCAGTGCAAAGGCTGGTTTGCAAAGGAAGAGCGTGAAGACGAGGATATTGGGCAAGAGGGCACTGCAGGCTTGAGTTTTATTACATCGCTTTAGCATGTTACTACTATGACCTATAATCATGCCTTTTGGTTCCTTATCATCACATCGGTGCATATCTTTGTATGCATATCTTTGTAGGCAAACATGTTTACTAATAGGTCTTTGTCACTAGAGCATAAAATGAGTTGTTCGAGTATAGGTCTTGAGCGCAGGATCTCACATGCGGTTGGATGTTCGAACCTCATTTTGACCACTAAAATTGTCTTATCAATTAAGTGCAAAGAATAAAAAAAGGTTCAATTTAGCAGCTGTGGAAATGAATTCCACAGTTCTGGATTGTTTTTAACGACGCTAAAGAATTTTTCATCCATTTTCTCAATGATATTTTGCCACTGATTATGATTCGGTGAAAGAATCTGAGAATATTATGTAACATTCAAGCAGTCTCAAATTTAATATGAACATGGATGTCTTTCAGACTGTTAGAGACATCTAAATGAATCAAATGGCTGCTCAATTATGTGATGAAGCTTATCACTGGCGGCTATTTCGATAATTTCTTGGGCTGCTGCATCTCTCATCACTGAAGTATGAGAGATTGTCATATTTTTCAGAAATTTCTCCTGTTTGTCTCCATTGCTGTCAAGAGGGTGGAAAACAAATGTCTGTAGAACAGGAAGATGGATAAGATTTATTCTTATCCAGAACAATTGGGATACAGTAATACATCTTAGTCTAGATAATAAAGTATCTTAGTCTAGATGATAGAGTAAAGAAGAATGGATAGTATAGACTAGAATGAACTAGTACACTGTCAGGAGAATGCTGACAGCCCAAAGCTACTGTAACGAGACAGATTCGTGACCCACCATTGATAACAGATGTCAGAAAACAGAAAAAAGAAGTCACCTTGTGAAGCAGAGCACAGGTCAGAATTGCAGGCCTTTATGCAGAAGTTCAGAACCGACAATAAAATAGTAACATTGACATGTGAGGAACATAATTTTTAAATTCAATGATCAAACTCTCAGATCCAGTTATAACAGTCATCATTTTGAACCGAAATCACTGTTAATCAATTCTGTCATGCCCTTGAGCTATCAGATTAACAGATCATCAATTCTGGCATCTTTTCAGTTGACTGTACAATGTAGCTCGACTCCAAAGCATTTGAATAAGGCTTCGATTATTTCCGGTGTCCCGGTAACCATCAGACCGGGATGCCGGCCTACTTTATGAGCTGCTTTGTGTTAACCTCAGTTCCTTCTCTTAAGAGTACCCCTTCTTTCTGATCATCTAGCATGGCCGGTGAGCGCGCGAGCACCAAAATCTACATACCCCATCCGAATCAGCCTGAGCTGTCCATATGCGGTGTACTCGAGCAGTACATCCCAGGGACAGAGACAAAAGATAGAGAGCTTGCATTGGTGAGAACCATTGTTACTCAAGCGTTTCGATTGTCTGACTTCCGGAAATGAATAACTACTTCGTGATGACCAATCGAAACGAAAATGGATCAATGGTTCTTTGGGTCTTCTGCACCTCTGATGTTGATGGATCCTGTGCAATCAAATTCGTGTTCGAAACCTGCGTTCGCATCTGACTACAGATTTTACACGGGACAATGGGGTGAGCAAAATGATGATGTGCTGTGCTTCATCTTTGTTTTCTGCTGGGCAAGGACTGCCCTGGCACCGGGACTCTGCTCTATCGTTGTCTGAAAGAGACATATCAGTCTGTTCTGATTTCGGTGTTCCAGCCACAAGGACTACCTGTTTCAACGTTATCTCGCTCATCGCTTGCCGATGGACTCGTTTCGTTTCGATTTCCGGTATGTTCTTGTTCTTCTCATCGCTCCTTGATAGATTCTTATTCCTATCATCGTAGAGGTAATCATGAAACTGGTGGTACATGGAAACAAGGGGCTCTTGAAGAGGACTTAGAAGATTTAAACGCCGTCGTCGCTTATCTTCAATCGAAATATGGTTATAAAATCGAGCTGGTCGTAGGCCATTCCCGTGGATCACTCGTTGGGTTTCGATGGATCTCAACTACGGAAATTGGAAGGAAGGTTCCTGCTTTCATCAACGTCTCGGGTCGGTACCGCATGTGGGTGAGTATACCTAAAGAAGCCTCAAATATTCTGCTATGCTCCGCAAATACCATTTCGCTCACACCAATTTTTTTCTCTATATCTTCTCAAACCATCTCAAAAGAAAATACTGGGTAACGATCTACCTTCTTGTGCCTCTCCTGTTCTATTTTTGCCCATTTAGATGCTGATTTCTGCTTCTCTCCGTTCCCTCATCGGTTTTTCGTAACACCTTGCTCTTTTTGGTCGGTTGCGGCATCCTCGCCACGTTTCGGACGGTTGTATTCCCTCGCCAAATGGTTCAATGTTAGAATCCGCGGGGTCGCAGCGGTGGTCAGAAAGTTTTGCCAAACAAGGGTATTATGAATGGCACGTCACAGTGGCTCGCAAGCCTATTGTAGCGAGGATACATCCCCACGATGTCGAGAAGTTTTGTTCCTGGAACACATCAATCATTTGGGAGCAATTTCCAAGGGAGACAGATGTCTTAACACTTCATGGCTTGGCAGACAAGACTGTTCCTCCGTGAGTTTTTCTTCTGTCCTCAGTATCTATGTTTCTCTGGAACTGTGGCAATCCGAAAGGCAATGTCACCGGATCTACAAATCTTCTTTGATTGATGTGCAAGTGGATGATGCATATCTGACAATTGCTCGTATTCAACAGGTATGATGCCTTGATCTATGCGAAAGCATTGGGAAGCAGGACGCCCGGAACACACTCTCTACATCTTATGGAAGATGCTGATCACAATTTCAGTAAGCGCCAGGATGACGTGGTTGATGTCATCTTGCAATGGTGGGAAGCGAGACAACGCAACGAGCTCGTAACGGGAATTTGGTTGCCGGATATTGAAGGAAACAATTCTGCCAAACTATAACGCATAATTTCAGACGCCCGTCCTTCTTTCCGCAAGTGTGTCGTATTGCCGCAAGCTAATGTCAAATTGGTTGCTTAACGAAGGCTTGCACTAGCTTTTCCGAAAATAGATTTATACTACTTTGAATCGTCGATCAATATGTGAAATCCCGAGTATGTTTTTTGGTCTCTTCACAATCACAACGGCGTATATTGGAATGAAGGCGCGATGAGTGGTCTGAAACTACCTAATGATCACTATCGTACTCTCAATTGCCTCGTGTCCACCATCCACGAAGTGACGACAAGATAGGCGTCTTAATCTTACACTGTACCTCCGCATCCGTGTAGCGGAAGAATATCAACAATGTAGTGATCTGCGCCGCTTCCGTGCTCATCGGAATTCAACGCTGCAATTACGAAGGCCGATGCTTTCGAAGTTCTGAATGCGGTCATCATGAGTTACCCTTCTCGCATGTGATTAGATCAGAGGTGAGAAAGCCTGCTATGATTACGATCTGTTGTACGAAAAGTCTGCTAAGAGAAAAATGTAGTACACGATTAATATAAACAGATAAAGGATACTGAGAGAGAAAACGCTAGTACTACGAAGGTGGAGCTATGGTAGGTGTCTACAAGAGCGAAGGCATCGAGATTATGAAAAAAAAGGACTCGATTATTAGTCGAGACCCGCTGTTGTCCGCTTGGTTCGACAGATAGGTCTAATAGAAGCCTCCTCAACCCTTGTCTCTTTCGCAACCTCTCAACCGCATATTATGCCTTGCGCACCTGGTGCAAGACCCATCGATTAAGTAAGAATTAAGGGGAATTTAATGATGACTGTGACTCATGCGAGTTCGGCGAGTAGAATAAACATGCCAAGCGTGATGATGATTATGATTGGGGAGATGACAACAGAGACCCTACATGTGAAAGGCAGGGGGTAGTGTCTCATGATGGGGGGGTCGTGGCTCAGAAGAACACTGCGCCAGTTGATGATGCGCCACCTTTGACTCCTGTCAAACCTCCTTGTCCAGAGCCGGACTTGATGTTTCCAGAGCTTCCTTGGCTGCTCATGTGTGCGAGGGCTAGTTTAGTGGAGGACTGGGTGGACTGGATGATGGGCGACGTGGAAGGGGCACTGAGAATTTGATCCAACTGGAGGGCACAGAGAGTTGGGTGGGATGAAAACGATGATAGTGAGGAGTCATTCGAAAATACGAGTAGACTTTATAGGCCCAGGAGAGGGACTTGCCGCAGTTTCTGTGTTAGTAGATGACTTTGATTGACTCGAAAAAGATATTGCCAGAACGGAACCGCCCCAACAGGAATTCTCTCACGAGTGATTTGGTTGGCAGTGTAAAGGATGTGGATCTTATGATGATGATGATGCGGCAAAAGCTCGACGCCCAAGATCAGGGGAAGAAAATGGAGTTAGCAATGATGACAAGTTCGGCATTTGACGCCTACACTACTTTTAATGCTAGAATACTTGTCAGCACTACAGTTACCCGTAATCAGGCTACTAGCAATTCCCGTTTCTTCCCACAGAAGCCGCGAGAGGACCAAAGCATAGCCATAGTATTATTCATTCCGGCCACGGCGGACCACCACGAAACACTGCAGTCATGAGCCATCTTACAATCTACTCGTTCTGAACCTGTTACAAGCAACAGATATTGATCCGTGGCGTAGTTTGCTCCATGCATTTGTTACACTGCTTTCTACGTCTTTGCTGAATACTCGATGTTTCCGAGATCATGCGTTTTATAACATCGTAAAAACTAGATCAGCATTCAAGAGGAAGTTCTTGATTGAAACTTCCTTGTAGCGTTGATGGGACGCCCATAAATACTTGTGGACCTGAGAGTTGTAATGAACCTGACTGCCACCGGTTGACAATCACAGCGCCGTCACGTTGACAACTTCATCAAAATGACAACAGCAATCGGAGATTTAATCCATGTATGATCATCCAATAACAGCCTAATAGAAGCCTTTTTTGTTGTCCTCTCTTCACCGGGTCTACTGCATCAAGTAAAATTACACTGTTCACTCTTGTTCCCGTATCATGATTTATGAACTCAATTTCATTCGGTTTAGCCTTAATACATCAAAGAACTTGTGCATCAGCATCAACTTCTCTTGGACCAACAGGAACACCCTTCTCATCAGTCACCATTTAGTGGTAACAGTCCTCTTCTGGACTGCCGATGGGCATGGAACCAAGTATGAATTATCTCTAGTGGATCCAGGCTAGTCTGCATGCAAGTACTATTATCCTGCTGTTCTCCGGGTTCGAATCAAGCTATCACAGTTACCAGTGCCATCTCTTCAACACAGAACTGTCCCCAATGCCACGAAACTTAGTCGATCATGACTAAATAGACTCCACATGATGACTGATTCTCGTAGTAGTCGAAGGCTCGGAGTTTTGTGGGACCGTTTAGGTTCTTTTGCACTTGGATGTGATTTGAGGCGTTGGACTCAGAAAGAGGATCGGGCAGTTTGAAGGCCGCCTCTTAGGAAGGCAAGGGTCATCAGTACTATTTTTGACAGACAACGCTACGTCTTATGCACGCTGTCAGATGACATTCCCGTTTATGGGCATCGAGTGAACGAAGCTTATGAGGACTGGTTTTCGGAAGCGTTCTTCAGATATATGAATGACGTGCCTTGCCATCAGACCACCCTATTTCAAATCTAAAGTATATTTTGCAGCCCCCGGCACACGAGACGAGATAACGCTTGTCAAAAGTCCAAACATTTTCAAACAACAGTCGTATGAAAAGAGATAGACTTTCGCCCAAAGGATCACTGGCTGGGTATTTCGTTCTCTACATTATTCCAAATTTGTAACAGTCGTTTTTGGAATAAATTTGATATGCCAAGGCATGACCGTGATTTACTTTACAATATCTCGCATTCGACAGGCGCAAAGATCTGAACAATCAGGCTTCCGATGTCTGATTCTTAATAGGTGTTTTCCCGAAGAACAATAGTCTGACCACATCTTTGAGCAAGTTCGAACTTCAGATTATGTTTTACAGGTTCGTGAACATCAAAGGACCTCCACGACAATTTTCCCACTGATTAATTATTAATTAATCAGGTTCTAGTGCACCATGAAACAATTTACTCACATACTCAGATTTGCCTCCATTTCTTTGTGTGCTTCGTTGATCTGTTCCCATGAGAATACCTAGAGGCAATAACCAGGTAGATCCATGGATCGTGAAATAGAATCATACTTTGTGAATGTATGTCCTGATAGGTTCATGCCCTTCTTCCCCCGAGATGTGGTGAAATATTCTTGATGTGAATCTAGTGAGTAAAGATCAACAACTGTAAAAAGAAACTGGTGTGGTCATACTCGTCTATCAAATCGGCCTGATATTGGGCCGGACGAGAGCGTAAAGTGGTACCCTCGAGTCGCAGGCGCTTGTATAGCACTGGCGCCAAATTTACACTCTCAGCAACGGAACCTACCAATTAAAGCATCATTAGGGGCCTCCCTGAATAGAGAGACTCGGTACCGCTTAGCATAGCCAGCATTACCATCCGTCCATCGACGGCTAGCGCGTCAATATTCTTGGCAAAGTGGCTTTGACCAACACAATCGATGACCATATTGACCCCTTGACCACCTGTAGCCTCTCTCGCCATTACCGAAAAATCTTCAGTTTTGTAATTTACTGCGTGCGTAGGGCATCCTGGAATGTTCAAGAGCCAATCGATCTTAGCTTGCGTTGAGGTGGTTGCTATGACCGTTTGACTCAAATGGACGTCAGGATGGTGGCAATCGAAACCATGATACGCTCACGCTCCAAAGAATCGAGCCAGTTGTATAGCAGCTATTCCTACACCAGAGGCTCCGGCATGAATCAATACGTGATCGCCCTTTTGAATTTTTCCTATCAGTACCAAGGCCTGGTATGCTATGTGTGGCATCAGGTACCTGTTCCACGGTGACATTAGGTTCAGTTACCAGTTATAAATGTTTCTGGAATGCTAGCAGCTTGCACCCAAGACAGGGAAGGAGGCTTCTTGATGACATGTGTCGAGGCTACGGCGATGTACTCCGCATAGGCGCCCTGTATGACAGCAATCGTTGTGACTCAAGTTGTGACTATTTCGAGGAGTATTTACCCCTCCTGCCAGACCCAAGACTTGATCTCCAACAGACCACCCTGTGACTTCAGGTCCGATATCGGAGATAATTCCTGAAAACTCAACGCCAAGAATTGGAGAAACACCGGGAGGAAGGACATATCTCCCCTCGCGTTGCAATATGTCCATACGGTTGAGACCGAAGGCTCTAACCTAGAGATAGGCATGTCAGCCACCTGATTCGCAAAAAACAGCAAGAAGTGGGCGCAGAGCTATTGACATACCTGAACCAAAACTTCTCGGCGGCCAACTGGAGGCTTCGCGGCCTCACCGATGTAGAGACTATCTGCTCCACCGGACCCACCTTCGACTAGAACTGCCCTCATCGTGGGATAACTTGTCTTTGAATCCCAAGTAACTGCTGACTCAATGACATCCGTGATGCATTAGATGTTGCTGGTCACATGTCAAATTTCGAGAAATATCGGGTGATTCCATTTGATACCATTCATTTTACTGATAGATGCGTCAAAGCCTTGATTCCCGATGCAGCAATGGTCGCCTGTACGTACAAGCGACTTGAAGTAGGCTGGGAAATCTGGGTCACGTGGATTTTCACCTGATGGTTAGTTGGTCAACTGACTTAAAAATTTTTGTCTTTCTCTCTCAAACGCTTGTGATCAAACCAGGGTAAGTGTCATGCTTTCTTGCAACGGTTTCTACCACGCGATGAACCCTTGCTATGGTCCGTGTTTCCTAGTAGCGACTAGACACCGCGTTCCATCATGCAGAAATTCCTTCTACCTAGCTATCTGATGTTTCACCAACTTCTTTCGATTTCTGGCAGTACTGAATCCTTGACACAGGTATCATGTAGAATGCCGAATTCTCAGCCTGGTAGCTTTGCTATCAAGGGTAAACAGTTATCTTCTACTTTTATTTCTACTTTTATGAACAGACACTGTATTCCATGTTTCTGAGATTAAGTCCTCATACCACTATGTAAACTTTGATACTTGGCAATCTGAAAGTTATCTTACCCCATTCCATGGCTCTAATTACGAGCGGCTCTGTATGCTACGACGTGAATCATGGACCATCTGTTTCGTCAAACCTTGTGCAGGTTATCACCACAGCCTTCACGTTAAATCTTGACTAATTGCAAACCTACCTCATTTCTCGTCATCTTCAATATGCCGATAAAACCGTCATCACGTAGAACAATCAATCAGATAGACTAGCATTATTTCCAGGACTCATAAATTAGCATCTCTGTATCTACAGAAAATCTGGTCCCAATCAAGCCGTTTGGAGGGCCTTCAACTGACCCTAATTACAGAGATATGAATAAAAATGAGTAAGTGAATTCCGGCTGCAGGTGACTCACAAGTAATGTAGTCGAGGCAGCAGGGCAACCAACGCCTGGCCCTCTTAAGTTCTGTAACGTAGTGAGTACGGCTTGAATCCTTGTAATCTTGGATGCATTCGAATCATCCGTTGGGAATGAAACAAGGACACTTGGGTTATTGACGGCATGTCCTGCGGCGACGTTCTGATTAAGAGACTGAATAATACGTCAAGTTAATGTTCAAATCAAAGGTCGGGAGATATGCCAGGAGTACAGACCTGGATGAAAGATGCGCGATCTGGAGGGCACGAACAGGGTATTTTCACTACCTGTCCAGCGTCATTCGTAGTTCCATCGCAATCGCCGGTTCCAGTTGGGTTTACACCAGACTGTATACCAAAATCCGGAACAAGGGCAGCATCAATACCGTTGTTTGGTGATGCCGGAGTTGGTACTGCAACTTGCAGAGGACTGGTGACGTCAGTACCATCCTGAATGGCTTTCTGTTGAGCCAGATATGTAGTGGAGGCCGCTGGGCATCCAACACCGGGACCCTCTAGGTTCTGTAAAGTGACTAATGATGCCTGGATTCTTGCAAGTTTGTCTTCTTTTGAAGAACCTGTAGGAAAGGAGACACTGATTCCTGGATTGTTGACAGCATGGCCCGCATTGACGTTTGCATTCAGAGACTTGCATCACACCAGTCAGTCTATTCAGATCGGCTTCGAGTTATCAGACAGAGAGGAACACACCTGGATAAAGATAGTCCTATCGGGTGGACAGGAACAAGGAATTTTGACAATTTGTCCCGCGTCATTGGTTATTCCGTCACAGTCGCCTGTTCCAGTTGGATTAACACCTGATTGAACACCAAACTCTGGGACGAGTGATGGATCAACATCTCGTTTCATGGGAACACTGGAGACAGAAATTATGATAGAGAGTGTGGCCAAAACTGTGGTGATGAACTTCATCTTCTACGTGAGGCAATTGTCCCCGTGTGCGAAATATCTCCAAATAAACGATTCCAAGAAATAAAGATGACTGAAATCCCCCGACTTGCGAAGGTCTAGAATGAATGTTTGCTTCAAGAAAGCGAGGAGAAAGCGGTCAACGCAGTCGACAGCTGAGAAATAAGCGTCCGGGAAGAATAGAAGGAAGAGAACC
>Ga0153980_1000615_pt1 | contig 15884 bp, 14 predicted proteins | sample TSGA064MetaG_FD_104722 | JGI IMG/M metagenome (GOLD analysis project Ga0153980, IMG submission 104722) | Attine ant fungus gardens microbial communities from Georgia, USA - TSGA064 MetaG | ecosystem: Host-associated > Fungi > Mycelium > Unclassified | place: USA: Georgia, Magnolia Springs State... | reverse complement strand
GGTTTCGGCGCGCTGGTCGAGCAGCGCCAGCTCGGTGGCATTGGACAGCCGGCTGGAATCGCTGGCGGCCACGGCCATCTGGTTGGCCAGGTCGCTCAGGCGCGTCAGCGCGGTTTTCAGGCGCGCCTCTTCACTGATCAACACCATCTGCAGTTGCGCGGTCGGCCCCAGCGCTTCGCTGTAGGCCAGCGCACTGATCGGGTCGGAGAACGTGTTGGGGGTGCTGCGCACGATCTGGCGCACTTCATGGCGCAGGCGATTGTGCCCCCACAGGCCCACCGCCACGAACAGCGCCAGCGTGATGCCCTGCCCGCCCCAGCCCGGCAACAGCCGGTTGGCGCCCATGGCCAAAGCGGCTGCCAGCAACGGCAGCGCAAGCACGCGGCCCTGCAGGGCCAGGCGACGCCCGAAGGGCACGGGGGGCTTGCCTTCACGCAGACGGGCATACAGCGCTTCGGCGCGCTGCACCTGATCGCGAGTGGGCTTGACCCGTACCGATTCGTAGCCGACCAGGCGGCCGTCCTCGAGCACCGGTGTGACGTAGGCGCTGACCCAGTAGAAGTTACCGTTCTTGCAGCGGTTCTTGACGATGCCCATCCAGCTCTGGCCGGCCTTGAGGTACTGCCACATCAGGGCAAATACGGCAGGCGGCATGTCCGGGTGGCGCACCAGGTTGTGCGTGCTGCCGATCAGTTCCGCCTGGCTGAAGCCACTCATGGCGGCGAATTCGGCATTGCAATAGGTGATGTTACTGTCGGTATCGGTGGCGGAAATCAGCCGCTGATGGTCCGGAAAGGTCTGTTCGACAGCCGTGACCGGCAGATTGAGACGCACGTTAAAACTCCCTGAAGCGCACGCTAAAGCCTTGTCCAGCGGCCCTGAAACCTGCAGCGTAAATGTCGGTCCAAGTGAACGATTCTACGAAATACATCACATTTTGCAAGGAAAGGTGATGAAACGTGGCGTTGTGCAATGCCAATATTTATCGTTAAGTTCTTGATTCTAAATGGGAATCGAGCGATGGAATTATCTAGTTTGGGTCCAGCCATCAGACGCTATCGCAAGGTAGCCGGGCTTACTCAGGCTGAACTTGGCGAAAAAACCGGTTTTGACCCCAAAACCATAAGCCGCTTTGAAACCGGCACCTACACCCCCAGTGTCGAAGCGCTGTTCACCTTTGCCGACGTGCTGGGCGTCAAGCTCAATGCCTTTTTCGCCGACCTGGAAGATGCGGACGAGCAACGTGCCTACTTGTTCGGTGTTATTCACAAAGCTCCACCCAAGGACCTGGGAAAGCTGATTGCAGCGGTAGACCTGGCCCTTTCCAAGCCTTGATCACTGCCCTCGCAAAAGCGTGACAGGCGCCTGCCACTGTTGCTTGAAGCGCTTTTGTCGTCGATAAGTACTGTAACTGGTCAGACCGGTAAAACCGATCTGATGCCCTGGATTCGCGAAATACTTGCAAACCCGCAAAAACCCCGCCTACACTGCGCCTGCACTGGACATACCGGTAAGACCACAATAATTAAGTCTGTCGCTCGGCGCTTGTTGCCAGAAGCACGGACACCGACCAGAGATCCCTCCCCATGCTCAAATGGTGCTCGCGTTCGATCTTCCTCCAAGTGGTGCTCGGCCTGATGCTCGGCATCGCCTGCGGCCTGAGCTTTCCTGAAGTTTCCCTGCAACTCAAACCCCTCGGTGACGGCTTCATCAAGCTGATCAAGATGCTCATCGGGCTGATTGTGTTCTGCGTGGTGGTCAGCGGCATTTCCGGTGCCGGCGACCTCAAGAAGGTTGGCCGCATCGGCCTCAAGTCGGTGATCTACTTCGAAGTGCTGACCACCATTGCGCTGGTGCTGGGGCTGGTACTGGCATTCACCTCAGGCATCGGTACCGGTGCCAACATCCACCTCGACCAGTTGTCGACCGCCGATGCCGGTGCGCTGGCCGAGCGTGGCCAGCATATCCAGGGCACGGCAGCGTTCCTCATGGGCCTGATACCCAATTCGGTGCTCGGCGCCTTCGCCGACAACAACATCCTCCAGGTGCTGCTGTTCTCGGTGCTGTTCGGCAGCGCCCTGAACCTGGTGGGCGAGGCCGCGTCGGGCATCACCCGGCTGATAAACGAACTGAGCCATGTGATCTTTCGCATCATGGGCATGATCGTGCGCCTGGCGCCGATCGGCGTGTTCGGCGCCATCGCCTTCACCACCAGCCAGTACGGCCTGGACTCGCTGCAACACCTGGGCGGCCTGGTGGCGCTGTTCTACGTGACCTGTGCAGGCTTCGTGCTGGTGATCCTGGGGACAGTGATGCGCGTCTCGGGCCTGAAGCTGTTCCCGTTCCTCAAGTACATGCGTGAAGAACTGGGCATCGTGCTGGGTACTGCGTCGTCCGATGCGGTCCTGCCGCAGATCATGCGCAAGCTCGAACACCTGGGCATCGGCAGCTCCACCGTCGGCCTGGTGATCCCCACGGGCTACTCCTTCAACCTGGACGGTTTCTCCATCTACCTCACCCTGGCCATCGTGTTCATCGCCAACGCCACCGGCACGCCGCTGGCCATGACCGACCTGCTGACCATCCTGCTGGTGTCGCTGATCACCTCCAAGGGCGCCCACGGCATTCCGGGGTCGGCGCTGGTGATTCTGGCCGCCACCCTCACGGCAGTACCGGCCATCCCGGTGGTGGGCCTGGTGCTGGTGCTGGCGGTGGACTGGTTCATGGGCATCGGCCGCGCGCTGACCAACCTGATCGGCAACTGCGTGGCCACCGTGGCCATCGCCCGCTGGGAAAAGGACATTGATCTGGAACGCGCCAACAACGTACTCAACGGCAAGCAGGGCTTCAGCTTCCAGACGCGCAAGCTGCCCACCCCTGCCCATCAACAGGAATTCTAGGCAACGACGTATGCATGTGTTTTCAGGGAGCAAACAGTGATTACCTCATCGACGGTAGTGAATGCGGTAGTGGAGAAACTGCGCCAGGCACTGGCCCGTGGCCAGTGGCGCTCGGGCGAGATGCTCCCGGGTCAGCGAGAACTGGCCGAGCAACTGGGCATCAGCCGGCCAAGCCTGCGCGAGGCGGTCACGGTGCTGGAGACCCTCGGCCTGGTGCGTTCCATGCCAGGCAAGGGAGTGCTGGTGCTCGACCCCGGTACCCAGGAGCTGGTACAGGCCCCCGCGGCCGTGGCCGGAGCCAGCCTGGAGGACGTACTGCAGCTGCGTTACACGCTGGAGCCGTTCATTGTCGGGCTAGTGGCGCAGTCGGTCAGCAGCAAGGAAATCGGCCAGTTGCGCCTGACCCTGATGGACATGCGCGAGGCCCTGGAGGCCTGCGACAGCGAAGCCGGGGTGCGCGCCTACCTGGCATTTCACGAAGAGCTGTTCGCACTGACCGCCAACCCGATTTTCCAGAGTGTGGTGCAGCAGACCAGCAATGCCCTCAAGCAGAGCGCCCAGGTGCTGCACAACTCGCCCGAGCACCTGGCCGCGCGCCTGGAAGAGAACGAGGCGGTGGTGCGCGCCATCCGCAACAAGGACAGCGCCCAGGCCAGTGCGCAGATGCGCCGGCACATTCTGCAGGAAGGCCTGCGCATGGGCATCGAATTGACCATTCCGGATGAACACCCGGGCAACTGACCAGGAGAGCGACCATGAACGCCTGCCCTGCTACCCCGTCCGCGATCGCCCTGCCCGCGCTGCTGGCGGCCGGCGAGCAGCGCCTGAGCGCTGACGAGATCTACCCGCGCCTGTTCGATGCGATCCTCGAACAGCGCCTGGCGCCAGGTACCGCGCTGACCGAGCAGGCGCTGGGCCAGGCCTTCGGCGTGAGCCGCACGGTGATCCGCCGCGTGCTGGGGCGCCTGTCCGACCAGCAGGTGGTGGTCCAACGCCCGGCGCACACCGCCCGGCTGGCCGCACCCGACCCGCAGCAGGCGCGCCAGGTGCTCAGTGCCCGGCGCCTGGCTGAAACCACGCTGATCGGGCTGGCGGCGCGGCGCACCAGTGCCCCACGCATCCGCCAGTTGCGCGAGCTGATTGCCCGCGAGCGCAAGCACCACGAGCAGGGCCATCGGTGCACGGCGATTCGTCTGGGGGGCGAGTTTCACCTGAAGCTGGCGGAGATGGCCGACAATGCCCCGTTGACGCGGTTTCTCAACGGGCTGGTGCCCATGACGTCGCTGATCATTGCCCAGTACGAGACCCAGCCTTGCGAACACTGCGCCTGGCAGGAACATGCAGCCCTGGTGGACGCACTGGAGGACGGCGACAGCGAGGCGGCGCTGCAGTTGATGCACCAGCACCTGGACCGCATCGAGGCCAAGCTGAGCCTGGATTGAGAATGGCGGTGCGCCTTTCGCCGGCAAGGCCGGCTCCTGCAGGAGGTGTTGTGCAGGAGCCGACCTTGCCGGCGAAGGGTCTTGCTGCGCTTGACCTGCCAACGACAAACCGCGCAGCATCGGGCATCCCCACAAGAGCCCGCCCCGTGACCCCAGAACAACGCCACAACGTCCGCGCCCTGCTCTCCGAGTCGTTCGTCGACAGCTGGGTGGACTACGCCTGGATCGCCCGCGAACTCGAACCCTTCGACCTGGCCGAGCTCAAGCGCATCTTCTACGAGGAAGTCGCGCCGGTCTGCTACTACAACATCGTGGCGCCGGTACCACCGGTATGGACCGGTTTCGAGCCGGTATCGCTCAACGAAGAAATCGAAGAGCTGCTGGAGGCGCGCCGACGCAACCCGTTGCGCCGGCATTGGGACCGCCTGTGGGCCGCCACCTGGATCCGCCTGTGGAGCCAGGAATGCTGGGACGCGATCCACCAGGCCTGCCTCGCCCAACGGCAGGCCTGATACCTCGGCACGCTGGCCTCAGAAGTCCCAGCGAGTGGTCACCATCACGTTGCGCGGGTCGCCATAAGAGGCCGAGTTGTAGAAGCCGATATTGGTGAAGTAGGCCTTGTCGAACACGTTGTTGACGTTCAGCGTGGCCGACAGCTGCTCGCTGATCTGGTAACGCGCCATCAGGTCCACCAGCCAGTAAGGGTCCTGGGCAAACTCTTCGTCGCGCTTCTTGACGTTGTTCGACAACACCTGCCAGCCCTTGCCCTGCCAACGCGCACCACCGCCGATGGTCAAGCGGTCGAGCGCCCCCTTGAGCTTGTAGCTGGTATAGAAACTGACCTGGTCCTCGGGCTCCCAGGTCGACACCTTCTTGCCCTGGTCATCGCGGATCACCTTGTGGGTGTAACCCCCCTGCAGCTGCCAGCCCTCGGCCAGTTCGCCGGAGATCTCTGCCTCATAACCCTTGGTCTTGGCCTTGATGCCTTCGTAGGCATACTCGACCGCCGGGTTGGTCGGGTTGCCGTTGTAGGCCCGGTCCTCTTCGCCCCGGCTGCTCTGGTGAATCTCGAAATACGCCAGGCTCGCATTCAGGCGCCCGTCCAGGAACTCACCCTTCAGGCCCACCTCGTAGTTCTGCCCTTCATCCGGGTCGAGCAGGCGGTTGCTGCGGTCGCGGTACCAGGCATCCTGCGGCATGAAGATATCGGTGTAGCTGGCGTACAGCGACAGGTAGTCATTGAGGTCGTACACCGCCCCCAGGTAGGGCAGCAGGCGATCGTCCTCGCGACCGTTGGCGGTCACGCCGTTGATGCGGTAGTTGGCCAGGCGTGCACCGAGCAGCAGCGTCAGATCGTCGGTGGGGTGCAGGCGGGTGGTCACGTAGGTGCCGGTCTGGCGCACGCGGTCATCCACGGTCTGGGTCTGCTCCCCCCAGTCCGGTTCGGGGGTGTTGCCGTTCCAGCTGCCGTAGTCGACGGAGTTGCCATTGGGGTACCGGGCGCTCCACCAGCCCTTGCCTTCCCAGTGAGACTGGGCAAACGAGGTACCGATCACCAGTTCGTGCTCACGCCCCAGCAGCTCGAACGGCCCGCTGGCGTAGAGGTCGGCCGAATTGCTCACCGTCTCGCCCGTGTATTTGGCCGAATAGAGGCTGGCGGTGCCGTCGGCGCGCGGGTAGTAACCCTGGATCGAGCCCAGCGGCGCGTCATAGCCGTTGATCTTGTGGTCCAGCTGCGCCTTGGCAACCCAGCCGTTGGCCAGGTGATGCTCCAGGCTGGCAAACACGGTGCGGGTGTACTGGTTCCAGTGGCTCCACTTGGCGCCGTTGTTGAAGTGGCGTGGCAGGTCGTTGCGGTTGCCCTGGGCATCGAACAGCGGAATGCTGCCCGACCAGCTCGAGCCTTCCGGCTTGTTGTCCTGGTAGTCACCGCCCACGGTGAGCAGGGTGTCCGGGCTCAGGTCGAATTCGAGGATGCCGTAGTAGACGTTGGTCTTGCGCTGGTAGTGGTCCATGAACGAGTGCTTGTCCTGGTAGGCCGCCACCGCACGGCCGCGCACGTTGCCGCTGTCGGTCAGCGGGCCGCCCACGTCGAGTTCGCTGCGATAGTTGTCCCAGCTGCCGGCGCCCAGGGTGAAATGCCCCTTGAAATCGGCAGTCGGCTTCTTGCGCACCAGGTTGATCGTGGCCCCCAGCGACCCCGCGCCGGTGAGCAGGCCGGTAGCGCCCTTGAGCACTTCCACGCGGTCATAGATGGCCATGTCGCTCAAGGTGTTGCCGGCCGAATAGCCGACGTTGCGCGCCGTCGAGGGGATGCCGTCGTACTGGAAGTTGTTGATCGAGAAGCCGCGGGCATAGTAGCTGGTGCGGTCGCTGTCGAAGGCCGACACGGTGATGCCCGGGGTATGGCGCATCACATCGTCGATGTTGTTGAGCCCGAAATCGTCCATGTGCTGACGGGTGACCACGGTGATGGTCTGGGGCGTTTCGCGCGGTGTCAGCACCAGCCGTGTGGCGGTGGCGATGGTGCCTGGCGTGTAGGAGCCGCTGTCTTCGGTGATGGTACCCAACTGGTTGCTGGTGACTTCGGTCACGCCCAGGTTCAGCGCCCCGGCAGTTTGCGGCAGCGGGGCCAGGCTGTAGCGCCCGTCGTCTTCACGCACGGCCATCAGGCCATTGCCCTCGAGCAACGCCTGCAGGCCCTGATCGACACTGTAACGCCCGTGCAGGCCGGCGCTGGTCTTGCCCGCGGTCAGGCTCGGTGCGAACGAGAGCACCACGCCGGCCTGGGCGGCGAAGCGGTTCAGAACCTGACCCAGGTCGCCATGGTCGAGGTTGTATTCGGTCGGTGTGGTGCTGTCGGCGTGCGCAATGCCCGGCATCGCCAGCGGCCACAGCAGGGTGGAGCACAACAGCGTGGTACGCAGCCTTGCCGCGACCGGTGATCGGGTATTCATCGGTTCTTTTCTCTTCTGGTTGGCAGTCAGGCCATCACGCCTGCATGCCTAGAAGTCGAACGAAGGAGCGAATACCTATCATTTACGAAAAATATTTTTCAGGTCGTGAGGGGTTCGATGCTTACCCAGTATTTTGTGCGCCGCTCGACCCGCACCGGCAGGGTCTTGCCGATGGCGCGCAGAATCTGCTCGGTGTCGTCGAGCTTGAAGGTACCGCTGATACGCAGGCTGGAAACCTCGTTGGCACAGTTGAGCCAACCGGGGCGATAACGCCGCAGCTCGGCGATGAATACCCCCAGCATCTGGTCGTTGGCAATCAGCAGCCCCCTGCGCCAGGCATCGCGGTCGGGCTCCAGCGGCGAGCCAAGCACGAACTTGGGGTGTGAAAACCGCACCTGATCCCCGGCATCGACCACGGCCCCCCCCATGCCATCGCGCGGCATCACGCCCACCTGGCCCTGGTACACCGCCAGTTGCGTGCTGCTGGCGTCGCTGTCGCGGCGCACCAGAAAGCGCGTGCCCAGCGCCTCGACGGTGCCGTTGACGGTCTGCACCCGCAACGGGCGCCCGGCCTTGTCGGCGGCGCTGGTGATCATCACCTCGCCCTGGCGCAGTACCAGCAGGCGCTGCTGGTTGTCGTAGCGCACATCCAGGGCAGTGTCGGTGTTGAGTTCGAGCCGGGTGCCATCGGCCAGGGTCAATGCCTGACGCTTGCCGACGCGGGTATGGTAGTCCGCCGTCCACGGTCCGCTGCTCAGCTCTCGGTAGCCGGCCCAGCCCAGGCCGCTGGTGCCGGCCAGCACCAGTATGCCCTTGAGCACGCCGCGCCGCGGGATCGCGGCAGGCTGCCCGGCGATGTCCAGGGTACGCCCGGCCAGCCCGCCAGATAGCTGGCCAAGCCGCTGCTGAACCTGGACGACCTGTTGCCAGGCCCAGCGATGCTGGTCGTGGGCGTCCAGCCAGGTCTGCCACGCTTGCCGGTCGGTATCATCCACGGCATCAGCATTGAGGCGGGCGCGCCAAAGCGCAGCCTGTTCCAGCGCGGCGCGCTGGAGAGGGTCGAGAGTAGCCATGGGGTCACGAGTCGGCTTGCAGGCTGTACAGCGTACAGTGGTGAAAGGCCTTGGCGATATAGCGGGTGACCGTCACCTCGGAAACCCCCAGCTCCTCGCCGATCAGCCTGTAGGTCATGCCATCGAGCTGCGACAGCAGAAAGGCCCGGCGTATGCGCGGGCCGAGCCCCGCCAGCATGGCATCCAGCTCGCACAGGGTCTGCAGCAGGATCAGCCGCTCCTGCTCGGATATCTCCACCGCTTCGGGCTGCTCGGCCAGTGCCTGCAACCAGGCCCGCTCGAGGCGGGCACGGCGAAAGTAGTCGATCATCAAACGCCGCGCGATGGTGGCCAGGTAGCCGCGTGGCTCGCGTACCGCGCCTAGCCGGTCGCTGGCGTCCGGGGCGCTGAGCACCCGCACGAACACGTCCTGCATCAGGTCGGCCGCCAGGTGCCGACAGGCCACCCGCGGACGCAGCCAGCCCTGTAACCAGCGGTGGTGGTCCTGATAGATACGGCTGACCTGTTCGCGCAACGCGGGATCGGGAGTGGACATGGGCGACCGGGGTACGAATGAGAATTCCTATCATTCTATGCCTAGCCGACGCTCAGAAGCAAAGCATCGCGGGCCTGCACGACCTACACGGCGGGCGATACCTGTGCCGATGCCGAACTCGGCAGCCCGAACACCCGATCGAACAGCCAGTTGTAGAGGAACGTGTAGCACGGGATCAGGATGATGAACGCCAGGTCCACCACGAAGGCCTCCCAAAGCGAAATCCCCAGCCACCAGGCAATCAGCGGGATCAGGTACACCACCAGGGTAAGCTGGAACCCGATCGCGTGCGCCACGCGCCGGGCCACGCTGCGCCCCCGTGTGGCCTGGCGGCTCTCCCAGTACTCGAACAGGGTGTTGTAGATGAAATTCCACACCATCGCGATGGTGGTGATCATCACGGCCAGCGGCCCGGTGTTGCTGGGCTCGGTGCCGGACAGCAGCGCCAGCCCGAGTGTCGACAGACACAGCCCGATACCTTCATAGGCCGTTACATACACCAGCTTGCGTTTCAGACCTTGCACCTTTTCACCCCTCGGCAAATCAAATTCGGCCGGCAGGATGCGTCAATCTTCTTGACAGAAAAAGTCAGCAGCTATCAGATTTACTGAAAGGAGAGGCTGATGAATTTTTCCAGCGACACTATCGAACTGTTTCTTGCAGTGCTCGACCGCGGCTCGTTCTCGGCTGCCGCCCGGGCATTGGGGCGGGTACCCTCGGCAGTCAGCATGGCCATCGCCAACCTGGAGGCGGAGCTAGGCTTTGCCCTGTTCGAGCGTACCCACCGTGAAACCCGCCCCACCCCGCTGGCCCTGGCGCTGGAGCCCCATGCCCGGCTGATCGCCGACCAGCTGACGCAGCTTCAGGTGCACGCCATCGAGCTTTCCCAGGGCCTGGAAAGCACACTGGCCATCGGCGTGGTGCCCGACATCGATCACCAGCCGCTGCTCCAGGCCATCGGCCAGATCAGCCAGCGCCACCCGCTGCTGCAGGTGGAGGTACTCAGCGCCCCGCAGGAAGATGCGCTGCACCTGCTGCACGAGGGTCGCGTGCAGCTGTGCCTGGCGTTTGCCGGGCTGACGGTCGACCCGCGCCAGCGCTTCGAACAGGTCGGCATGGAGTCGCTGACCGCCACCCTCTCGCCCCATCACCCCGCGCTGGGCGAGCAGGTGCGCTACCTCGAAGACCTGGTCAACGTGCGCCAGATCGTGGTGGCCAGCCGCGATTTGCCGATGCTCGACCCCCGCGTGCTGATCGGCGCCTCGCACTGGCGCACCGACAGCCTGAGCATGGCCATCGAGATGGTCGAGGCCGGGCTTGGCTGGGGCGACTTCCCGCTGTCGCGCATTGCCCCGCTGCTCAAGGCCGGGCGACTGGTGCAACTGGATTTTCGCAACACCCGCAATGAACTGCGCCTGCCGGTGCATGCCTTCTGGCTCAAGCAGCAGCCGCTGCAACGCGCTGCCCAGGAGCTGGTGAGGTTGCTGAGACAGACCGCAGCCCTGGCCGACTGACCCCGCGTCAAAATGGTACGTAAATATTTCGTGGTTTCAGCCGATACCTGAAAGGTCAGTCGCGTGCAATTCACGATGGCGGTGCTCACAAGGCTCCGACCCGTGACGCCGTCACTTCCCCTATCTGGCTAAAGGTCTCGAAACATGAACCTGAAATTTCGCCACAAGATCCTGCTCAGCGCCGGCGCAGTCGTCGTGCTGGCCTTTGCACTGTTCACCCTCTACAACGATTACCTGCAACGCAACACCATCCGCCAGAACATCGAATCGTCGGTCAACCAGGCCGGCGCGCTGACAGCCAGCAGTGTGCAGAACTGGATGAGCGGGCGCATCCTGGTGCTGGAAAACCTGGCCCAGAACATCGCCCACCAGGGCGCCAATGCCGACTTCCCCGGGCTGGTCGACCAGCCCGCCTTCACATCGAACTTCCAGTTCACCTATGTGGGCCAGACCAACGGCGTGTTCACCCAGCGCCCGGACGCGAAAATGCCCGACGGCTACGACCCGCGCCAACGTCCCTGGTACACAGCTGCTGTCGCCGCCGGCAAACCCATGCTCACCCCACCCTACCTGGCGGCTGTCGGCGGGCTGGTGGTGACCATTGCGATGCCGGTCAAGAGCAACGGCGAACTGGTCGGCGTGGTGGGCGGCGACCTGAGCCTGGCCACCCTGGTGGACATCATCAATGCCGTGGACTTCGGCGGTATCGGCCACGCCTTCCTGGTCGACCGCGACGGGCAGATGATCGTCAGCCCGGACAGCGACCAGGCCATGAAGAACCTCAAGGACATCTACCCCGGCAGCAACCTGCAGGTCGCCGCCGGCCTGCACGACGTGACCCTCAACGGCGAACAGCGGATCATCTCGTTCGCCCCGGTCAGCGGCCTGCCGTCGGCCGACTGGTACATCGGCCTGTCCATCGACAAGGCAAAGGCCTATGCCCCGCTGAGCCAGTTCCGCACCTCGGCCATCATCGCCATGCTGATCGCCGTGGCCGCCATCGCCGGCCTGCTGAGCCTGCTGATTCCGGTGCTGATGCGCCCCCTCACCACCATGGGCCGCGCCATGCAGGACATCGCCCAGGGCGAAGGCGACCTGACCCGGCGCCTGACCGTGGAAAACAAGGATGAATTCGGCGAACTGGCCGGTGCCTTCAACCAGTTCGTGGAGCGCATCCATGCATCCATTTCCGAAGTGGCCTCGGCCACCCGCCAGGTGCACGACCTGTCGGAACGCGTGATGAGCGCCTCCAACGCCTCGATCATCGGCTCCGAGGAACAGAGCCTGCGCACCAACAGCGTGGCCGCTGCAATCAACGAACTGGGCGCCGCCACCCAGGAAATCGCGCGCAACGCCGCCGATGCCTCGCAACATGCCAGCGGTGCCAGCGACCAGGCCAACGATGGTCGCCAGGTGATGCAGGAGACCATCAGCGCGATGACGGCGCTGTCGCAGAAGATCAGCGAGTCGTGCGAGCAGATCGAAACCCTCAACGCCAGCACCGATGACATCGGCCAGATCCTCGACGTGATCAAGGGCATCTCGCAGCAGACCAACCTGCTGGCACTCAACGCCGCCATCGAGGCAGCACGGGCCGGTGAAGCCGGTCGCGGCTTTGCCGTGGTGGCCGACGAAGTGCGCAACCTGGCGCACCGTACCCAGGAATCGGCCGAAGAGATCCACAAGATGATCACCACCCTGCAGGTGGGGTCGCGCGAGGCAGTGCACAACATGAACGCCAGCCAGGTGTCCAGCGAGCAGAGCGTGCAGGTCGCCAACCAGGCCGGCGAACGCCTGACCAGCGTGACCCTGCGCATTGGCGAGATCGACGGCATGAACCAGTCGGTAGCAGCCGCCACCGAGGAACAGACCGCCGTGGTCGAGAGCCTGAACCTGGACATCACCCAGATCAACGTGCTCAACCAGCAGGGTGTGGCCAACCTCAACGACACCCTCAAGCACTGCGATGACCTGGCGCGTCAGGCCGGGCGCCTCAAGCAACTGGTAGACAGCTTCAAGATCTGACCCCCGCCCTCGCCCATCGGCCGCCCAGGCGGTCGATGGCACCCTCGCCTGCTGCGTTACGGTTATAAACTAATAACGAACAAGTCTATTTGGCTATAAAAAAACCTTTATGCTGGCGCCATCCGATCACGGGCTCGCTGGGTGTTTAGGTATTTATGGATGTAGGTTCTTTTGGTTTCACCATCGCAGGCCTGGTTGTTGGGTTCATTGTCGGCATGACCGGCGTTGGCGGTGGTTCGTTGATGACCCCGATCCTGCTCTGGTTCGGCATCAACCCGGCCACTGCAGTGGGCACCGACCTGTTGTATGCGGCCATCACCAAGGCCAGCGGCGTCTGGGTGCACAGCAAGCAAAAGAACATCGACTGGAAGATCACCGGGCTGCTGGCCATGGGCAGCGTGCCAGCGGCAGCCTTGACCCTGTGGTTTCTGAGCACCCTGCATACCGATACCCAGACGCTCAACGGCGTGATCAAGCAGGGCCTGGCGGTGGTGCTGATCCTCACGGCGCTGGCCATCCTGTTCAAGTCGCGGTTGCAGGCGTTTGCCAGCAAGCACGCCGGTGACCGCTACCACCTCAGCGAACGCAGCCTCAACGCCCTGACCGTGGTCACTGGCGTGGTGCTGGGCGTGATGGTGTCACTGACCTCGATTGGCGCGGGCGCCCTGGGCACTGTCGCGCTGTTTCTGCTGTACCCGTACCTGGTCACCCGGCGCCTGGTGGGCACCGAGATCGCCCACGCGGTACCTCTGACCCTGGTCGCCGGCCTGGGCCATGCCAGCATGGGCAACATGGACTGGTCGTTGCTGGGCTACCTGCTGCTGGGCTCGTTGCCGGGGATCTACCTGGGCAGCCACCTGACCGGGCGCATTTCCGACAACGTACTGCGCCCTTGCCTGGCGGGGATGCTGTTGCTGATCGGGTACAAGCTCGCGTTCTGAGCGCATCTTTCCGACAACGCGTCGACGCCATTCGCCGGCAAGGCCGGCTCCTACCGTGATCATGTAGGAGCCGGCCTTGCCGGCGAAGCTTTTTGCGGAACCACATATAGTATTTATACCATACATCACAGGTAGTACTTCCATAACAACCCGACATTGTTATATAAGATGCCCGGAGCCATCTGCGCTGCCGCCACCGACAAGGGGGCAGCTGACATCAAGAGCTAACAATCAGCCAACGGGTGCCACACATGTCGAATTCTCACCAGGGCCTCGCCCCTGCCTGTACGAGCCTGCTCAACCTCGGCTCACCCCCGCGCACGTTACCTCGCCCCGCGACCTGATCGCGGCGCGCCGGCGCCTGCCCCACAGCATTTACCGTCTGGCTGCGAGCCCTGCCCGCCGCCCTGACGCCCCACACCCGCAACAAAGTCGATGGCCCGCCCCAGGCAATAAAAACAACAAAGGAGCCCCACCCATGACGCACGCCCCAACCGATCACGCGCAGAGTTGCGACCGCATCCGCGCCAACCCCAAATTCCAGCAACTGGTGCGCACCCGATCGCGCCTGGCCTGGTCACTCAGCGCCGCAGTGCTGGGTGCCTACTACCTGTTCATGCTGGTGGTGGCGTTCTACCCGCAGGTGCTGCACACACCGCTGGGGGACGGTCGCCAACTGACCCTCGGCATTCCCGTGGCCTCGGCACTGATCGTGCTGTCGTGGCTGCTGACCGGCTGGTACGTGCGCAGCGCCAATACCCGCTTCGACAGCCTCAGCGCACAGGTACTGGAGGAGTCGAAATGAACCGCACCGCACTGCTAGTGCTGAGCAGCCTGCTGCTGACCCCGGCGGCTTTCGCGGCGCCGCTGGTGGCCGACAGACAACCGGTCAACCTGCACGCCATCGCGATGTTCTTCGTGTTCGTGCTGGGCACCCTGGCGATCACCTGGTGGGCCGCGCGCCAGACCCGCTCCACCTCCGACTTCTACACCGCCGGCGGCGGCATCAGCGGTTTTCAGAACGGCCTGGCGATTGCCGGCGACTACATGTCGGCGGCCACCCTGCTGGGCCTGTCGAGCCTGGTGTTCGCCAAGGGCTACGACGGCTTCATCTACACCGTGGCGTTCTTCGTCGGCTGGCCGATCATCACCTTCCTGATGGCCGAGCGCCTGCGCAACCTGGGGCGCTACACCTTTGCCGACATCGTGTCGTACCGCCTGGACCAGACCCGCATCCGCACCTTCGCCGCCTTCGGCTCGCTGACCGTGGTGTGCTGCTACCTGGTGGTGCAGATGGTGGGTGCCGGGCAACTGATCAAGCTGCTGTTCGGCCTGGACTACAGCACCGCCGTGATGGTGGTGGGCGCCCTGATGCTGGTGTACGTGATCTTCGGCGGCATGATCGCCACCACCTGGGTGCAGATCATCAAGGCCGTGCTGTTGCTGGCCGGTGGCACCACCCTGGCGCTGCTGGCCATGGCCGAGTTCGGTTTCAGCCTGGAAACCCTGGCCAGCCGCGCAGTGAACGTGCACAGCACAGGCTGGAGCATCATGGGCCCCGGCTCGATGCTGGCCGACCCGATCAACGCCGCGTCGCTGTCGCTGGGGCTGGTGTTCGGCATCGCCGGGCTGCCGCATATCCTGATGCGCTTTTTCACCGTGCCCAACGCCAAGGAAGCACGCAAGTCGGTGTTCTACGCCACCGGCTTCATCGGTTTCTTCTTTCTGGTGGTGATGGTGCTGGGCTACGCGGCCATCGTCATCGTCGGCACCGACCCGCAGTTCTACGTGGACGGCGACCTCAAGGGCGCGCTGATCGGTGGCGGCAACATGGTCGCCATGCACCTTGCAAAGGCGGTGGGCGGCAACCTGTTCCTGGGCTTCCTGTCGGCGGTGGCCTTCGCCACCATTCTCGCGGTGGTGTCGGGCCTGGCACTGGCCGGTGCGTCGGCCATCTCCCATGACCTCTACGCCACCGTGTGGAAAAAGGGCACCGCCAGCGAAAAGGACGAGATGCGCGTGACCCGTATCGCCACCGTCGGCCTGGGCATCATCGCGATCCTGCTGGGCATCCTGTTCGAGAAGCAGAACGTGGCCTTCCTGGTGGGCCTGACCTTCGGTATCGCCGCCTCCACCAACTTCCCGGTGCTGATCATGGCCATGTACTGGAAAGGCCTGACCACCCGCGGCGCGCTGGCCGGCGGCTTTGCCGGGCTGATCACCGCGCTGGGGCTGGTGATCCTGTCGCCGGCGGTGTGGGTGTCGGTGCTGGGCAACGCCCAGGCGATCTATCCCTATGACCATCCGGCACTGTTTTCCATGCCGCTGGCGTTCCTGGTCACGGTGATTGTGTCCAGGCTCGACCGCAGCGCCCGCGCAGCCCGCGAACGTGCGGCCTTCGACGACCAGTTCGTGCGCGCACAGACTGGCCTGGGCGCCGCTACCGCCGTCAGCCACTGAACCACTGCAACCCCTGTCACGGGCCGCTACGGCGGCC
>Ga0153980_1000614_pt1 | contig 15890 bp, 18 predicted proteins | sample TSGA064MetaG_FD_104722 | JGI IMG/M metagenome (GOLD analysis project Ga0153980, IMG submission 104722) | Attine ant fungus gardens microbial communities from Georgia, USA - TSGA064 MetaG | ecosystem: Host-associated > Fungi > Mycelium > Unclassified | place: USA: Georgia, Magnolia Springs State... | reverse complement strand
ATATTGGCAGCTAACGCCAGTGGACTTGTTAGACGATGAGATTTTGGTCATTTCTAAGGAAGCAGAAGTGGTGGAGAACCTGACCACAAACGAAGTCGATTATAATGGTAAGACGTATCGAATTGCTCATTTTATTAGTGCGGATCTGGTTACAGGATACGTTAATGCCAGTGGAGCCAGCGTGTTATTTTCCTGATCATGTTCGTCTTGATGAAGGCGAATTTACTTTTAGATTAAGTGAACAGTTGTCATTTAATTATCAAGGAGATTTTTTAGCCCAAGAGATGGAATTCTTGAATCATATCACTGAATTGGAAGAACAATTAAATGAAATTGCAGACGATCCTTTTTCACCTCATCCTTGTATTGCATTTATGACTAAAAATAGTTTATCGGTTATGACACGTTTGTTATCCATAACCTTAACTTTTGTCAGCTTTTATTTGGGTGCTATTTTCATCCTTGTGAGTATGACGTTACTTGCTTTCCAACAACTTGTAGATGCTGTTGAAAGTACAGAAAGGTACAACATCCTAAATAAAATAGGAGTTGACGAAAAAATGAAAAACAAATCTTTAGTTGTTCAATTGAGGGTCTATTTTAGTGCCTCTTGTACTAGCCAGTCTTTACAGTATAGTTGCTCTATACTTTGTTAATCGCGTATTAGTAGAAGAAACCATCAAAGGAATTAGCGATCCTACTTTAATGATCTTCAGCTTTGCGATGATCTTTAGCCTTTACATCCTTTATTTTGTAGCAACCTATTGGCAGTATAAAAGGGTGTTGCAAGTAAATCGCTAGACTCATCATCGTGATGAAAATGAGAAAAAAGTTAGAAAGCAAATTTAAGTGATTTTAACTGGTTTCCATAGATGGCTAATTAAAAAAATTTGTGATCATCACTAAATGATCTCAGGTGTTAATTTTATCAGAATAAAATTGATGAAAAAAGACGCTGATAAGCTGCCAAAAGAGTTGATTTGACTTTTGGAGTCACGGCACAATCAGTGTCTTTTTTATGAAATGATAAACCATTGTCATGGCGATAGTTGTTTTCTTGTGAATGAAAGATTTAAGGTATTGCATAATAAATTAGAACGTTAATTTTTGATTCACAACCTCTTCTTCTAATGTCTGTATAAATGTTGATAACATATTTAAATCGTCATTTTTAGAAGAGATGTATTCTTACAGATGCATTAAAGTTTACTTTTAATTTATAAAATGGTAAGATAAAATTTCGCGCCTAGAAAAAGAAGGCTAGAAATCTAGCTGGGTAGGTTAGACACAACTAAGTGAAACTTAGTTGACTTTGCTTATTAAGGAGGGTTTTAATGAAGATTTTGCTTCAACACATGAAAAAATACAGCTTACAAGTTGGGTTATCAACGCTATTTGTGACTGTAATGGTTGCGACGCAGTTGTGGCAACCTAAGTTGCTTCAACAAGTACTAGAAGCCATTATTATTGATAATATGGATGAAGTCTATTCAATAGGATTCGTGCTCATTTTATGTGCGGTTGTCGGTTTGATCGCAGGCGTGTTAAATACCATTACTTCAGCTACTGTTGCCCAAGGTGTAGGAGCTGATATTCGTGAAAGATGTTTTCGTAAAATTCAAACCTTTTCTTTCAGTAATATTGAACGCTTTTCAACAGGAAGTTTAGTAGTACGACAAACCAATGATATTACTCAAGTTCAAAACTTAGTCATGTCGTTACTGCAATCATTAGTGTCAATTCCAATTATGTTTATCGGAAGTTTTATTTTAGCATTAATGACGTTACCAGCGCTTTGGTGGGTCATTATTTTACTCATTGTCTCGGTGTTAATTATCGTCATGTTAGCCTTTGGCGCGATGGGAAAACACTTTGCAAAAATTCAAGAGCTGTTAGAGAAAGTTAATGCCATTGCTAAGGACAACTTGGCTGGTATCCGAGTGGTTAAATCATTTGTTCAAGAAGAGAATGAGATTAATCGCTTTTCCAATACGAGTGATTTATTGACAAAGCATACTATCACGGTAGGTAAGTTATTTTCCATCGTCATTCCAGCTTTTATGTTAGTTTCCAACCTAGCTGTTCTTCTTGCCATCTACTTAGTAGGAGGCATGGTAGCAGAGAATCCAGAGGTAATCGGAGCGATTGCTTCTTTTATGAACTATTTAATGCAAATTATGATGTCGATTATTATTGGAGGCTTTTTAATGATGATGGCTTCACGCGCTTTTGTGTCATTAGGTAGAATTAGTGAGGTTGTGAACACAGAGGCCGATATCACTTATGACGATCAAGCGAAAGAAGAGGAACTTCAAGGAAGCATTGAATTTCGTCAGGTCAGTTTTAAATATGAAAATGATGACCAAAATGCTCTAACTGATATTTCTTTTAAAGTTAATCCAGGAGAAATGATCGGGATTGTCGGGGCCACAGGTGCAGGTAAATCAACACTTGCGCAATTAATCCCTAGACTTTATGATCCTAGCGAAGGAGAGATTTTAATTGGAGGAAAAAATTTAAAACAGATTAACAAAAAGACGCTTCGCCAAACTGTATCTATTGTTTTACAACGAGCTATTTTATTCTCAGGAACTATTTCTAATACCCTTCGTCACGGTAAAAAAGATGCCACGAAAAAGGAAATGGAAAGAGCAACAAAAATTGCTCAAGCCAAAGAGTTTATTGAACGTCAAGATAAAGTCTATGAAGCCATTGTCGAGGAACGTGGAGCCAACTTTTCCGGGGGTCAAAAGCAACGTCTTTCTATTTCCCGCGGTGTAATTAACGAGCCTAAAATATTGATCTTAGATGACAGCACTAGTGCGTTAGATGCTCGCTCTGAAAAATTAGTAAAAGAAGCACTTAACCGGGAGCTAAATGGAACAACAACTCTTATTATTGCCCAAAAGATCTCTTCGGTTGTTCATGCTGATAAAATTCTTGTACTAGATGAAGGAAAGTTAGTTGGACAAGGTTCTCACCAAGAGTTGCTTCAAGTCAGTGATATTTATCGAGAGATTTATGAAACACAAAAAGGAAAGGATGTGGAAGTCAATGCAGGAGCTTAAGCGAATTGTTAAGTTCTTTTGGGGTTACCTGAGCGCTTATAAATTACAGCTAGCAGTCATTATGTTAGCTATTACGGTTTCCACTTATTTACAAGTAAAGGCTCCGCAATTTATCGGAAACGCGATTGAGGAGTTGGCAAATTATGCGATCAATCTTTTTACAACAGGTGTCGCTGATAAAACAGCCTTTCATAACATTTTGCGAATGTTACTCATTTTTTATGTGCTGATGGCAGTGGTAACTTTTATTCAAAATATACTCATGGCCGGCGTTTCTGGTAAAGCGACCAATAAGATGAGAATTGGTTTGTTTCGCAAAATGGAAAAATTATCAATTCGCTTCTTTGATAGCCATAGTGATGGTGAGATGCTAAGTCGATTTACCAGTGATATTGACAATATTGATGCGACTTTAAATCAAGCAGTCATTCAAATCCTTTCCAATGGAGCTTTGATGATTGGGGTTATTATTATGATGTTTAATCAAAATAGTCAATTGGCATGGGTAACCTTGAGCGTCTCACCCTTTGCGATTGTAATCGCAGCCCTAATCATACGTAAAACGAAGCGATATACCGATTTGCGTCAAGATAGTTTAGGAGAGTTAAATGCTTATATTGACGAAAAAATTTCGGGACAAAAAATGATTATTACAAACGGATTGGAAACGGAAACCATTAACGGATTTCTAGAGCATAATCAAACCGTAAAAAACGCCTCTTACAAAGGAGCTGTATATTCAGGGTTACTATTCCCAGTCATGCAAGGAATTTCCTTACTAAACACAGCTATTGTTATATTCTTTGGTGGTTATCTGGCTTTAAATGGTAATATTGATCGCTCGGTAGCATTAGGTTTAATCGTCATGTTTGTTCAATATTCCCAACAATTTTATATGCCACTAACCGAGATTTCATCGCAATACAGCATGCTTCAATTGGCGTTTACCGGTGCGCGCCGGGTTAGTGAAGTGTTCAGTGAAGCAGACGAAATAGAACGAGATCAGGTCAGTGAAATTGATGGAATTCATCAGAAAGTAGAACTTCATCAGGTTAATTTCGGCTATCGTGAAAATCAACTGGTTTTAAAAGATATCAATCTCGTGGCTGAAAAAGGACAGATGGTGGCTCTTGTTGGTCCAACTGGATCGGGAAAAACAACTATTATGAACCTTTTAAATCGCTTCTATAACGTCGATAAAGGAAAAATTTTATTCGATGGTCAAGATATTCGTGATATCGCATTACCCTCACTGCGCAAGCAAGTAGGGATTGTGCTTCAAGATTCCGTCTTGTTCTCTGGAACGATTCGTGATAATATTGCTTTCGGAAAACCTAACGCAACAGAAGCAGAGATCATAAGTGCAGCGAAGCAAGCTAATATTCATGAGTTCATTATGAGTCTTGAAAAAGGCTATGAAACAGAGGTTAGTGATGAAAATAATATCTTTAGTGTGGGGCAAAAGCAACTAGTTAGTATTGCCAGAACCATATTGACTGACCCAAGCTTACTTATTCTTGATGAAGCAACTAGCAATGTGGATACCGTAACTGAAAGCAAAATTCAAAAAGCGATGGATAATGTGATCGCTGGAAGAACTAGTTTCGTCATTGCCCATCGTCTTAAAACCATATTAAATGCTGATCATATTGTCGTTCTTCATCTAGGTGAAATCATCGAAGAAGGAACTCATGAGAGCCTTCTGCGTCAGAAAGGCTTTTATGCTGAACTATATCACAATCAATTTTTAATGGAATAAAGAAAGGAGCCTATCACTCAAGTGATAGGCTCCTTTTCAGAATCTTATTTTTAAGCTTAATTTCCAAGATAAATTGTGAGTCGTGCTTTTTATCATAAAATGTCCATATTTACTTTACCCGTAAATGAGATTCGGTTATCATGAAGAGATCGTACAGGAGACTGCGAACTATGTATGTGTTATATCAAGTTATGATTCGACATTAAGACTCGATGCAAAGCTTTAATAAGTAGGTTAATTCTATCGGTAATAAGTGGATCTCTAAGATGAGTCGATCACAAGAATGATTATTAAATGAATGCTAATGGCATTCAGACGAATTTTGACTATGACGAGCTCGGAAGACTGAATGCTATTTATGAAAGGATTAATATTCGTCACATTTATAAAGAAGTGGCTAAAATTATACTAAAGACCATTATCACTGCTATGTTCTTTTAGATGGTGATAATATTATATACCTTATCCATATTTGATTCAAGAGTAAGCTGGGTCTAGAAATGGCTGCTTCAAAGAAGAAAACAAAAATACATTTTGCTCTAGATGGGATAAATATGGAAAGTATAGATAAGAAAGGTAAAGGTGATATGATTGAGTTAGGGGAAAGGGAATCCATTACAGTATCTGAATTGCCTATGTCTATCAAAACTGGAATGGGTTGAAAAAAAAGGTGATCTTCTACAAAAGTAATGTACAGTTAGAATCTAGTCCTTGGGGAACAAGTGATCTATTATGGCGAAAGTCCAAACCTCTTGGAATAGGAAGAAGGTTAAAAGATTAACAAGGTGGATACAATTATCATAAAGTTTACGAAAGACTCTTCTTATTGGGAGGAATCTTAAATAAGAAATTAATTTATTAAGAGCTGCACTTCACATTTAATCAATGAATAGTTTTTCAAAAAAAATTTACTTATTAAACTATAAATATAAATTTATGTTAAAATTATGTTGTAACAAAGTGAAATCATGTCATCAATCCTCAACTAATAAATAATGAATGGATGCTAAGTTAAAGCGAAAGAAACGCAATCAACTTCGTTATTAGAATGCTAATAGCGGGGTACTTTTATGAACTTTCATGAGTAAATCGGGAACTAGTAGATACGCTAGCTGTTATGCCAATGGCTGATGTTATTTAATTGATGTTAACAATAGACACTCTCAAATCCAGTTCAAGCAAGAAAATTCAAGAATTGGAGATTTTTAAAGTTAAAGATCATAAAAAAAATAATTAACTCGTCAGCTTCAAATTTTGTCTTTTTTTCTAGGAGCTATAACCTATAACATGTGGCTCGTTAGAAGTTCAAGCAGAGAAAAATCTAATAAATTATAATAATTATGACATGACCTTTTATTTTACAAAAAAGGAAATTTAATAAAATATGAAGTAAAATACATGGTACGGGAGCGATGATATGAAACATCTTTCAGTCCTCATTAAGCCTGCTTCAGCAGCTTGTAACCTTCGTTGTAAATATTGCTTTTACGCCAATGTAAGTAGTTTACGTGAAGTTTGTTCATTTGGGAATATGAAAGCTGACGTCATGGAAAATATGATCGATCAGCTATATCAGGATTTAGAAGCTGGCGATCACATGACGTTTGCTTTTCAAGGCGGTGAACCGACCTTAGCTGGCTTAACTTACTTCAAAAACTTTATTAATTATGTCAAGGCACAGAATTCTCATGTTAAGGTTCATTACGCCTTACAAACCAACGGTACTCTAATTGATGAACAGTGGTGTCAGTTTTTAAAAGAAAATCAATTTTTAGTCGGTTTATCCGTTGATGGAAATATAAAATTTCATAATGATAACCGCCCTGACGCTAGAGGAAAAGGATCTTATCGCAAAGTAATGGCAACTAAGCGACTCTTTGATCAATATCAAATTGACTACAATGTTTTATGTGTCTTAACCAATCAAAACGCTCGTCACCCTCAAAAAATATTTAAATTTTTATTGAGTGAAAACCTTCATTACATTCAATTTATTCCTTGTTTAGATGACTTAGATACAAAAGAGTCTGCTTTTTATGCTTTACAACCTCAACGTTTTGCTAGTTTTTACAAACAGTTTTTTGAGCTCTGGAAAAAAGAATTCGGCCTAGGGAATTACATCAGTGTGAATTTATTTGATAACCTTGTGAACCTATTAGCCAGAGGACGAGTCGGATCTTGTGGTCTTTTGGGCCGATGTCAGCCCCAATATGTGATTGAATCAAATGGAAACGTTTATCCTTGTGATTTTTATGTATTAGATGAATACTGCTTAGGAAATATCACGGAGAAAAGCCTAACGGAACTTTTTCAGAATGCTACTATGAAGAAATTTCTGAATTGTGGCAGAGACGAAATTTCACCGTACTGTCAAAAGTGTTCCTTCTTTAATATGTGTGGTGGAGGCTGTAAGAGAATGAAAAATGCGATGTATTTAAATAAAGCTGAAACCTATTGTGGTTATCAAGATTTTTTAAACACTCATTATTACTCTTTAAAAGAGATCAGCCGTTTTTATAGGGGTGAAAATCTTTAGCTTAAGGGAAAAGAGGTAAAATAATTTATGTTAATTGGTTTAGTCTATTTTATTGTGATTATTATAGCCAACACAGTAGGGGCTATTTCTGGAATGGGCGGTGGAATAATAATAAAACCTGTTTTAGATGCGATTAATTATCATTCAGTTGTTGAAATTTCATTTTTTTCAAGTGTTGCTGTTTTTAGCATGGTCATTACCTCTACAGTCAAGCAATTGGCAAATGGTGTAAACGTCCGACTCAAATTAGCTTTGACTATCTCTGTCGGCTCTATTATCGGTGGTTTATTAGGAAATGCCCTCTTTGAACAGCTAATACTCTTTTTTCCTGATGGATATGTTGTGCAACTGGTACAGATTGTTTTAACGATTTTATCCTTAATCTTTGTCTTAATGTTTACAAAAGAAGAAATGAAAACTTACACTTGGAAAAAACAGTATGGTTACTTCTTAATCGGGGTGTTTTTAGGAGGACTAGCGACTTTACTTGGGATCGGTGGCGGTCCTATTAATGTGACTTTATTGATGATCGTGTTTAGTTTTCCCATTAAAGAAGCAACGACTTACTCTATTATTACCATCTTTTTTTCGCAATTATCAAGACTAGTGGCAATAGGCTTTTCAAAAGGATATATTGCCTTTGATTTGTCTATGTTGTACTGGATTATACCAGCCGCTTTATTCGGAGGGTTTCTTGGCGGAAAACTATCCAATACATTATCTGATTCTGTCGTGATGAAAATTTTTAAAAGGGTTGTCATCACGGTCATTTTTTTAAATGTTTGGAACGGGATGATTAATTTATCCTTAATCTAACAGTTTAGTTTTCTTTCATTGAATTTCTTTGGTTTTTTGGAATTCATGGTGTCCTAACTGCCAGTCCTCATGTTAGTTTATCAAGAACCGTAAATGGCTAATCTAGAAGCATTTAGCTTAGGGGAGCCATTACCTTTTTGTTTACAACAGGTTTTATTTTAGGAAATAGAGGAGCTCGCTCTTTAGCAGTTTCTTACTCTGACTATTTAAGTCCAAATCCATGCACTTAAAAACAGTTGAAAAACTAGGCATGATTCCTGTTCTGTTTGGAATGTCGGGACTCATAAAATTGGGGATTCCCCAAGTAATGAACTTTCAGATGCTACTTCCTTTAATGTTGACGCCAGCAGTTTCAAATTTAGTGCTTGGTTACTGATCATTAGAGGCTTCTTTCCTTTTCATAACGGTGTAAATCTACCGACGGGAGCTCCCGTCGGTAGATTTACAAATAGCTGGCAAGGGATCATAGCCCAAATCATTCAGTTAATGCTGTGCCTCCTCGTTTATATTCCCTTTATTAAGGCTCAAGATAAGGCCGCTTTAATAGAAGAAAATGAAAATGTTAATCAATAGGTTGGCGTAAGTGCAGACATTAGATTCATGAGAATGAAGTTATTGTTAGACGAGGCACTGAAAATAAGTGGAGAATAAAATAGATGCAAAGGATAACGGGAAGCAGGCTGTGAACAGATGGCATCTAAAATGTCTTTAGAGCAAATCTCTATGGAGATCATGCCTTTCCGCGACATGTTTAAAATAGATATAAGTTGAAAAAAGAATAGGTCAAAGACCTCGAATGAATCCTACTGTGGTCTCAGCCGCCTTTAACTCCTAAGTATACGGTGCCTAATTAAGGATATATTTAGAGTAACAGTAGTAAAAATTGTATTGAGGCACTTCTTAGTTTGATGAATTTATTATTTCTGTTTTCTTCCCAAACGATAAATTAAAGTAAACAATGACGACATCACAATGGTTCCGAAAGATAAGGAACCGGCAATAGAAACGGTTCTCACAAAGCTTGTTAAAAACTCATGGGTATCGCCGTTAATAAAGTGCATCATCGTGTAATAAATCCCCCCTCCTGGAACATACGGGATCAATCCAGGGATTAAACAGATGGTAACAGGAACCTTTTTAATCCGAGCTGTTATTTCACAGAACAAGGCAATGGTACAAGCAGCCATAAAGTATTGTGTCAGCTCTGCATTAAAAAACAGAGCAACAAGCTCAAAGACCAAACAACCCAATGCACCACCAATTGCTGCGTAAATAATCATTTTTCCTCGAACATTAAAAATAATCGAAAAGCCAACACACGAAAAAAAAGCATAAATACACTGCCAAAAAATAGTCATTTAAATTCTCCTTTACTTAAACATAGAAAGTGGAATACCGATACCAATCGCAATACTGGTCGCAATTAAAATAGCTTCAGTCATTTTTGCTTGGCCAGCCACAAAATCACCAGCCATTAAATCGCGAACAGAGTTTGTCAAAGCAACACCTGGAACTAGTGGCATAATTGATCCGATAATAATTAAGTCAATGTGATGAGCCCAGTTTAGTCGGAAAAAAATAAGAGTTAAAATAGAGATTACACTGCTGCTAATGATAATATAAAAAAAAGGATTGGATTTTAGGTGATTCAGCATTTGTGACACAATTTTCACACTAGCTCCGATAAAAAGGGCACATCCTGAGTCAGCTAAATCACCACCGAAGAAGAGGGTAAAACTAGAAGCCGTTAGAGCATAGCCGATGATTTGGGTAGCAAAGCTGTAATTTGGACGAAGATCGATGGCTTTTAAAGATTGCCTAACAATATCTAAGCTTGGTGTCATTTCACAAGTTCTACGACATAAGCGATTTAAACGTTCGATCTTATCGAGATTTGTCGTGCGGACATGAATTCGTTTTACTCGACTTAAAATCTCATGATGAGGTGTTTTAATCGTAATCATGATTGAAGTTGAAGCGGCGTAAACATCTGCGGAATGAACGCCATAAGCAAGAGCAACTCGCTCAATAGAGTCTTCAACTCGATAAGTTTCAGCTCCATTTTCCATTAGCGATTTCCCAAGGTACCCGATTATATCCAATAAGTCGTAATAATTCATCTTGTTCCCACCTTTAAATAATAATTGTCATCTAATGATAGCAAAGGAAGACGAGGTTGGTAAAGAGAAAACCAGTAAAATAATAATTATACTGCTAATTTATGTTAGTTTGTAGATAAATAAATTGCATTATGATTTGCGATGTGTTATAATGATATTACTTAATGTTCTTTAATTTTTCAAATGTGACTAAGTGTTTTAGTACTCTGCTGCTAGCATCAATTGATTTTTTGGAAATATTGGCGTTAAGAATTAAATTTTAGGAGGTACTTGGCATATGACTACAGGTACAGTAAAATGGTTTAACTCAGAAAAAGGTTTCGGATTTATTACAGTTGACGGGGAAAATGATGTATTCGCTCACTTTTCAGCAATTACTGGGGACGGATTCAAAACTTTAGAAGAAGGTCAAAAAGTTGAATTTGAAATCGTTGAAGGAAACCGCGGACCACAAGCAGCTAACATCGTTAAATTATAATTTAACGCTTAGTAAGAAAGAGACTGGATCAAAATGACAAAAGTCATTGAGATTCAGTCTCTTTTTTTATTTCATTAAGCCATCTTATTAGTTGGTAATCAACTAGAGACTGTTTTTTTCCAGTCTCTTTTTTAAATTTATCAATTGTATTCCTGTTTCTTAAGTACTTTGTAAATGGTTTCTTGCAAAACAAAGTGAAGTTTGCTTTTCTTCACGTTTCTAATCTCCAAAAATATAATCAGGATATTGTTAATTAAGCATATTTAAGAAAGAATCACACAAAAAAAGCACAGATGACGAATACTTATTGTAAATTAAACATACTGTAATATGATGAATAAATTTTGAACTTTTTTGTAAAAGAGAGCTTAAATTTTCTTTAAAAGGTGATAAAATAGTAATACGTGGTATAGGAGGGAAAGTGGTTATGAAAATGAAATTAGGTTTACTATATGGTGGAAAATCAGCCGAACATGAAGTATCATTACGAACAGCTAAAGAGGTTATGAACGCTTTAGATTATAATAAATTTAATATTATTCCCATATTTATTACAAAGACAGGAGTTTGGCTCAAAGGAGATCCAGTGACGGACAAAGTTCAGACGGTAGAAGCGTTAAAGTTTCCAGTTAAAACAGCTATAGCACCCATGGATTTAGAAGCTGAAAAGTTTGATATTATTTTCCCGTTGTTACATGGTCCTAATGGAGAAGATGGAACGATACAAGGGTTGTTAGAATTATTGAATATCCCTTACGTAGGAAACGGGGTATTAGCATCAGCAGCTGGGATGGATAAAGTCACGATGAAACAATTATTTGCCCAAGCTGGGTTAAAGCAGCCTAACTATGTTTGGTGCATTCGCAGTGAATGGAAAGCAAATTCCGAAGCCATCTACCAGGAAATTGAAACAAAATTAAAATATCCTTGCTTTGTGAAGCCAGCTAACTTGGGATCGAGTGTGGGAATTAGTAAGTGTAAAGATCGTCAAGAGTTAATAAAAGCTTTTTATGTGGCTTTTAAATTTGATCGCAAAATTATTATTGAGGAAGGAATTGTTGGCCGTGAAATAGAAGTCGCTGTTATGGGAAATGATCAACCTACTTGCTCAGGGATTGGTGAAATTTTACCAAAAGCCGATTTCTACGATTACGAAGCAAAATATGAGTCAACTGACACGGGTTTAGCAATTCCGGCTGCTATTAGCGATAAAGTTGCCTCAAATATAAAAAAGGAAGCTATTCGAGCTTTTAAAGCTTTGGATTGCTCCGGTTTAGTTCGAGCCGACTTTTTCTTAGTGAAGGAGCAAGAGTTACTAATTAATGAGGTTAATACGATGCCAGGGTTTACGCCTGTTAGCATGTATCCCTTGTTATGGCAAGAAGTCGGGATGACTTATGCGCAAATCATTGAACGATTAATTGAGTTAGGTATAGAGCGCCATCAAGAAAAGCAAGAGATCACTTTTGCAGTTTAGTAAAGTAAGTAACAGAAAAAAATATTAAAATAATCGCTATTACATCGTGCAAGATAGGATTAGTACTGCTTAATGTTAAGCTAAAGGCTACGATAACTTCATTTAAGGAGATATATTATGATTACAAGAACACTAAAAGAAATTCAAGAGATGGTCAATGGAACTGGTTTGGCTCCTTGTTATGAAGCACTAGTGATAAAGGGTGTTACCATTAATTCGCGTGAAGTACAGACGGGAAATTTATTTATTCCTATTGTGGGTGAGCGAGTTGATGGTCATCTGTTTGCGCCAGAGGCCATGGAGAAAGATGCCGTTGCAACTTTATGGCAAAAAGATCGATCAGACGCTCCCCTTAATAAACCGGTTATTTTAGTAGAGAATACCGAGCTAGCATTACAACAATTAGCGACCGCTTATCGCGATCAGTTAGCTTTAAAAATAGTTGGAATTACAGGTAGCAATGGAAAAACGTCAACTAAAGATATTATGGCTAGCATCTTGGCAACAACCTTTAAGGTCCATAAAACACAAGGGAATTTTAACAGTGAGTTCGGGATGCCACTTACGATTTTACAAGCAAATGAAAAAACAGAAGTGGCTGTTTTAGAAATGGGAATGCGAGGAATAGGACAAATAGCCTTGCTTTCTCATATCGCTCGTCCAGATGCTGCCATTATTACAAATATTGGGGAAGCCCATATAGAAGAACTAGGTTCTCGCGAAAACATCTCACGTGCTAAAATGGAGATCGTCGCAGGACTACAAGATGATGGCATTTTTGTCTATCACGGAGATGAACCATTATTAACCGACAAAGTGGCGAATTTAAATGCTTCTTATCGCTTTGTGACATTTGGTGATGGGCCAAAAAATAATTACTATCCCACCTCGATGAAAATAACAAGTGAGGGAATGGTTTTCAGTATTCCTCAAGCTGCTTTTGAATTTAGCTTGCCTGTTCTAGGAAAGCATAATGTTATGAACACATTAGCGGCTATTGCCGTCGCTCATAATTTTGGTGTCACAAATGAAAGCATTAAAAAAGGATTAGCGTCCTTGGAAATGACCAAAATGCGCATGGAAATTGTTAAAGCTGCAAGTGGATTAACGATCATTAATGATGCTTACAATTCTAGTCCCACTTCAGTACGCGCCACATTAGATCTATTAACAAGCTTAACTGATTATGAACAAAAGATAGTGGTTCTAGGCGATATGTTAGAATTGGGAGAGCATGAAATCTGTTATCATGAAGAAATTGGAGCTTACATTGATCATACTGAAATTGACTATGTCTTTACATATGGTTCGTTAGCTAAACATATTGCATCAACTACTAAAGTGGCAAGAGTTCAAGCTTTTGAAGACAAGGAAGCTTTGGCTGAAGCCATTAAAACAGTAGCAACAGCTAAAGATATAGCTTTAATAAAAGGTTCTCGAGGAATGAAATTGGAAGAAACCATTGAAGTGTTACAGAGCTAAAACTCTATTTAACAGTATTATACCTGTAGTTTAATGGTCGGCTCTAAAGTGATATTTGGTGGGAATAAAGCAACCTTTGACTACCGACCCCCACTTAATGTAGAACATGTTCTTCCAGATATTGATACTAGAATTAGCACATTATATGACCACCCATTGAATAATGTTGATATCGGGTATAGTACTATTAATCCGGCAATCAGAACATTATCTTTGCTGAATAATCCAATGATAGGGGGAGAGATTAAGGTAGCAGGTTAAGCTAATTTAAGTAGTAGACAAATTTTCCAAGGAACAGATGCGCAATTAGAAGCTGTACCAGCACCTGGTTATCAGTTTACAGGGTGGGCAAGCTCCAGTGGTGGACTCTTTGAGGATGCAACCAACCCATATACCACATTCACGATGCCAAATAATAATACAATGGTAACCGCAAATTTTGAAGAAATAGAAAAAATAACCTTCCTAGACTACTTCCCTGATGTAAACTTAGCCCAAGTCGTAGCCAATCGTTTCAGTAGAGCTGTCACTGATGAAGTCACCGAAGATGAATTAAATCATTTGACAGGCATGATAAGTGGGAATTATAGAGATATTAGCAATCTAGAAGGGGTGCAACATTTAACTGGGATATCTCATCTTTATTTGATAGGGAATAAACTAACCAATGAGAACTTAGAGCCACTAAGCCAATTACCCAATTTAATGATGTTATTCATAGATGAAAATCAGATCACGGACCTAAGTATATTTGATGACTCTATTAATCCACTATTCACTATATGGCTATGAATCAATCCATTATCCTTGATACCATTAACGAAGGTGAAGTAACAGAAGGAATATTTATTAGAACCCGTTATGGGCAAGTCCCTACCCTGATAACATTCAAACCTATCGAAGGTTCATACCAAATTGAAAATGGAGGATAACCTGGGCAGGAATAGGAGAGGATACACTTACTTGGAGTGATGACAATAATTTTTCCGCAACCATTACACAAGTTGTGAATCCATAAACATGCTAAGGAGTGGATGCGTCTGCTCTTCTTTAAATTTATTATAGAATAAAGAAAAAGGTCCTATTTCTCTTAATTGAGATTTAGGACCTTTTTTAACCTAAGCCTTAATATTTAGTTTATCGGAATCCAATTATTGCTACCGTTCCATTGATACCTAGGAGTGACTCCTTCACGAAGGATAGTGCTGCTTGTTACCCCTTGCATTCCGTTTTGTAGAATACGACTTATTTGGTCTGATGTTCCTATGGGAACATTTATATATCGCAAAGGATTACCTTGTAAGGCACTATTATCAATACTTATTGTATTAGACCAGAATGTTATGCTTGTTAATTGCTTATTTGCGAGCGCGTCACTTTCGATACGGCTCACAGTAGTACCTTGACCCCTCTCATCTAATATTGAAGCTGGAATAAATATATCTTTATCTGACCCGTTATAAGCTTTTATAGAAGCTTGTGTAATAGAACATCCTAAACTATTACATGGAGCTGGGAAAGACACAAACGCATATTGAAGGCCTTGAGTCAGTGGTTTAAGGTTAATATAGTCATCTGATTCATTTTCCCAAATAGGATGATTTAATAAGGGGAAATGGTTCAAGTGAGCCCTTGTACTTTGTCCAATAGGAAATCCCCACATTTCAAAAAAGGGTATCAGATTGATTCCAGAAACACGAGATGACTCTAAAATAAAACTTTGTTGTCGTTGCTCATCATTAATTGGAAGGTCACTGTTATCCATTTCTCTATATCGACTATGAAGCAGAGGATAAAAGTCTTCTCCAAATGTCAAGTGCAGTTGCCAGAACATCCCTAATTTAACCCAATCATTTTGATCATTAAAGACTTTATGACCACTTGCTAAATATTGTTGAATTTCTTGCCAGTGGTTATTGTCATCTAAACTACTTGCACTACCCGTAACCTCTTTTTGAGCGGCTAAACTATATATATTTACAGTTGACTGGTCCTAAGCAACCTAATTAAAGCGGCATCTCCGTGATATCCCATGTGTCCGTGTGTGGCGAACATGTACCCTCGATCTGCCTCAACATGATGATAATAATTAGGATTAGTTCCATGAATATCATTGCTACCTTCAAATTGACCTGCGATTCTATCTTGAGCCCT
>Ga0153980_1000613_pt1 | contig 15891 bp, 15 predicted proteins | sample TSGA064MetaG_FD_104722 | JGI IMG/M metagenome (GOLD analysis project Ga0153980, IMG submission 104722) | Attine ant fungus gardens microbial communities from Georgia, USA - TSGA064 MetaG | ecosystem: Host-associated > Fungi > Mycelium > Unclassified | place: USA: Georgia, Magnolia Springs State... | reverse complement strand
GCCTGCTCGAACTGCCACTGGTCATGCAACTGGCGGGCCTGCTGCAAATGCTCGTTCGTATTCATCTTGGTCATCAAGGTTGCGGGCAAGCGCCCCCTACGGGCCCGGCACACAGGCCGACACCCGCACAAATACCGCCATCGTGCAGGCAAGCCGGCAGGCACGACCCCCGGATAAGCAGGCGCAAACCGCATTTCTTCCACCTTTGCCAGACGGACAGGTCATCGGCTGCTACAAAACAGGAAGCACGCCATGGGGCGATATGCCATCATCCCCCGGGCCCGCCAGGACAGAGTCACCCCGCGCAGCATCGGAACAGAGCTCGCTTTCGCCCACAGTTCCAACCTTCCGGCGCAGGGGCGCTCTGCGAAAATTCATCGAAGCGCTTGCCTCCATAGGCAGGTGCCCAGCCCTTTTTCAGGAACTCATCCCATGCCCTCCATTGACCAATTCATCGAAAGCTTTCTGACCGCCGTGGACTTCCAGGAGGCCGTGGAAGTGACGCCCGAGACCGAGCTCAAGAGCCTGCCCGAGTGGGACTCGCTGGCGGCGCTGGGCGTGATCGTCATGTTCGATGTCGAGTTCGGCAAGACCATCACCGGCGACGACATCAAGAACTGCGTTACCGTCAACGACCTCTACAAGCTCCTGGGCTGAACACCATGGCGCTGTCCACCCTGCACAACGTCCGCTTTGCGGGCATGGCCAGTTGCGTTCCCAAGCGGGTCATCTCCAACCTGGAGGACTGCCCCCCTTCGCAGCGCACCGAACGCGAGCGGCTGGTTCGCAACATCGGCATCCAGACCCGCCGCATCTGCCCGGAATGGCAATGCTTCTCGGACCTGGCCTTTGTGGCTGCGGAGAAGCTGCTGGAAGAACTGCAGTGGCAGCGCGAGGAGATCGATGCGCTGATCGTCGTCACGCAATCGCCCGACTATCCCATTCCCGCCACGGCCATCATTCTTCAGGATCGCCTGGGCCTGTCGCACGGCACCATCGCCTTTGATGTGAATCTCGGCTGCTCAGGCTACCCCTTCGGTCTGCACCTGCTGGGGAGCATGATCTCGGCAGGCGGCGTGAAGAAAGGCCTGTTGCTGGTGGGCGACCGGTCTGCGACCGTCAAGGACCCCCTTTTCTCGGACGCGGGCACGGCCACGGCGCTGCAATTCGATGCCAGCGCCGCCCCGATGCACTTCGACCTCAACAGCGACGGCAGCGGCTACAAGGCCATCATGCTGCCGGCTGGCGGCCACCGCGAGCCCTATGGCGTGCAGCATCTGATTCCCACCCGCGACGAGCATGGCTATCTGCGCACGCCGGCAGACCTGATCCTCGACGGACCGGCCGTTCTGAGCTTTTCCACCCAGCGCGTGCCACCAGCCGTGGAGCGCCTGCTGGAATACTCCCAGGTGGCCAAGGACGATATCGACTACTTCGTCTTCCATCAGGCCAACCGGATGATCAACGAGACCATCCGCAAGAAGCTGGGCCTGCCTGTCGAGAAGGTGCCCTCCACGCTGCACGACCTGGGCAACACCAGCGGAGCGTCCCTGCCCGTCACCATGACCGCACGGCTCAACGCGCAACTGCAGGGGCAGCGCAACAGGCTGCTGCTCGGTGGCTTCGGCATAGGCCTTTCCTGGGGCACGGCCATCGTGGATATAGACCAGGCCCGCTTCCCCGCACTGATCGAAGCATGACAAGCTGCGTCGACCCCTTCTCTCTGGAAGGAAGGCACATACTCGTGACAGGTGCCAGCTCCGGCATCGGTCGCGAGATCGCCCTGCAATGCGCCCGCATGGGCGCCCAGGTGTCCATCACGGCGCGCAATTCCGAGCGCCTGCAGGACACCCTGGCCCAGTTGGGCAAAAAGGGCCAGGATGGACTGGTCGCCGACCTGGCCAGCGAATCCGATCTGGATCGACTGGTGCAGTCCGTGCAACCGCTGCATGGACTGGTCCATGCAGCGGGCATATCCCAATTGGTGCCGTTCCGAATGGCACGGGCCAAACACCTGAACGACACATTCAACAGCAATACGCTGGCCCCCCTGCTGCTGACGCAAAAACTGGTGGCAGGGCGCAAGCTGCTGCCGCAGGCATCCATCGTCTTCATCGCCGCCGTGGCCTCGCATGCGGGGCCTGTTGCGAGTGCCGCCTATGCGGCCAGCAAGTCCGCGCTGCTCGGAGCCTCCCGCTCCATCGCAGAGGATCTCTCCAAACACGGCATCCGCGTCAACTGCATCGCCCCCGGCTATGTGCAGACGCCCATGCTGGAGGCCCTGGGCCAGGGCGGCGCCAATCTGCACGAGCGCACTCAATGGGCGCCCCTGGGCCTGGGCCAGCCTGAGGATATCGCCCACGCAACCACATTCCATCTCAGCGATGCCAGCCGTTCAATCAACCGCGGGTATTTCATGGTGGACGGGGGCATCTCCATTTCCATGGGCCTCTAACTGCATACCATGAACTCTGCCCTTGCTCCTGCGCTGCCCTGTAGCGCCTCGCACCCCTTTTCCCTGGACGGCAAGGCCATACTCGTGGTCGGCGCCGATACGCCCACGGGCCGGCAGGCGGCCGACACGCTCGCCCGCAGGGGGGCGCAGGTGATCGAGCAGTCGGCGTTCACCCCTGTGAAGACGGCGCTCGACGGATTTCTGTACTGCACAGCCTCGGCGCAGGCACCGATGGGCCTGGCAGACATCACGGAAAACCTCCTGCAGCAGTTCATCGCCAGCCGCCTTGCGGCGCCCGTTCTTGCGATCCGCCAGCTGATGGAAGACGGACTGCTGCGTGACGGGGCCTCCATCGTCCTGGAGAAGATCAGCTTCGCCAACGCCGGGGATCACCGCTTCGTGAGCTTGGAAGGTGGCCTGGGCTCCCTGACTGCCAGCCTGGCGCTGGAATGCGCTGCGCGCGGCATCCGCGTCAACGCCATCACCACCAAGGCCTTTGCCGAGGCGCATGACAGGGAGGACTTCGCCCATGCGGCCGTCTATCTGCTGTCGCCTGCGAGCCGCTGGGTCACCGGCAGCGACCTGGTCATCACCGGGCAGGCCACCAGATAAGACGATTGAATGAACGAAGAACGCATGAAGAAAGTTTGGATCATCGGCGCCGGCGGTTGGGGACGCGAGGTCGTCTTCCTCGTCCGGGGCCAGCCGGCCTCCGACCGGCAGTGGGTACTGCAAGGCTTCCTCGACAGCCGGCCCCACATGCTGGACAACTATGACAATCAGGGCCTCGCCATTCATGGCGACCCGCTGGCACACAGGCCGCAGGACGATGAACTATTCGTCTGTGCCCAGGGCTCTGCCGCCATGCGTCAGAAATATGCCGAGACCCTGCTTGCCAAAGGCGCGCAGTTCATCAGCATCATTCCGCCGGGCACCTATGTCCCGGACAGCGTGCGCATAGACACAGGGTGCATTTTCTCGCCCAATGTGCAAATCAGCCCCGATGCCCATATCGGCACCTTCACCAACATCCATTCGCTCACCGTGCTGGGCCATGACGTGCAGACCGGCAGCTATTGCCAGATCGGCGCCATGGCGTTCCTGGGCGGCGGCGTGCAACTGGGCGACCTGGTCACCGTCCATCCCCATGCCACCATCCTGCCGGGCATACGCATAGGCGACGGGGCAAGCGTCGGAGCCGGCGCAGTCGTGGTCAAGGATGTTCCAGCGGGTGCCACCGTCTTCGGCAATCCCGCACGCGTGATCTTCCACGCGCCATCCGGACAGGAGTGAACCGATGCGCTCACGGATGCACCCAAGCTACTACCTGTCTGCCGACATCTTCGAACGCGAACAGCAAAAGCTTTTTCGCAAGCTCTGGTTGTTCGCGGGCCTCAAGACCCTGCTGCCGGAAAACAACTGCTTCATCACGCGCAAGATCGCCGGCATTCCCGTCGTCATCCAGAATTTCCAGGGTGAGTTGCATGCCTTCGAGAACGTGTGCCTGCACCGCAGTGCCCCCTTGCAGTCGGAGCCCGTGGGCCGCCGGCCACTGGTGTGCCAATACCATGCCTGGAAATACGACGCCGCAGGACAGGTCAGCAATATTCCCCATTGCGATGCGCTCTACCAGTTCAGCGAACCGCAGAAAAAATCCCTGAAGCTGCGTAAATTCGCCTTGCGCGCGGTCGGCAACCTGCTGTTCGTCAATCTGAGCGATGACCCGCTGCCACTGGAGGAGCAGTTCTCGGCGCAGTTCCTGGCCTCGCTGCAAAGCAGCTCCAGTGCCTATGACAGCGAAGTCATGGTGACAACCTGGCAATGCCGCTTCAACTGGAAGCTGGTTTACGAGAATCTGCGCGATGCCAACCATGTGGCCTTTGTGCATCCACGCACGCTGGCACCCTTTGTGAGCTTTCTGCCCGTGGTCGACCAGGCTGCTGCAGCGCGCACGCAGGAACCCCTTGCGGACACCAGTTCTGCGGGCCTTCGCCAGGAAATGCGCCATTTCAGCTACGGTGGCGCGGAAGGCGATCCCGCGGAATTCAAGGCCTTTGGCTGGCACTCGGAGGTGGAGCGATGGAAATCCAGTGCCACACCCAACCCTGGGATCAGCAGCGGCGACCCGCATAATCAGCCTGTGGCCGATGGCCGCCAGGACGATGCCTATTTCAACTGGCTGGCTTTCCCGAATCTGCACATCGCCAGCGGCAACGGAGGGCACTCGTTTGTCATTGAGCACCACATACCGGTGGCTCCGGACCGCACTGACGTGGAGATATACCGCGTCACGGCCCGCAAGAAAAGGGCTTATCCATCCTCCGCCCAGGTACTGCTGTCCGAGATGCATCACAGCAAGCTGATTCTTGGTGAAGATTTCGGAATCTTGGAGAAGATCCAATCGGCTCTCCATCCCCAGGCCCCGCTCCCCACGCAAGGCACCTATGAATCCACCAATCGCCGAATCGAGCGCTGGTACGCCACCCTGATGGAGACCGACCATGTCCTGTAAATGGATCATCGGGGCGGGAATGCTCCTCGAAATGGCGCACGCATCCTGGTGCCAGGCCTTTCCAGATGCCCGGATCGAAAAGATTTCCATCGCCCAGAACGCGCAGTACGCGTTTGAACCCGGTCCGCTGGACGAACTGAACCCCGCTGAAGGATCGATGTTCGTGGCGTTCGACGAGCGTTTCGGCAACTTCAAGCGTGTGGAACTGATGCAGGCTGCCATGGAGCGAGGCTTCAAGCTTGCCTCCTTCGTCAGCCCCCGCGCCATGGTGGCCGGCGGCGTGCGCATCGGCCCCAACGCCTTCGTGGGCGATGGCGCCATCGTCGGCCATGGCAGCCGCATCGACTACAACTGCTTCCTGCTGCCAGGTGTGTGCCTGGGAAGCGGCGTGCACTTGCGTGCTTCCTGCTGGCTGGAGTCCGCCGTCGTCGTCGGTGATGGCGCACAGATAGGCGCGCACAGCATCCTGCGCAGCGGTGCCCTGGTGGCCGCTGGCGTGCAGGTAGGCCGCGGCTGTGAACTGGGCTGGCCCCGGCGCTATGACAAGGACATCGCAGCCAAGACGGTGTATGACCCGCGCTATGACGCCCCCATCCATGTCTACGGGTAAGGCCCCTGAATTCCATCGTCTCCCAGCACGCGCCCAATGAGCTTTTCACGCACAGTCTGCATTCCCGACCTTCTAAGCCCCCACCGCGCCGCCGCCGACGGCTTTTTCGATCTTGTGCGAGAGCCCATACGTCAGGGATGTGGCATGGACATAGGCCACGCACCCTGGAGCCGCAAACCGCATCAGTTGCTGGCAGGGTTCGATCTGCACAGGTACGAGACACTGCTGCAACAGATTGCACCGTCTGCGGCAGACTCGCTATGGAGCGCCACCTACCACCATCTGCCTGAAGCCGCAGCCCACTATCTTCTCGATCATGTGCCGCCTGGGGCCCTGGTACTCAGTGCCCAGATGTCGCCGGGGCTGCGCAAGGCCTGTGAGCACCGGGGAGTGGCCTTTCTCGATTTGCGCATTTCCCCATTGCGTTTTGGACGAGATCTCTACGTCGCGCTGGACACATCGCATGACGTATTGCGTGAGCGCATCCGGTCCCATGCCGTCAGCGACGAAGAACTGCGCCTGGAAGCTTCGCTGCTGGGCGCCAACCTGCGTGCGCACCGGTCGCGGCTCAATGAATCGGCGCGGCATTTCTACTCACTGGATGGAGCGCTGGTCTATGCCTGGCAACCGCATTGGGACAAAGCCCTGCTGGCTGCCGACGGCCATGTGCTGCATGTACGCGAGTACGCCGAGCGCCTGCGCGGCATTCTGGGCGACCGGCGGCTGCTGTTCCTGGCGGACTATGGCGATGCCCACGTCGCCCAGTTGGCGGAGCAGGAGCGCAAGGCGTTATCTCTGCTACTGGAAAAACCAGTCACGCCCTGCATGCAGAACAGCTACCAGATTCTCAGTGCGCCCGATGACGTGGAATTGACAGGCATCAACGCGCCCTTGCTGCAGGAAGCTGCCTGGTTCGACAAGCCCGTCCATGGGCTCGCTGACGCGTCTACGCCGCTCGCACCGGCCCATGTGCCCGGACACGCAGGCTATCTCCAGGTGCATTTCTCCGAAATCCTCGCACCGGAATTCTGGCATCAGCTGCTGGCGCCCCAGGCCCAGCCACCGAAGCTTGCTCGGCTTCCAGCAGTGGACCGCCACCAAGGGAGGCAGTTGCTGGACGATTGGGGTGACTATGAGAAAGTGCTGCACTGGGAGCGCAATCTGCCCTGGCAGGCTTTCGAGCGCTCCGGCGGCACCGTCCTGCGCCGACGCATCGATGCGCTGGAAAAACAGGCGTTGTCCAACAGCCGCTCATCACCTGCGATGGCATCTCGCGCGCATGCCGATGATGACATGCGCAGCCGCATTCAGGCTCTCAAGGACACCAAGCGGGGGCAGACCGCCTATGTTCTCGGCAACGGGCCTTCGCTCAAGGAACTGGATATCGCCAAGCTGATGCAGCACGACACCTTCTGGTGCAATCGGGCGTTTGAACTGGAAAAACAAGGCATTGCATTCAAGCCTACATACTATTTTCTATGGGACCAAATCTATCTCCACAAAGATGCAGACAAGGTCATAGGCATTGACGCAAAGATAAAGTTCTTTGGACCAGAAGCCTATAACTATGCAAACAGGGTCTATCCTGATGCCTGTAAGACACAGGATATCTTGATGCTGACATCGGCAAGTCAAACCCATGGTAACTTCATGTATGACAGTGAAGCCAATTTTTCTGAGGATGTATCTTTATTGGTTTATGACGGAGGATCAGTCCTGTTAAGTGCTATTCAAATGGCTTTTCACATGGGATATTCTCGCGTATTAGTGGGCGGCGTTGACCTAGATTACTCCAAACCTTATTTCTACGGAAGCATGCATGTCCATTCACATACAAATGTAGAGCTTATAGCCGACACAATGCGCAAGTCATTTCCAGTTGCCCGAAGGTATTTCGAAAAACATGGACGTACTCTCTGCAAAATCACGCGTTCACCCCACCTGCCTCTCGATTACTTAGATACCCCGGATTTTTATTCAAACGAAAACACCGAAATGTAACTGCATAAAGCCCACCTTATACCAAGAATAACAAAAGATTTATAGCGCATTCGAAAAAATCTTTGCAACAGATTATCAGCAAGAAGACAATAAATAAAAATCGAGTAACTGACGTAACACAGCAATATTAAACTACTTATGTTTCTCCAAATCACCAAAATGATTCTCTCAGCAGCAACCAGCCGTCGCAGCCTGCTGCCGTCTGGACTCCCTACGAGCATGCGTTCTCATCAAATTTCTACCGACTCTTGAAGCATGCAAAGGCAGCAGGCAGTTGTACAAACACGGTTTTCAGGTCCGTACGTGCCACGTAGTTGTTACACGCCCGAATGACTGCATAGACAAAAACGTTATCCCCTTCTTCATGGCCGAAGCCGTTTTGCAAGATCTGATCAAGTCCCAAACAATCGATCCCGGGAACCAAACCATGCTCATTACCCAGTACAAGAACTCCTGCACCACCCTAGCCCTGAGCGCGTAGATGTAAAAGAATTGGCGAATCAGGCCAACAACCCTGAAAAGTGCATACCGACCAATGATCCGCCTTGGGAAGCCATCTATCAGCAAAGCCGACGCTGGCTAAACTTGGGGGCCTTGAAACCATGCAGTTGTGTCAGCGCGCTATTATTCCCACCGCCTACGATCTTCAAGCACAGCACAGCGTGGTGGTGAATGGACACACATTGCAGTCCAGCTGCCAAAGAGGCCTGTGTACTGACTATGACGACTACAAACGCAGACGTGTAAGCAAGGTTCATATCGCCGTAGATACCTTGGTTCATCTGCTTGCAGTGCAAGTCATGCTTGCCAGTGAGCAAGTACAGCAAGCCACACGACACAGTGTCGAACCGGTAAGGGCAACCATAAGCTACGGGATTGAACTGCCTGAGGTGAGCAAATGCCTCGTATTGCTGCCCAGGCGCTGGGTAGTGGAGCGCAATTTTGAACGGCTTGCGATTTTTCTTTGTATGGCGCGGGACTATGAGTGACTACCTCAGGTTTTGAGTGGACTGCTCCTTCTGAGTATTTGCTGTGACCAAGCCGCCGGCAGCGGCTCAGAAATTGGCATCGACTAGGAAGTCGTGTGACACGATCTAGACATGCATAATGCAGGTTACTCTTTCTTTTATTTAAAAAGAGAATTAAAATAATATTTAATTTTATAAACTTGAATGTTTTTTGATATCCATGATTTATTTCTGAAACAGGGGATTTTTAAATGTGTTTAATATCCGATCAAATTAACATAAATAATATGGATTTCTTCTTAAGAAATTCTTGTATTCTGAAAGAAAAAATATTTTTAAGGAGAAATTAATGAGAGTGATCGCAATAATTCCTGCAAAAGGACATTCGGGTCGAGTACCACAAAAAAATTTCCGTCCCTTCCATGACGATCAGTCATTGCTCGATTTGAAAATTAAGCAATGTAGAAGAAGTGAAGTCTTCGATGCCATTTATGTATCAAGTGATGTCGAAACAGTGCAACTGACAGCACAGAATAATAATGTGGATTTTCTTTTGAGAGATCCACGATTCTGTCTTGATGAAACCCCCTGGAGCGAAACGCTGTGCGGAATTTTGAAGCAGATACCAGAGCCTGATAGTACATTGGTCGCTTGGTGCCCACCTACATCTCCTATTTTCGATCGATTCTACGATGCAGTAAAGACTCTGGCAGAAAACTCCGAGTATGACTCGCTCATGACCGTGACTCGGATGCAACATTATTTTCTCGGACCTGACCTGCTTCCTCTCAATTTCCAGTTTGGCGTCTGGGCAAGCTTCTCTCAGAAACTGCGTCCAATCTATCAGATGAACTGCGCACTATGGCTTGCGCCAAAGGCTCTGATGATGGCCAATCGGTTCCAGACAGGAGATAGTCCTTATTTCATGGAAACAGGAGCAACAGAAGGGATTGACATAGATACGATGGAAGAATTCGAATTAGCGCAGATTATTTATTCAAGAAAAATCAATTGCAATAATCCATGAATGAATTGAATACACCCACACTGCTCCCTTTTGCTATAAAAGTAACGATCACCGAGAAGCATATTAGACGTATAGTTAAAGCAGGTATCGCAACCAGTTGGGATATCGGCGAGGTGGATCAAGGAAGGGGTTGGCTGGCAGAGATTGGACAATATATATTTAGACGAAATATTTCAATTGAAGGACCTTGCGGATTTTATGGAGGAGTTTACGGACCGAACGCATGGACCGCCGAAGGGGGACTTTGCACAATGGGGGCTGCTTCATATTCCCATTCACCTTTACCTGAAAGTGTTGTAGTGGGCCGCTATTGCTCTATTGGCAAAGGCTTGAGTTTTTTGGATTTTTCGCATCCCACGAAATGGTTATCTTCATCAGTCGCATTTTTTAACCCCATGAATGTCCACTCCACTTCGGCATTGAGTACTATGGTGGATCGGCAGGGACGGGAAAATAACGAATATTTCCAGCGCCATGATTTTGATCCAAAACTTGGATTGAACTACCCTATTATCGGCCATGATGTCTGGATCGGAGAGCGTGTGAGCTTAGCAATGGGTATTCGTATAGGTATAGGCGCTGTCATTGCGGCAGGTTCCATTGTGACACGGGACGTTCCTGCATATGCCATCGTGGCGGGAGTCCCTGCAACGGTCAAGCGCCTGCGTTTTAAGGAATGCATAGTGGAACGCTTGCTTGCCAGCCGCTGGTGGGAATACCATTTCGCGGATCTTCAACTGCTGAACGTGAAAAAGCCCGAGGATTTACTTGATCAATTGGAGGCTAAGAAGCAAAGTTGCTGCTTGAACCCCTGGAATCCACCCAAGATGGATTTCCCTAATGACTTGATATTTGAGGACTGAGCATGTTTTCATCAGATCTGTGCAGTCGCATACAGGAGTCTCTTGATTCGATATTAAGGGGGCGGGATCATATCCGCTTAAAAGAGGATAATAGCTATGTCAGCGAAGGTGACTTGCTTGTACAGTCTCTGGCACAAGAATGGAAACGTACCAAATTGCCGCATCATCAGCTCATTTCAGAAGAAATCTCTTCTTTCACTGATGAATGGGATCCATACGGGAACTATGTCATTCTTGATCCCATCGATGGGACTGAGAATTTCATTTCCGGTCTAAGGGAATGGGGCATGGGGATTTCTATATACTCTCAAGGCGTGCATCAGGAATCCTGTATTTTTTTGCCAGAGTTAGGCGAAATGCAGATAACTGGAATGCCTTGGCACAGATACAAATCACGCATCATGGGTCTTTCCTCATCGCTAACGAGTGAGGATCTGGCGAATTTGCCAAAACGCTCTGGTGTAGAGTTCCGGATCATTGGTTGTGCAATGTACAACCTGCTTATGGCGGCGCGTGGGTCATACTGCACATTCGAAAATATCAAGGGTGTGAATTGTTGGGATATTTTGCCTGGCCTAAATCTGGCACTTGAAGCAGGCTGCAAGACATGGGTAGATGACGAGCCTTATCGTGGTCAGATACTTTTCCCTGTCAAGAAATATAAGATAAAAATTGAGCAAGGTGATATATGAATTCCGTTAATGTTGAGAAATTGATTCTATCCATCGGAAACAAAAAGGATGCGGATATTGCCATCATAGGCAAAGGCGCCAGCATCGATGCCATTAATCTAATGATATTGGATGGAATGATCGTAATCAATGCCAATGATTCGGAGTCTATCTACCCAGGAGATATTGGAGTATTTCATCATGGCTGGGTTTTGGATCGATTCGAACATGTGAAGCCTCAGTGCAACCTCTATGTCACTGACCGGCACCTTCCTTTGAATGTTCCTGTCCTTTCTGCTCGCTACATTTCTCCCGAAGACGAAGACGAGCTTTTTATTCATCGTTTTTTTGATGAGTCCAACATTTGGCTCGAACGATCTGCTGTGATCAATTGCCTACGGATCGCTAATGAGATTGCGAAGGCACTAAAAATTCGCAAGAGGGTTTTTTTGCTCGGTTTTGATTTTTCCATTGAAAATGGATTTTCCACCCATATTGAAAATGGATTTCATGGTGCGGAATCAGAATATATACAAAATATTATCAAATCTCAAGAGAAATATCTGGAACATCTGTTAAGCGAGCGCGATCAGTTGTCTGTGGATGTGGCTCATATTGGCTCTCGTCCGTACAGCTTGTTCACCGTGAACGCATTCAATGCTTTACGAGGCAATATTTCGTTCAAGGCAGCTTCAACAATCGATGAAGGAGGCGATGCACGCGTCAAGATTGTTGCCGAAATCACAACGAATCACTTCGGTGATAAAGACCGATTGATGGCTATGATTCGTCTTGCTAAAAAATCTGGCGCAGACTATATCAAGCTGCAAAAGCGTGATGTCGAGACTTTTTACGATAAGGAAACACTGGAGAAATCTTTTAAATCTCCTTTCGGGAAAACATTTCGCAGTTATCGTCTTGGCCTGGAACTGAGCAAAGAAGACTTTCGATGGGTGGATGGTTTTTGCAAGGAGATAGGAATCGGCTGGTTTGCCTCCATTCTTGATGAAGCATCTTTTGATTTCATAAAAGAGTTCAATCCCCAGCTGATAAAAATACCTTCGACTATATCTAACAAGACATCTTACCTGAAGGCGGTCGGATCAAAATGGAACGGAGGAATAGTAATATCTACTGGTATGACTGGATCGGAGTACGAGGTATTTATCGCGGAAAATTTTAGTCAGGCCAGCCATATATATCTACTGCAATGCACTTCAGCATATCCCACACCAGAAAATGATACGAACATTGGTGTAGTTAGGCACTATAGGGATATTTCGCGACAGGATTCAAGAATCATTCCTGGATATTCCAGCCATGATGTCGGCTCACTTTGCTCACAGCTCGCGGTGGCCGCCGGTGCAAAAATGATTGAAAAGCATGTGAAGCTTGGAAGTGTACAATGGGCACATTTCGATGATGTGGCTTTGGATCTATCCAGTGGAGAATTCGAGAAATTTGTCTCGGATGTGCGTCGTGCGGAGAAAATTGTGGGCTGCGAGAACAAGAGCATAGTTTTATCTGAACACCATAAGTATTGATGATTTTCAAATATATTTGACCGAACTTTTTTACCTTATTAAACATACTCGCAATCTTGCCATTAGGATTTACGCAAACCATATGAGACGATAGATCTAATGATTAATTAATGAGATAACTGAAGGATCCTACCTAAAAATCATCCAATGTGATTTTCAAAATAATTGATTACTGCCAATTTCTTCTTGCATCTTATACCAACTTCACGATGACCCACTTCGCCCATCGCTCCCGAGATTTCAGCCACGATGCCGTGAATTGTTTGCTGCGCCGGGATAAAATTACAGGGCGAATTCTATGGGAGCATGTACAGGGCGATATTTTCCAGTCTCCACGCGGTTGCTTGGTGCTCGATTATTAGGTCTTGAACAAGGAGCATTCGCACAGCGTCGAACTAGTTCGCCTGCAATACAGCGGCAATTTACATGACGTGGTCAAGGGAATCGGCATAGTCAATTGCCTGTACGTTAATCCCGATACGGGGCAGTACTGATCGTGGACTATCGCATCTTCGACCCTGACGGCGATGGTAAGACCAAACTCGATCATGTGCAGGAGATGCTGACGGCAGCCATTGCCGACAAGACTTTGTCCTTGACCCACCTGTTGTTCGACAGTTGGTAGGCGACCAAAGATATGGTGCTGTTCGTCGAGTTGATTGGTAAGCTCTACTACTGTCCTCTCAAATCCAACCGCCAGGTAGGCGACAGCGCCGGGGCGCTGAGCTATCGCCGTGTGGATGAACTGCGCTGGGATGCAGCTGAACAAGCGCGCCGCAAAACCATCACAATTCGAGGGTTACCAAGGGACCACGAGGTTAAATTATTCCGGGTTGTGGTTTCAACCAGCCGCACGGATTGGATCGTCGCAAACGATCTTGCTCAAAATCCCATGGAGGCTACGCAAGAGGCGTGTACCCTTCGCTGGAAGATCAAGCAGTTTCACCGCGAACTCAAGCAGGTCACGGACGTGGAGAAGTGGCAATGTCACAAGGCCAGAATACAAAGAAATCATATTGCTTGCGCCGTGCTGGTATGGGTCAGGATCACGGCCATTGCCAGATAAGCAGAAACTAATATCTACGCGGTTAAGCAAGGATTGCTATCGGACCATTTGCGCCGGGAACTGCGTAAACTATCCATTTCTATGGCTTTTGCGTAAGTCCTATAACTCATCGAATCAATGGAGATCACACAATACAGATGAGCCCATCGATTCACGTACCACATTCAAAATACCTCGGCGCTGCTCGCAAGACATGCTAATAAAAAATGGCAGTCCCAAAAGAGTTCTTGCTAAGTTTTCAGCGTGGGGTGTCTCAAGCACAATGCAATGCCTGTGCAGCACATCCATATGCTGCAAAAGCGGCTGATACCACCGTCGCGTAGTGATACGGGCTTGACGACAGGCCTGCTCCAAACGATCGCGCGCCATCTCGCTGGGTAGCTGTGCACACAACAAGGTCGGAGCCATCAGGCAGGCCTCGCCGGCCTGGGCCTGCCACACCAGGGATCGGTTGCTGGCCAGGTTCAGGTCATGTTTCAAGCCGTCATGCAGCCTGCGGCGCTCTTCGGCATGGAGTTCCCATCGCCCGAGCATTTCCAGCGCAATGGCGGCGTGGTACTCGCTCATCTTGGCATTCGTGCCGGCATGGGCCAGCGCACCAACGGGCAGGCCCGCGTCCGGATCGAGATTGATGCCGAAGTTGGACAGTTGACGCACCCTGGCCGCCAGCCCCGGACGTGTAGAGACAACCAGCCCGCCCTCCCCCGCTGGCAGGCTTTTGGTGGTGTGCATGCTGAAGACCAGGGTCCCCTGCGCACCCTGCAGCCACTGGCTGCCGTAGGCCGCCGCTGCGTCGACGATGACTGGCAGACCCGTGTCCTGTTCGAACTGCTGCCACGCCTGCATGTCATGCGGCATGCCGAAGGTAGCCACCGTCAGCACCGCATCAATGCGCATGCCGGCGCAGGCCGCTCGGGCAATAGCGGGCGTCATCATCCAGCTGCACGGATCGACATCCGCCAGCACAGGCACCAAACCCGCCCGCAACACGGCAGTGGCACTGGCAACGAAGGTGAATGTGGGCAGCAGCACACGAGCGCCTGTCGGCAGTCCCAGGGCTTGCAGCACAAGCTCCAGCCCCTGTGTGGCATTGGCCACCGTGGTGACCTGTTCACCAGGCAATGCGAAGCGTTGCGCGAACTCTGCCTCCAGCTCCCGCACCAGAGGCCCGAAGTTTGAATAGTGCCGTGCCGCATGCATACGCTCCAGCCATGGCATCAGCGCCTGCGGAGAGGGCATGTCCGGGACCAGCAGAGGCACCCAGTCCGGCTCGGGATGGCGGGTCATGCAGCGGTTTCCACTTGGGCCAGCAAATGCTGGAGATCGGCTCCCACGCCCAGGATCTGATGGTCGCCGCGCAGCCAGTTGACCCACATGAGCCGGTAGGCTTTCTCCAGCTCTGCCGTGCGCTCGGGGTAGTTCATCAGGACACTGGCCTGCAGCCGCGAACGGGCCTGGCTACGCTGCTGTGCCAGCCGTGCCGGATCCTCCATCAGGCGCAGCGCAGCCTGTACGTAACCGTCGACGTCCTTGGCGATCTCGCCACCGAAACCGATGCCCCGCAATGTGCCGGCCGTGGACGCATCCACACCACGGACCGCATCCAGCGTCACGATGGGCAATCCCATCCACAGTGCATGCAAGGTCGTGGTGCCGCCGCAAATGGGTGAGGTATCCAGCGCCACATCGGCGATATGCCCCAGTTCCATGAAGCCATCCAGCGGCTGCTGATGCAGCACGGACACACGGTCCAGCGGCATGCCTGCCGCCTCCACGCGTGGCTGCATGTGGGCCTGGGCGGCGTCCGGGTCCTGTTCCTTGACCATGATGATCAGGCGCGCGTCCTGGCGCTCGTGCAGGATACGTGCCCAGACGGCCAGCATCTCGTCGGTGAGCTTGGCCGAGTTGTTGAGCGAGATGAGCGTGGGATAGCCATTGCGCAGCAGGGGCGGCTCCTCGCACAGCGGCGAATACTCGGGTGGAGAGTAGCTGGCCATGCAGCGCAGCTGGAAGAGCTTTTCCGAATAGTGGGGAGCATGGCTGGGCGGAGCAATGGCGCCATCCACCAACCGGTAATCCATGGCCTTCATCCCCAGCGTATGCATATAGCCCAGCCAGGTCACCTGCACGGGTGCGGCGCGGCGGGCGAAGACTTCCAGGCGGTGGCCCAGGGT
>Ga0153980_1000611_pt1 | contig 15902 bp, 15 predicted proteins | sample TSGA064MetaG_FD_104722 | JGI IMG/M metagenome (GOLD analysis project Ga0153980, IMG submission 104722) | Attine ant fungus gardens microbial communities from Georgia, USA - TSGA064 MetaG | ecosystem: Host-associated > Fungi > Mycelium > Unclassified | place: USA: Georgia, Magnolia Springs State... | reverse complement strand
TATTCTAGGCGCCAACCCTAATTTAAAGCCTTATCCTTACGATGTTGAAAAAGCGCGAGCTCTATTAACTGAAGCTGGCTACGAAGCGGGATTTTCCACCACCATTTGGACGGATTCAGACGCCACTCGAGTCAGTGTTGCGACCATTATTCGCCATCAGTTAGAACAAGTCGGTATTGAGGCTCAAATTTCTCAACTGGAGTGGGGCGCTTATTTGGAACAATTAGCGGAAGGAAAGCACGACCTGTTTATTCTAGGTTGGACCACGACCACAGGAGATGCCGATATTGGTCTTTATTCCTTATTTCATTCCCATGAATTTGGTGCCGCTGGAAACCGAACCTTTTATACCAATGAACGAGTGGATGAATTATTAGAGCTAGGGCGAGCCACAACAGAGGAAACAGAGCGGCTAGCATACTATTATGAAGTGCAAGAAATTGTAGTGGACGAAGCGCCTTGGGTGTTTATTAGCGTCGGGGAATCAACGGTAGGCATTCAAAATTATGTCCAAGGAATTAACGTAAATCCTACCAACCTTTATCAATTTAACACGGTATATTTTGAATCAGATCCAGTCAATTAAAAGACATGCAAATAGTCGAGGAGTGAGAGCCATGAGTCATAAAATTAAAGTTGAAGTCTTAACTATTAAAGATGAAATTGTATCATTGAGAAGATATTTTCATCAGCACCCAGAGCCTAGCCTAAAAGAATATGAAACGGCTAAAAAAATTCAACAGGAGTTAAAGGCGTTGGGAATTCCTTATGAAACTGTTGGCGAAACGGGCACCATTGCCGTGCTTGAAGGCAAGAGAGGTGGGGGTAAGACGATTTTATTACGAGCTGATATTGATGCTTTAGAATTAGAGGATGCAAAGGATTTGCCATATAGCTCCGAAAATCCTGGCTTAAATCACGCTTGCGGACACGATGGTCATACTGCAACATTACTGGGAGCCGCTAAAGTGTTGAAAAAATTTGCAGACCAAATTTCAGGAACTATTAAACTAGTGTTTCAACAAGCCGAGGAAATTGGTGCTGGAGCCCGGTTATTTGTTGAAGGGGGGCATTTAGAAGATGTCGATGAAGTCTTCAGCCTTCATTTAGACAGCAGTTTACCTGTGGGAACCTTAGCATCACGCCCTGGAGCTATTGCAGCTTCATGTGATATTTTTAAAATTAAAGTTCACGGTGTTAGCGCCCATGTGGCTCAACCTCATGTTGGAAAAGATGCGTTGTTAACGGCCTCTAGCATCGTCTGTGAGCTGCAAAACATTGTCGCACGAGTTGTGGATCCCTTAGATCCTGTTGTGGTAGGAATTGGGGTCATGCGTGCTGGAACTAGGTACAATATCGTCCCTAATCTAGCTGAGCTAGAAGGCACCGTTCGCTGCTTTAGTCACGAAACTCGGCGCCGAGTCGTGCAAAGAGTGGAACAAATCGCTTTAAACGTGGCCACCGCTCATGAAACCCAGCTGGAATTTGAAGTCTATGAGGCGGCAGCGCCTTGTATTAACCATCCAGAATCAGCAGCGTTTGCGGCAAGAGTGGCGCGAGAAATCGTTGCAGATTCACAGGTCATCACCGAAGAAAAGAAAGCGTTAGGAGCTGATGATTTCGCTGACTTTTTAGCGGTTAAACCAGGTGTTTATACTCGAGTTGGAACCGCAAATCCAGCTGATAAGAACACTCAGTACCCTCATCATCACGAAAAATTCGATATTGATGAAGACGCCTTGGTGTTAGCGACGCAATACTATGTTCTTTATGCCTTAAATTATTTAGCAAAATAACAAACTGGGAGGAGACTGATGAGGAATGAAAAGCAATTAGTGAAAGCTCCCTATTATGGGGATCATGTGGGGAGCTTATTACGTCCCCTAGCCATTAAAGAAGCTCGGCAAAAGAGACAAAAAATTTACTAATGGTATCTGAATTAAGAGAATTGGAAAATCAAGCAATAGTTAAGATCGTGGAAAAACAAAAAGAGCTAGACTTCAAAGCAGTAACCGATGGAGAATTGCGGCGAGCTTGGTGGCATTACAATTTTTTAGAACAGCTAAATGAAGTAGAAGGGTACGTGACCCAACAGCTGTTACACTTTAAAGGAGCGGATACTAAGACTTACGGCATTCGCATCACCGATGACATCAGTTTTCCTGACGAGCATCCCTTTGTTGAAGATTTAATATTTTTACAGCGAGTAGCGAATAAGCCGTTGTGAAACAAACGATTCCTAGCCCTAATATGCTTTTGTTTCGAGGATCAGATAGGAACACGCTCTATGAAGAAAATATTGAAAAATATCTCACTGATCTGACCCAAACTTATCAAAAAGCAATTCAAGCCTTTTACGAGGCAAGAGTCGTTACTTGCAATTGGACGATACGTCTTGGTCGGTGTTTTTCAACGAAGCCAACAGTGAAAATTTTGAAATAAAAGGATTAAATAAAACGAAACTGTTAGAAATCTTTACTCGCTTAATCAACGACTCCGTCCAATCGTCCTCAAAATTTAACGATTACGATGCATATTTGTCGGGGAAATTTTCGTTCTACTTACTTTACGACAGAAAGTTATGATCCCGTGGCCGAGACGATTTTCAGCAAACTGCAAGTAGATGCTTTATTTTTAGAGTTTGATGATCAGCGTTCAGGAGGCTTTCAATCTTTAAAGTATTGCCGTGAAGATTTAGTCATTGTGTTAGGATTAATTACCTCGAAAACAGCAGCACTAGAAGATAAAGAATTCATAAAACAACGAATTTATGAAGCTACTCAATACGTCCCCTTAGAGCGACTGCGATTAAGTCCTCAATGTGGCTTTGCTTCAACGGAGGAAGGAAATTTATTAACCGAAGCCGAGCAGTGGCGAAAATTAAGCCATGTTATAGAAATACCCAAAGAAGTTTGGGGAAGCAATGATTAAAAAAATGACACTAATAAGGGGTCATTTAACAGGGAGGTTCATATGATGATAAGAGAGTTAAAATTTGAAACTAAACAATTACATGTGGGACAAGAACAGCCAGATCCTGTCACAGATTCAAGAGCTGTTCCCATTTATCAAATAACTTCTTATGTTTTTCACAGCTCTCAGCATGCTGCCGATCGCTTCGGTCTGAGAGCACCTGGTCATATTTATGCTCGGCTTACAAATCCGACCCAGTCCGTTTTTGAAAAGCGTTTGGCGGCTTTAGAAGGAGGGGTTGGAGCTTTGGGAGTTGCATCGAGTGCAGCAGCGGTGACCTCTGCTTTACAAAACCTGAATCAATTAGGCGATCACATTGTTTCTGCCATTACCATTTATGGTGGGACGTACAATTTATTAGCTCATATTACATTGGGTAGAAACCACCTTGTTAATCCTGACGAAACAGACTGTTTTAAAAATGCCATTCGAGAAACTACCAAGTTGATCTTTATTGAATCCATCGGTAATCCTAATGCTAGCTTGATCAATATCTGGGAAATAGCTGCGACTTATATCAACAATATTTTCCCAAGGGAGGGGCGGCAATTTTACTTTTGAGATTAAGGGAGGAGAAAAAGAAGCGATGAAGTTTATTGATCGCTTGGAGTTATTTTCCTTGCTCTAATGTAGCCGATGTCAAGTCACTCGTCATTCATCTTGCATGCACCACTCATTCCCAAATGAATGACAATGAGTGATGAGCATCTGGTATTTTTCCCAACAGCGTGGGACTCTCCATCGGGACGGAACATATCGACGTTCTTATTTATAATTTAAATCAAGCATTAGCGAATGTGTAAAAGAATCATGAAATATACAAATAAGGTGTAAAATTATTGACAAACGAAAATAAACATTATAGACTTAAAGAGTAGAGATACAATTGAATTTGTTAGGTGAGGCTCCTATGCAAACACAGGCTACTGCCCAAAAATGTCGAGAGACGCCAATGGGTAAAACAAGAATTGTCGAATTAAGGCTTTTCTCAGGTAGCTAAAAGCTCATGGCTTTTTACGTTGTATAGTGCTAAAGCTCAACGAAAGAATAAGTGAGAGTTTTTTAGCGAGATCACTAACTTTGCGTTGAGATCATTCAATGCAAAGTTTTTTTGTGAGAAAATTTAAAGGTTGAAGGAGATGGTGTCCATGGAAGATCCGTTATCGAGGCGCTGGAATCTACAGAGAGAAATAATTAAACAAAATAAGCTTAATGATAAGACCTCCATGAAACAAACATTAAAATTCAATCTTATCATTTAAAGATGATAAGTAATCGTAAAAGCTTCTAGACAAACAAGGTTTTCAAAAAGTAACAATGGGAGAGTGCTAACCCTCGATCCAGGTCTTTTATGATGTCCTACTTTGCGAAGCTTTGGCTAAACTGTTTTTTTATTCCTCCTTTAGATTCTGTATTAATTAATGTTTAAACAGTTATTTAATAAGCAAAGGAGTGAAGGAAAATGAAAAAAAATGTTAAAGAAATGACAAATACCAAAAAAAATAGCTACGAATTTGCCGCTATGAATGAAGCGCAAGTCGTGTTAGATTCCTATAATACCTCTGAACGGGGATTGACAGCAGAATGGGTGGAAAAGTCTGAGGATCAATACGGTAGCAATGTGATTACGCACGGAGAAAAAGAATCGTTTTTTATTAAGATTTTTAAAGCTTATGTGACTCCGTTTACCGTTGTTTTATTTGTACTAGCGGCTATTTCCTTTATGACAGATTATGTGATGGCTGCACCCGAAGAAAAAGATCTCACAGGTATTATCATTATTATTGTGATGATTGCTGTCAGTGGAACGATGACACTATATCAATCCGTTCGCTCAAGTCATGCTGCAGAAAAGTTATCTAGCATGGTTCGTGTCACCGCAACGGTAACGCGTCAAGATACGGGAAAAGGTGAGATTCCCATTGAAGATTTAGTTTGTGGTGATCTGGTTCATTTATCAGCAGGGGATATGATTCCAGCTGATCTTCGGTTAATTCAAACCAAAGACTTGTTTATAAGTGAATCAGCACTAACCGGGGAAAGTAATCCTGTAGAGAAGTTTTCAACGACAGATAAAACAAAAAATAAAAATTCGTTAGAGTACCACAACTTAGCATTTATGGGAAGTGATGTGGTAAGCGGAAGTGCAACCGGTGTGATTATTAATGTTGGCGACCAGACGATTTTTGGAGAAATTGCTAAAAATGTCTCTAAGAAAAAAGAAGACACTAGTTTTGAACTTGGAATTCATTCAGTTTCCAAGCTGCTTATTCGCTTTATGGCAATTATGGTTTCCGTCGTGTTTTTGATCAATGGTTTTACCAAAGGTGATTGGATCGAAGCTTTCTTATTTGGACTATCAGTAGCAGTAGGGTTAACGCCAGAAATGCTACCGATGATCGTCACCACCAATCTGGTAAAAGGAGCCACTACTTTATCAAAGAAAGGGACCATTATTAAAAATATTAATTCCATTCAAAACTTTGGTGCCATTGATGTATTATGTACTGATAAAACGGGTACGTTAACACAAGATAAAATTGTATTACAATATCACTTAGATGCCAATGGTCAAGAAGATGCTCGCGTTTTAAAACATGCTTATTTTAATAGCTATTATCAAACCGGTTTAAAAAACTTAATGGATGTTGCGATTATCGATGCAGCGGAAAAAGAATTAAATATTCCTCGTGAAGATTACGAAAAAGTAGATGAAATTCCTTGGGATTTCGGGCGTCGCCGTATGAGCGTGGTGGTTAAAGATAAAAATGGCAAAACCCAAATGATTACAAAAGGTGCCGTTGAAGAAATGCTGGCTATTTCTAGCTTTGTGGATTATAAAGGGGAAATTCTACCATTAGATGAAGAAATTAAACAAACCATTTTAAAAACGGTAGATGAATTAAATGAAGATGGGTTACGAGTGGTAGCGGTAGCTCAAAAAACAAATCCAAGTGTTGTAGGGCAATTTTCAATCTCAGATGAGTCAGAAATGGTTCTAATTGGTTACTTGGCTTTCTTAGATCCACCGAAAGAAACAGCAAGCAAAGCCTTAAAAGCTTTAAAAGAAAAAAATGTGGATGTTAAAGTATTAACAGGTGACAATGCTTTAGTTACGCGTTCCGTTTGTGCCCAAATCGGTTTAGAAAATGAGAGAATCGTTTCCGGACATGAAGTGGAACAAATGAATGATCAAGAGCTTGCAGCGTCTCTTGAAGTCGATCAAATTTATGTAAAGCTATCTCCAGATCAAAAAGCTCGCATCGTTAGAGTGTTGCGAGCCAATGGTCGGACAGTAGGATTTATGGGAGATGGGATTAACGATGCCCCAGCAATGAAAGATGCGGATGTAGGAATTTCAGTGGATACTGCTGTAGACATTGCTAAAGAATCAGCAGATGTTATTTTGCTTGAAAAAGATTTAATGATTTTAGAGCGCGGAATCATATCAGGGCGAGAAATTTTCGGTAATATTATTAAATATATTAAGATGACAGCAAGTTCTAACTTTGGGAATGTTTTTGCCGTCTTGTTTGCCAGTGCCTTTCTCCCGTTTCTCCCTATGTTACCACTCCAAATGTTGTTCTTAAATTTAATTTATGATATTTCTTGTATCTCTTTACCTTGGGATAATATGGACGAAGAATTTTTAGAAAAACCTCGAGCTTGGAGCGCTGATACCATTAGTTCATTTATGATTTGGCTTGGTCCAACAAGTTCCATCTTCGATATTACCACTTATTTATTACTCTTTTATGTCATTTGTCCCCAAGTTGTCGGTGGCTCTTTTCATTCACTTGATGCCAGCAATCAAGCTTTATTTATTGCGGTTTTTCATGCCGGATGGTTCGTCGAATCACTTTGGACTCAAACCCTGGTGATTCACGCCTTAAGAACTCCAAAAGTTCCTTTCTTACAAAGTCGAGCTTCCTTTATTGTAACAACCATTACGTTACTAGGAATTTTAGTCGGAACAGTTTTACCTTACACAGCATTTGGAGCAAATTTAGGGATGGAGCCATTACCCGTGAATTTCTACGGTTGGTTAGCTTTAACAGTTGCGGCTTATATCGCATTGGTTACGATTATTAAAAATATTTATATTAAACGCTACGGTGAACTATTATAGTAAAATGAGAAAACTCACTGGTGGATTAGGTTACCTTGCTTGAAATAGAACTTAGACATGAGGTGAGAAACATGCCATTAAATTTTTTATTTAATATATTAGTTGGAATTTTAGCTGGAATTATTATTGGAATCGAACGCCAGTGGCAAAAAAAATTAGCGGGAATACGAACCACGGCCCTCGTTTGCTTTGGGTCCTGTATGTTTGTAACGCTATCGACCTTATTTCCAGAAGACGGAAGTCCCACACGAGTAGTCGCCCAAGTTGTGAGTGGCGTAGGTTTTTTAGCTGGAGGCGTTATTATTCGTGATGGCTACTCAGTGTCCGGGATTAATACAGCAGCTACTTTATGGTGTTCAGCAGCAGTAGGTGCGATTATTGGAGCTGGTTACCGACTGGAAGGAATTATTTGTGCTTGGATTTTGATGACGACCAATATTGTCTTAAGAAGCTTATCTCGAAAAGTAGCGAACATGAGTATTCATTATAGCTCCGATGATGTTAAACATGATTACTTGTCAGTGGCTTGCTGGGAAAAAGAAGAAATTCATGTTCGCACCGTTATTTTACACGGGCTGAATCACTTTGATTTAAATTTTAATCAAATCACTTGTGGGGAAGCAGAAGAAGGTAAAGTAACAATTTTAGTTGACTTAGAAATAAATGAGCGCGATTACCACATGCAGTTGCGAGTTAAAAGCTTGATTGAAATGTTGTTACTAGAAAAATCTGTCTTAGAGGTTCAAAGAATAAGATCCGATATGATGGAGGATTAAAAAGACCAAAGGCACTTAATCAAGCAATAAAGGTAAAGTAGAACAGACGTTTTCGTGAAGTGACGTCTATTCTACTTTTTTTTGCCCGTTTGTTTTTCATAAGTTATGTTATATCTCTAACAAGTGATTTTTTTATCCTTAAGTTTTTTGGTGTTCTTGTGTAATACTTCCATATTAAAATTTATGAGGATAAGGTTAACGTCTTTTATCTTAGAACACTTTCTGTAACCTAATGACTAAAGGCCGAAAGCATTTCTATAAAATGATACCTAAGCTCATAAAGGTAATAATAACCCTTGTATACCCATTAATCTTCATATGATTTTGTTAGACTTATTAATGCCAGGTAGGACTTAGATCTTATAGTAAATCTGTTGGGAACTCATTTCTTCATTAATTATTAAAATAATATACTTGTTAAGAAAAAATATATATCTACTCTTCATCATTAAAATTCAGTTATTTTTTAAGTATCACCAAGATGTAAGACAGAGTTAGATAAACTTAAATGTTAATTAACTAATTTTCAGAATGTTTTTGTATTAGACCTATTATCTGTTATCTTTTAGCTAAGTCATACCAATAAGGCTACTTGAAGACAAAACAAAATTTATCACGAGCGGAACAGGAATTTTTTTATGATCATTTATATGCAACACCTATTGAAGTGAAGAACTAAAATTAATAGTTTAATTCAAATATCGACATAAAATATCCCTCTCATAATGTATAATATTTGTGTAATAATAAAAATTTGGGAGGATTGATATTATGTGTAAAAATGTATTTTTCAAAAAATCACTACTAAAAATGCTAGCGTTTAGTATCTTTTCTTTTTCAATTTTTAGCTATTCTTCATTAGGTGTTACAGCAGGAGAAATGAATGAATGTAGCGAGTGTTTAGAAGTGCCAGTATCCAATGTAACTGATGAAGAATTTAACAGTATTTTAAATAAGGTTTTTGAGAGTGAAGAATACAAAAGCTTAGCTGAAGAAACTATTATTGGAGAATTAGATAAAGATAGTATTATTATTGAGAAGTTTCAAAATGTAGCTTCAGTTAACTTTATGATTGGTGAAAAGGTATCAAGTGATCATTTAGTAAACGTAGAGTTTATTTATTTAGTAGATCAAGATTTAATTTATGCTGAAAAGTTATTGTACGGTCAACTACAAGATAATGGTTTAATAAATATTAGTATGAAAGTGAATGGTTTCGATATTTTTTCTATGGATTTAGATGAAAAAGGAAATATTGTAGGCGATGATGGAGCAGTTATAAGTCAGATTGAATTTTATGAAAATGTTATTAAGGAGCTTGAAGATAACAGTAGTTTTGTCAGCCGAGGATGGTGTGAATGGGCTGTTGGTGCACTATGCGGTACTGGTGGTGGAGTCGGATGTTATGCATTAGCTGCAGCTTTAGGTATTACTACTGGTATAGGCGGTGTTACACTGGCGGGTGTATGTGGCTTGATTGCCTCTTTAGGATGTACAGCGGCAACTAAATTTATTTGTGGTTAAGAGTAAAAGGAGGGGTTTACTTTGGGTAGTAGGAAGACCATTTTTTTTCAATTATTCTTGGCAATGGGTGTAATTATTGGTTTTTTCTTGTTTAATTATTTTAGTTCTAATTCCGTTAGTTGGTATGGATTAATTGGAATGTTATTAGGAGTAGTCATTTTGGCGCCTTTGTTATTTTCTTATATAAGAAAGAAATAATCATTATTAATGATTGAATTAGATGTTGAAATGCTTCCTACATGACTTAAAATTGAAAATGGATTTGACGCTAATCGTTGCAGTGGCGCCCAAATCAAAAGACAAAATAAAGCAATCTATAAGTCTATAAACCAATGTTTCGATGGAATTTATGGACAGATCATAAAAATTTTTTTAAAATATTAGAAGCATTAACTCCCATTTTCGGCTATTGAAAATGGGAGTTTTTTGAAAAAAATGTCCATAAAGTTACCACCTTTTTTTACGATACACCTCATTGAAACATAAGTAGCTCTATTGGAAATTGTGCAGTTGTTCAATAATTTTGAGATTGGCTTGACTACTTCCAATATTAGAACCTTTAACGTAAATATTAGAATGTGGGGGAGTCGTGAAATTAGCAGATTTAGAAAACATATGTCATGTGGGAGTAGTAGGAGATTTGGAAGCTGTGTTGGCATCAAGGTATCAGTTTAGTTTACGGGATGGAGCAGCTCCAATAGTAAAATGTTTGCCGATGCAACGAATATATCTAAAACATTTACAAGGCAAAATACGATGTATGACCATAGTGGGAAACTTTGAACAACTTATGTCTAATTTTCCTAGTTTATTTCTAAATAAAAACTGCTCAAGTTATAACTGGCATTGCCCATCTTTATTTAAATGGAACTAAACTGACTAATTTGAGTTTAGAGCCACTAATCAGTTACTGAACTTAAATCACGGATTTAAGTGTATTCTTTGATGCTCTGAATCATTCCCATGATATCGTTTAACGAAGGTGAAGGTACAGAGTGAGTATTTATTAGATCGTGTTACGGACAAGTACCGGCAACCTTTAACTTCAATCCAATTGGTGAATGTACCAGATAGATCATGGCAGGAATACGAGAAAATACACTTACTCGGAGTGTTTCTAATAATGTCTATAAAAACCATGACTCAGGTTGTGAATTCATTATAAAATTGAAATTGAAAACTTTATCCTAAAAAATAGGATCAAGTTTCTATAGATCTAAACTGCTAAAGTGTAAGGTGTGTCATTGTACTCAATCGGAATCAAAGTGATCTTGTGACGATGCCTTTAACTAAAATAAGTGCTCCATTATCCCATTTAAAACCTAATTTTCTTAACGCTATATCGTCATCAACGCTAATGTGTTAACTTAAATAAACGTCGTTACCTCTTATTTTCTGTCTAACTCTTCTTGTTTCGTTCCTCTTTCTGTGAAGGTCATCATTAGTTTAAATGGACTACCACTTCTTTCACTAGGATAATTATTTATATGACAGTCAAAAAGTTTTTTGGAGGTCATTCTCATTAAGGTTATAACATGAAAAATCTCTAGAGCAATGTTTATTTTTATTGTCATGTAATCTTATCTCGTAGTTTCAAGTTCAATTGTTAAAGTAAAGATTTTAAAGTTGTTTCAAAAGAGTTCATTTGTAAACGATGTATAAGCTAAGATTAAGGTTAGAACTAAGTTGCAACATTTAGAAAATTATATCGTTCACCAAATCTTGTAACCACTTAAGTTACGAGGCTAGTTTTATTACTGATTTAGTTTATTCTAAATCTTATATGTTGAGGAGCTGATAATTTTATCCCACCGGCAGGAAGCCATTGATACTTGTCCAGTTTCTTTTCTCCTAAAATGGAAGTAGTCCTAATATTTCTTATCCCTTTTGAATGAGATCTTTATTTGTTCCAATGTCGTTAATGGTGCCGCTATATATTCCGAGGTAATTTTCTAAAAGCAACTTTGACCTAGATTGGTAACTGAAATTGGCATACAATAGGTTTACTTCATTTCCTCTTACGCATTTTCAAGTCTCTTTTGGTCAGTGTATCAGATAGAGAAACACTCCAAGGCCTCTTTTTACATGTTTTAGTTTTATTTCGTCATTCTTACAGCTTAATCAAATAGATTAAGATTAAATCTAGATAAAGTAAACAACCAACCTATAAATGTTTATCATTAAAAAACTAATTTTGAAGGTTTTAACGTGAGCTTAAAGTTTAGAAAACACCGTTTGGATTCAAAACTTGATTTGTGATATAATAAATAAGTACGTATGAATTGAGGTGTAAATGATGATAATTAAAGAAGGGAGTATCATGCGTGGAAAAGTTACAGGAATTCAGTCCTATGGGGCATTTGTCCAATTGAGTGAAGACTGCAACGGTTTGATTCATATCTCAGAATTATCAGATGGATATGTTAAAGATATCCAAGATTTTGTCCAGATTGGACAATATGTAGACGTTAAAGTGCTTAAATATAATTCTCAAAGTCGTCAAGCGAGGTTAAGTTTAAAAGGAATTAGTCATCTTAATAATCGATATCAGCGCGTAAAAGCAGCTGACCTTGAGACTGCAAACGGATTTGCACCCCTTGCACGTCATTTACCCATTTGGATTCAAGAATCTCTAAAAGAATAGAGATGAGAGTAAACAATTAACAGGAGGTTTTTCAATGGGAAAATATTTGTCTTTTAAGTTAGAAAACGCTTCGTCATTTGTTTCAAGTCATGAATTAGAGAATGCTAGTGAATTAACGAAGCTGATGCATCAATGTATTCATGAGCAGACAGGGGCTGGCAGTGATTTTCTAGGATGGGTTGACTTGCCTGAACATTATGATAAAGATGAGTTTGCACGTATTGAGAAAGCAGCGACAAAAATCCAAGGAGATTCAGAGGTTTTAGTAGTCATTGGAATCGGTGGGTCTTATCTTGGAGCGCGGGCGGCAATTGAAGCTTTAAACCATCATTTTTACAATTTGCAAGATAAAGCGACACGAAAATTACCACAAATCATTTTTGTGGGGCATCATATTTCTTCAACTTATGTTCAAGAGTTAAAGGATTATTTACAAAATAAAACATTCTCCATCAATGTGATTTCTAAATCTGGAACGACAACAGAACCAGCGATTGCTTTTAGAATTTTCAAAAAATTATTAATCGAAAAATTTGGTCCCGTTGAAGCTAACAAACGGATTTATGCCACGACTGATGCCGCAAAAGGTGCATTAAAAACACTGGCAACTAGTGAGGGATATGAATCTTTTGTGGTTCCAGATAATGTGGGTGGTCGCTTCTCAGTCTTAACAGCGGTAGGATTATTACCCATTGCTGTAAGTGGAATAAATATTGCAGAGATGATGCGCGGAGCAAGGGATGCTCGCCAAGAATACAGCAATCCGAACTTAAGAGAAAATGAAGCTTATCAGTATGCCGTTATTCGTAATGCCTTATATGCGAAAGGTAAAACCATTGAAATGCTTATTAACTATGAACCAGCCCTGCTATACTTTAATGAATGGTGGAAGCAGTTATTTGGCGAGTCCGAAGGAAAAGATCAAAAAGGAATTTTTCCAGCAGCAGCTTCATTCTCAACTGACTTACACTCGATGGGTCAATATATTCAAGAAGGTCGGCGCGATCTTTTTGAAACAGTGATTAATATCGAAAAGCCAAAACAAGATATAACTTTAGAGGCTGAGGAATCAGACCTAGATGGCTTGAATTACTTAGCTGGCAAATCGATTGACTTCGTTAATAAAAAAGCCTTCCAAGGAACTTTATTAGCTCATGTTGATGGTGGCGTTCCAAACTTAGTGCTCAATGTTCCCGAATTATCAGCTTATAGCTTTGGTTACTTAGTGTATTTCTTTGAAAAAGCTTGTGCCATGAGCGGTTATATTCTAGGCGTTAATCCATTTGATCAACCCGGTGTTGAAGCGTATAAAAAGAATATGTTTGCGCTACTGGGAAAACCTGGGCATGAAGAGTTGAAAGCTCAGCTTGAAGCACGGCTAAAATAAGCTTTTTAAGTGATAGAATTTTAGCTATTGTATGAACTAACAAATTAGTTTGTCTGGATGTACAAAGTATCAAAGACTTAAAACTTGCGTTTTTGATACTTTTACTTTGTCTGAATATTTTTTCCCTAGACCTGTTATCCCTGCATTATTGCTTTGCCTCGATTTGCTAATTTTTACGTGAAAATTTCATCAAAATGATTGAGACGATCCTAGTCGTCATGACAAAAGACCTGTTAAATCATTTTAAAAGCAACGTAAAAAAACCGCCCTCACGCTTCCAAAACGTAATATAAAGGGCGGTTCTATTAATAAGAAATAGATGAACTGTCCATTTGGGTGGAATAGTTACAGGCGACATGTTAGTAGATGTCGTCGTTTTATTATATGTAGATTATAGTATACATAAACAAAAAAACAATCTAAAAAGATAATGATTAAATCAAATATAATATTTTAAAAGGAGTCGGGACGAGCCCTCCAACGCCATAAGTCTTTGTCGATCATCTATTTTAAAGCCAATTTTCAGCTCTCTAAACTCATTAATTTTATAACGCTTACATATTGTCCAGCAGGGTAAAAACTGAATTTACCCCGTTGGGGTGAGCAGGCTAATTATTTTCATTAAAAATTGTAATTTGAGAGGAATGAATACTATGAAAAAAAATTTATGTTAAAGAACTTTAAAAAAAACATTGCTAAGGCGTTGGTTTCTGTCATATCGTTAAGAACAATGTCTTTAGGGGGGAATGGTTAAAGCTAATGAAGCTAATTTGAGTTTTGAAAGTATGTCTAACTTACACTCTAGGAGTGCTGGATGCTTAGCTGGTGTATTAGGAATTGGCGGTGCTACTGCTGCTGTTATTTATACTATATTGTGTAGACTTTCATGTACTGGTATAGTAGTTCCTATATGTGTAGCTTGTATTGGCGCTTATGCTTCTGTTGGTGGTGTGAGTGTAACTGCTGTAGTAAAATGCTTTACGTAAGTTTAATTTTATTATAGATGTGAGGGAGTGTTCTTATGCCTAATGAGTTAGTTCTTTAGAAGGTAAAGAAAGTGATAAAAAGTCAAAGAGTGGTGAAGAAAATAATAAGTATGATACATTTGCAATAGAGATAAGCGGCTTATTTACTTAATTTTACGGATTTATCTGTTTAGCAAAATATAAAAAAGATGCACTTTTTCTTTCTTAGGTACGGCGTTATAACAAGCTATGTAGTAGATATAATTTATTAAACACTTTGTCGATTTAATTACAAGGTGATTTATTATTACTTATTATTTTTTTGGTAACGTTTCAATTGTGCTGCATCTATTCCTACATATGTGTCTAACGTAAGAGTTAAGACTTCTGGTAGTTAGTTATATTCAGTCTCATTTAATGGAAATGTAACGATTAACTAATTAGTGGAGGAGAATACTTTGAATATTTATATTATAGGTAATACAAATGCAAGTTAAAAATTAGTTTTGGATCAAGTTGAATAAGAAGAATCAGAACCAATTATTTTAATTAGTGAGGATTTGAATAATTCAAATATAGTACTTTGTACGATATGGCTATGTTCAAATACTCAAGTTATGTAGATATAGAAGCCCCAAATCCTAAATTGGTTTGGGGTATTCTTTTATAAATATTATTTATATATTTTATATAATAGTATCTAAAAATGTATCCTCTAAGAATATAGTTTATTTATTTTATATAAATATAAGATATTTACTATACTTTAATTTTGGGGGAGTCGATTTTACAGAGCTAAATTATGGAATTAAGTGCAGTAGTATGTCGTTCTTTTACTTGTTATGCAATTTGTGTGATAACAAGGTGTGAAGAAACAGGTCTAGTCCCTCCAGCAAGTGGAGTAATGGTTAGCGCGGTTGAATTACCTGCAGGATTTCGTACAGTGAGTATTGAATTTATAACTGTAGTAGTCACAATGGCTATACCTACAATCTGAGAAGTACCTGTTGCCCGTCCAACTACCGTATATGCTAAATCAGCACCATTAAGAGTTAGAATCAGTTGGCCTGCTTCACTTACACTCACCTGAAATAATATCTGGTAAGTTCCAATTAGTGCCAAATTAAATGAGCTTGGGCCAGTACGAGCAATAGCCAGACCACTACTCGGGCCATTTTCTGGAAAGCTTACATCCGTACCAGGAGCAACTGTTGCTGCATTATCTGGAGGCATTAATGCATAAAAGTCTGCAAAATTTAATACTCCCCCTGTGGCTCCTGTTGGACCTTGAGGACCCGTAGCTCCTGTAGCTCCTGTTGGACCTTGAGGACCCGTAGCTCCTGTGGCTCCTGTTGGACCTTGAGGACCCGTAGCTCCTATGGCTCCTGTTGGACCTTGAGGACCCGTAGCTCCTATGGCTCCTGTTGGACCTTGAGGACCCGTAGCTCCTATGGCTCCTGTTGGACCTTGAGGACCCGTAGCTCCTGTGGCTCCTGTTGGACCT
>Ga0153980_1000609_pt1 | contig 15952 bp, 13 predicted proteins | sample TSGA064MetaG_FD_104722 | JGI IMG/M metagenome (GOLD analysis project Ga0153980, IMG submission 104722) | Attine ant fungus gardens microbial communities from Georgia, USA - TSGA064 MetaG | ecosystem: Host-associated > Fungi > Mycelium > Unclassified | place: USA: Georgia, Magnolia Springs State... | reverse complement strand
TTTAACCTTTTTTATTGTACACTTGTCATTTTAAATTGGCCATAAATATTATTTAGACTATTTAGTAGTAATTAAATAATAGATTCATTTTCAGCAGTAATTACTCTTATCATTTTCAAAGACTGTCTTAAGGATAATCATAGTCGGAAGAAAAGCTTCCGACTATGATTTTTAGCCGTAAATTATTAAAGATAATATGCTCCTAAAAGTGAATTTCTTAAAGGTTTATAACAGGAAAGCAGATCGCTAGCCTTAGAGTTTAAGTCTGCATCTTAATAAGTATTTTTTTAGGCAAAGGACAAATGAATAAAAATATTATAACTAATAATTAGTAATTATAATGCTATAATATTTTTATTTATTCTGACATCAGTTGCTATTTTGACTGCTGAATTTTATTAGATATGAATTACGTCGGGAAGATATGTAGGAAATTAAAGGGTTGTAAAAATTAGTATAAATGATGGAAGTAGTTTTTGTAGATTCATTCAGCAAGTAGAACGATCCTATCTCCTACTGGCAAACTTTTCCCCAAAGATAGCTCTGCTATTTTCATTCTAATTTGTAGAAGATAAAATTCCGGCGGCATAAAAGCTGCCGGAATAGTTAGATTTAGATTAAAATAGATAGAACTATTCTGAAACACAGCGTATACTGAACCCTACCGTACGGCCGTAGTGTCCGTTAATGGTAGTTGCGTCGCCAACGTTATAGAAGGTCATATAGCCTGCGTAGGAATAATTACCTTGGGTACTGCTCCAATAGTAACCGGCACTACCACGAAAGCCGAGCGACCCAACCGAAGGGTCACGGTATCCCGCAGCAGGAAGGAATAAAGTTTTTCCTAATGTGATTCCGCTACTGTAATTAGAGGAACTCTCAGTCCAAGTGCCTGTTCGGGTTATTGTGTTATTACTAGAATTCACCACCTGGCTCCATTGGGCAAATGTTGGAACTCTGAACCCTATAGGGCAAGGATCATTTACGGTTTTTTTAGTATTAGACCAGGTTCCATTTGGAAGATCAGAACCAGAAGGTTGCCAGCCTGAAACGGGGCCACTATTAGCTTGATCATCCGCTTGAGAAATATATCTTCCTGACTGATTCGTCTGAGCACCCCACTGGTATTTGGCTCCATGAATAACAGCGGATGGCACAAATGGGTCGACACTCATGTCTGCGCCCAGATTATGACACATAAAACCTTTAAAATTAGTGTTTCCTGGTCCCATAAACGCACCACAAGTGACAATATTAAGGATAATATCCCCATCAGAAGGGTTGCCATTATGGGCAAAAGGTAAGGTTGCTAATACCATGGAGTTTCCTCGAGCCAGTTTAAGTGCATTAAAACTTCCATCACCGTCTACTTCTATGGTAACCGGTATATTTCCAGAAGTACTAAAGGTTCCTGCAGGATAAGATATTCTAAAACTATTGGTATCTCCTCCTTGTCCTGTACCGGAATTGTTTTGAATCCAAGGACTTTGGTAAGCGTCATAAATTCCTTTACCTGCTGTGTATGGTACATTCATAGTAAGCTTATTTGCTGCGTTGTCCACAACTCCTTGTACATCCCCCGTACCTCCCAGGTTTACAGAGGCTACAAAAAGATTTTGTGGAAAAGTAAACGTTGCAGTCCCTTTTCCAACCAGCTGGGTCTGTGTACAACTCAACGAAATTTTTGTCCAGGTTCCGGTAAGAATTCCGTCTGTTGTAGGGATTCCTGATATAGGGTAATCAATGATTGCCTGTGCTCCTGAAGCCAGGGAGAGCATCCCCCCCGAAAGATTGGTTGCTGTGGGAGTTCCCACCGTAAGTCCTGAAACACCGCTTAATACCAGATCACTGGGTTGAAGGTTCATTGTAACGGGAGAAAAAGAATTATTTTCTATGGTCACCCTGTACACGGCTAAAGACACAGGAGCTCCGTGAACGTAAGTTCCTTGAAATCCGTTACATAAATTTTGTACGCTGGCAGATGATCTTGTAAGCTTTGCCCATTCAGTTGCGATTCCATCATAATAATAGAATCCCTCGGCATCAATATTCTGGGCTTTACCAGATTGCGATCCTGTGGAGGCATCATTCACATAAATAAGGGTAGAAGTAGGAATATTCACCATTTGGAGAGCTCTTTGCCTGTCTACACGTGGAATGACTAATCCATCTACATCAGTAGCAGTCCCAATAGAGTCCTTCGCTACTATATCTAAAGTAGCCTTTGGATTTGTGGTGTTGACGCCTACTTGAGCACGAAGAAAAACCACGCAAAAAAAAAGTGAAAAAAACGTAATATTTTTCATAGTATATAAAAATCCTTTAATATTTGGCCTTAACTGCATGGACAAATTTCCTAATTATATAAAGTATGTAAGGGATAAATATGACGAATTAGTAAAAAAAAATGATGAAATGAATATGAAGGGAAGTTTCTACGTGGAAATATCTTCAATGGGCTTCCCTAGATATCATCTTTTATTAGATAATATTTAGTTTGGATAAACTAAGATTTCTATCTAAGCGAAGAAAAGAAATTGAGACAAGTATCGCTTTGTTTTAGGGGATTAGTCTTTGCTTTATATATGATGAGTAAAAACAGATAATTCAAGAACTCTGCTATTGCTGTATTGGAGGTTGAGTTGTTGATATTGACAACTCCTAACAATATTTGTTTAGTCACTTCAGGCTCTATAAAGATCTGTTTCTATATTTAAGACATTTGGATTACAACCCATTCCGTATGCCCTAGATTTTATAGACAGCAAAATAGTCTTATTTCTTAGTAGCTATAATGCTAATTTTGCTATGCTTGAAGAACTGCTTGCAATATGGCAGATACAGTTATATAAGAATTTGGAAGTAAATAAATAAAAAATGTGGGTTTGATGTTTATATAGTCGGTTGAGATATTCAATATATGATTATTAATTGAAAAGTATTACTTTAAAATGCTTTCAATCTGTTGGAATGCAAACTGATTTTCCCTTTCAAAATCTATTTCTTTCTGTTTCATCTTTATGCGAGAAACCAACGTAGGATCAAATAAAAACGTTTTAATTGCTTTTTTGATCCTATGTTTTGAACAATCTACTATTATTCCTGTATTAGGGGGAATCAATTCTTGAGCCCCAACACATTTAGTGCTGATCACAGGTTTATTAAAAATCATTGCTTCCCTGACGAATGAGGATAAGCTTTCATAACGTGAAGGCTGAATATAATATGGAGCCCGCACCATGTATGGATATGGATTAGCCCTATTTCCTAAAAGGAAAAAAGAATTTTGTACACCTAATAATTTTATTTTCTTCTTAAGAGTTGAATACCCATACCCATCTCCTATAATAACGATATGATGGTTTACCCCTTCTTTTATTAATTCTACATGTGCTTGAAGTAGTAAGTCATATCCTTTCTGATATACCAGCTGACCGATAGAAAGAAAAGTATTTTTACCACTCATTACTATATTATCTTTTTCTTCAATAGCTTCCAGAGACTGTTTCCTAATTTTCTGAGTATTGACTGTATTATAAATACACATACTATTAGAAACAGTTGTTTTGCCTAAATGATTTTCAAAATTAATTTTTGTCATGTTGGAAGTAAATACTGTTAAATCACAGCGTTTCATCATCGATAGAATTCTTTTTCCAACGCTTAGTGGAAAGAATCGAATATCAGAATGAAACCAGTTAATTTTTTTAGAGTGTTGAAACGGACTATTCACAAGTCCCGAAAGAGAAAAATGTGTCATAGCGATTTCAATATCTGGTGTTATCCCAATCTTGTTTTTTAATAATTTAGGAGATAATTGATAAGCGATTAATATGATATGCCTCTTAACAAGCTGAAATATCTTCAATATTGAAAAGGGGCTAAGATCTTGCTTTCCCTTTACAATATTGGATACCTGGATATCTAATGGGATATATTTCAATAGTTCACCCTGATGTAGATCTAATAGTATGATAGGTTCAAACTTTTTTCTGTCTAGAAGATCTATAATATTTAATAGAACTTTTTGTTCCTCTCTCATTTCCATAGATGAGACGCGAAAAAGAATTTTTTTTCTCATTTTAAATCATTTACATTTTATATATCCGTTTTAAATGATTGAAAGAAACTACTTTACCCTCCAAAATTAGCTTAAATAAGCAGGTGTTAAAATGGACAAATAGATAAAATGAATGGATAATTGTACTTCTGCTACTATTGATAGACAGGAAATGAAGAAATCCTATTGCCCAACTGATGCCTTTTGTTGTTTTTCTAGATTAATTCTAAAATAAAAAATACCTCTTTAGAGGCTATAACAACATAACTTGGTTATGAAAAATAACACTTAAAAATTGCATAGCTAAAGGTAAGCTCAGTATTGTGGGAACCTGAAACAATCGTCCACTATTAGTTTGAGAAATATATCATAGAATTCCTCGGCATTAATATTTTGAGCTTTATCGGATCTCAATCCTGTGGAGGGGTCATTCACATAAATATGGCTAGAAGCAGGAATGTTCACCATTTGGAGATCCCTTTGCCTATCTACACGTGGATGACTAATCCATCTACATCAGTAGTAGTGGTTATAGGAAATAAAATGACGAGTCTCTGAAAGAAAATGACAAAATGAGGATGTAGGAAATTCGTACCTAGAAACGGTGGTATTTTGAGATTTTACAAGATGTGAAAATTCACATTTTATTTTTTGAATTTATTTTCTCAAAATCTCGTATCATTAATCAAAGTTTCATAAATTTACTACGCATGAGTTTTATGTAACAAAATATGAAAATAGGATATGCCCGAGTCTCAACGAAAGACCAAAATCTGGATTTGCAAATTGAGGCTTTAGAAAAAGTAGGCTGTGAGAAAATTTATCAAGAGAAAATTTCGGGAGCAACGAAAAGTCGTCCAGAACTTGATAAAATGATTGAACAGTTTAGAGAAGGAGATGAACTTTACGTTTGGCGATTAGACCGATTAGGAAGAAGTTTAAAACATATAATTGATATGGTTTTAAGTTTAAATGAGAAAGGAATATTTATAAAAGGTCTTGTTGATGGTGTAGATACTTCTACAATTAATGGACGCCTTTTTCTAAATTTAATGGCTTCTTTAGCTGAATATGAAAGAGAATTAATAAGAGAAAGAACCAATGCAGGTTTGCAATCTGCTAGGGCAAGAGGAAGAACTGGAGGAAGACCAAAGGGTTATACAAAAGAAACAATCTCGAAACTTTTGATTATGCGTATTTTTTATAAAGATCCAACCAAAACTCCAGAAGAAATTTATAAGCCACTTGGACTAACAAGGGCAACATTTTATCGGTATGCTAAAGTTCTTGATAATCATACTGATGAAGAAATAAAAAAAATGTCAATTAAAAAATAATTTAAAAATGAAGTTTTATTATGGTAAGTAGCAATTCAAATAATGGTCTTTCTAATTCATTTTCTTCGGAAATCACAAATACAACCTTAGACTTAGCAATAGATTACGCTGAAGTTGGAATGGATGAGTTTCTTGATGGTACCTTAAAAGAAATCCCATTTGTTAAAACATTATATTCATTGGGGAAAATTGGTTACAGTATTAAGGAAAGATTTTTTGTAAAAAAGTTGTTGACTTTTTTACAGGAATTTCATTCAAAAGAAATACAAGTAGATAAACTTATAGCGTTTAGATTAAAGTTTGAGACAGATAGAAAATATAAAGAAAAAGTTGTCGAAAATTTATTAGTTTATACAGATACATTTTTAAACATAGAAAAAGCAAAAATTTTTGCTAATTTATTTAGAAGTTATATTAACGAAATATATGATTGGAAATATTTTTTGGGACTAGCTGATTGTCTTAATAGTATAAACATCAATGCTTTTGATTTTCTTAAAGAATTGTCTGAAATAGATTATGAAATTTCAGAAACACCGGAGAATAGAAAACTCCCTAGAAATGGAGAAAAGGAAGCGTTATTATATTCTTGTGGAATTGCTTATGAAAGGAGTTCTTGGAGTTCTAGTTTTAATATATCTCAAGTTGGTAAAGATCTCTATGAATATGGAATAAAAAATTAATATATCAAAAACAATTAAATAAATATGGATATCGTAAAGAAATTTAATTTTTAAAGGATTGAATAGATTCTCAATCAACAGCTTTATCCTTAGTTGCTATGAATTTAGCATTTAAGGCTTCTATTGATATGAGATTAATTTCTGCAAGGTATCCTGACGAGCCCGGCAGTAAAGTAAATTTAACTGTAAAAGAACTTGTTAATAGATATTATAAAGAATCTGCACAAGAATCAGCGCAAATTGTTTTTGTGGATATTAGTACACCAAAAAAGAAATATAATTTTGAAGAACTCGAGGAAAATTATAAAAATAATATATTCACATCAATCTATGATGATATTAAATATAATTTAATAAAATCTGGGGTACCAGAATCTGAGATTGCCTTTATACAAGACTATAATACTGAGATTAAAAAAACAAAGCTTAGTAAAATGATGAATGATGGATTGATCAGGTTCTTAATTGGAGGGACTGAAAATGCGGGTACCGGATTAAATGTCCAGTATCGACTATCTTTTATCAACCATTTATCAATTCCATGGAAACCAGCTGAACTTGATCAAAGAAATGGGAGAGGTTTCAGAACAGGGAACTGGTTTGCAAAGAATTTCAATAACAATAAGATACGATGCAACAAGTAATTATAGTTTTGGACGAAAGGATTAAATAGTATAAAAATGCTATCAAAAGCAACGAGAATAAGTTAGATGAAAAGTCTAAAGAAATTATTGCAGATTGTAAAAAGAATCTCGCCGAATTTCAAAAGGCAAAAAAGATACTCCAAAATATATAATCTCAAAAAATGATTGTAAAAAAAAAGAAGACGAAATTTGATGCAGCTTTCCAGATCTGGTTACTTCATGAAATAATTTCGTCTACTTTTTATAGTATACTTTCTATCTATAGAAATAATTTTGTCATTAATAGTCACATCCTCTTAAAATTTAATTAAAAGGCAACGCTATTTTGAAAAGACAAAACTTTGTGAAGACTAAAAAAGGTTTGGTAAATAAAACCAACCTTCGCTAAAATTATTATTTTAATGGTTTTCGTAAGCGTACTCTTTCAAGTCTTCTTGAAATTCTTCTTCAGCTTTAAGCAAGTCATAATCTCTTTGTAATCTAATCCAAAATTCTGCTTTACCTCCAAACACTCGGCTTATTTTTATTGCCATATTTGGGGTAATCCCGCTTTTACCATTTACGATATTTGATAGAGTTAGCCTCGTTGTTTTTAAATACTCCGAAGCTTTCCCTATTGTCAATTCCTCTGGATCGATTACTAAATCTCTTAGTATTTGCCCTGGATGAATGTTTAGACTTTTATGTCTTTTAATTGTCATATAATAAAACTCTACGATTAGTGATAATCGACAAAGTCCAGATGTGAAACTGCCTTCGTATCACTATCAAATTTAAAAATAATTCTGTAGTTCCCTGTAACAGATATTGCCCAATACTCAGATAACTTTCCGCTTAATTTGTGGGGTTCTAAATGCCGAAGTCTTTTAAGGTCTTCAGGAACATTTTCCAAACTATCAATCACTACAAGGATTGATACTATTTTCTTCACCATTTTTGGCTGAAGTTTACTTTCGTCTCCGTCGACGAATAATTTTTCTAAGCCTTTATGCTTAATTGATTTAATTGCCATTTACTTAATTTTAAATTCCTGGATCGTATTTTCATTGGTATCATAAAATTGAAGTTTTTGATTGGTTTGTATAGTGCAAATATGCACTATATATTTTTAAAATGCAACTTTCTAAAAAAAAGTATTAAGTTAATGATTGATATTAATATAGATGAATTAATACGCAAGTTAGAAATACTTAAATCATCTACGGATGTTAGTGGATATTATGATATTGTTTTTTTAATACCTTTTCCGTATTGTTTTTAGTTCGTTAAATCATTCCGGTTCCTGGCGATATCCTGTGCTTCCGGAACCATTTTAACGAAGTATTTTTTTTGTCTGCCGTCCAGGAATCAGATACCCGGCATTGTCCTTCCTGATCTCATTCCTTTCTGCTAGGCTTTAATATTATTACAGTTATTTTTCATGCTTATATTCAGTTTTAATATAGTAGGGGTCAGTCGACGAAACGGAAAATATAGCACGTTAAGGATAAAATCCATCAAAGACTGAATTTTTAATAGATAAAAAATATCACAATTTGTAATTCATTTTGTTGATGTATTTTTAAAATACTTTTGATATTAATTCTACAAAGCATAGCCACTATTTGAAAAACTTCATTAAATTTGCGATTTATGAGTCAAGCTAAAAACAAACAGATATAAAAATGGCAAGTTTTGGATATTTTGTAAGAGAAGAAAGAGAAAAGCATGGTTGGACACAAACCGAATTTGGTGCTAAAATTGGCATCAATGCTTTTGCTATAAGTAAAATTGAAAATGGCTCTCAAAAATTTAGCAAAACAAAACTGAAAGAACTTGCAGAACTTTTTGAAATGGAATTTCAGAAAGTAAATGATTTATTTTATGCAGATAAATTTGCCGTTGAAGCGTACAAAAACCATTGCTCAGAAAATGTCTTTGTAGTTGCCAATAACAATGTTAAATATCTACAAAATAAAAATGTAAAACAAAGCAAAATAAATTTTGACTTATGAGCGAGGAATTATTACAAAGAGATTTGATTACCAACTGCCAAAAGCTTGGCAAGTGGGATTTCTATAATATTGGAGCAACATCTATCAAAACATTAAAAGAACACAGTATTATTCGCAATGTAAATTATGGAGCTGAAGAAAAAAAGAAAGTCGACGGCTTAATTGTTCAGAAGAAAAATGTAATTGCTGTTATCGAATACAAGAAACCGTCTGAATTTAAAACAGCAGCACAGAAAAATAAAGCAATAAAACAAGAATTTGAAGTTGCGCGAAAACTTGATGCACATATAATTATTGCAACAGACACTAAGGAAACTGTTTGGGTAAATGTCTTAACAGGTAATAAAATCAAGGACGAGAACGGAAAAGAAATAAAAACAAATTTTGACTTAAAAGACGAGAAATTACCAGAGCTTATTGAGAAAATTATTTTTTCAATAAACGAATTAAATGACCAAATCAAGCCAAAGCAATTGGTAAATCCAACTGACTTGGCTAAACAGATTTGGCAAGACATTTGGTCAGTAAGTGGAGCAACACCAGAAAACTGTCTTTATACATTTGTTGAGCTTTTCATTTTTAAATATTTAAGTGATCTAGGAGTACTGCAAGGAATGTATAACTTCAATACTCTTTATAATAGTTTTAGAGGAAACACAGAAGATGAAGTTTTAGAGACATATGCAAGTATTATACGTCCTAAGATCAAAACTTTGTTTCCTGAAAATCCAGCAGACAAAACAACCATTATCAATGGAACCATTTTTGTTAGTAAAGACCAAAAAGCTGTTAAAGGATATAGTACAGTTTTCAAAAAAGTATTAACTAAGTTTAAAGACTACGGAAAACTTGAACATATTGATTACGATTTCAAAAGTCAACTTTTTGAGAGTTTCCTAAAAGAAAGTATCAGCAAGAAAAATTGGGGTCAATTTTTTACACCTCTAAAAGTTGTTAGAGCTGTTGTAGAAATGGCAAAAGACGATATAAAAGTAGGTGCAAAAATTTGCGATCCCGCATGTGGCGTTGGAAAATTCTTATTAGAACCTATAGTTACAAAACTTGACCAGTTTTACGAAATTAAGAAAGGAAAATTAATTCCTAAAATTACTATTCACGGTTACGACAAAGGTTTTGATAAAGACGAACAAAAAACAATTATATTAGCAAAAGCCAATATGTTGATTTACTTTTCTGATATTATTAAAGAAAACCCGGGTATTACAGCAGAATTTGCCCAACTTTTTAACGACAGTTTTTTGCTTAAAACAAATTCCATTTTAGGGACACTTTCTGAACCAATTGAAAACGAGTACGACCTTATTGTAACAAATCCACCCTATGTAACAAGCGGAAGCAGTAATTTAAAGGAAGAAATTAAAAAAGATGGAACACTCGTAAACTATTACAAAATCAATGCAATTGGTGTTGAAGGTTTGTTTATGGAGTGGATTATCAGAGCATTAAAACCCAATGGAAAGGCTTTTATAATTGTTCCTGATGGAATTTTCAATCGTCAAAATGATAAAAATTTAAGACAGTTTATAATAGACGAGTGTTATATCGATGGTATCGTTTCATTACCATTAAACACGTTTTTTACCACAAATAAAAAGACATATATTCTTTGCTTAACAAAAAAAGCAAACAAAAAGGACATTCAGACTGACCCTGTATTCACTTATTTAGTAAGTGAAATGGGAGAAACAAGAGACGTTTACAGATTTGATATTGATCAAGATGATTTGAGCGAAGCAGTTACTCTTTATTCCTTTTTCAAAGGGAACAAGACAAGTTTTGCAAAAATTAATACCGACAAAAGGTGTAAAGTATTTCCTTTTACAGACTTCTTAAATTCATTGGAAAATTCTTGGATAATAGACAAATGGTGGAGTGAGGAAGAGAAAATAGAGCTTGGAATTAGTGAGAAAAAAGACAAATTAGGATTACTAGACTTTTCTTCATTGGTAGAAGATATGTCAATTTCTTTAAAAACTTTTCAAGAGGGTATAAAGGAATTATCTGAAAAAAAAAAGTCTGAACTAAATAAGAAAATCTATAAACTCAAAGATCTTTTTGATATTGAAAAAGGTAAATCTCTATACACTAAAAATTACGGTAATTTAAATAAAGGTGACAGTCCTGTTTATTCTGCATCTAATAATGCGCCTTTAACTTATATTAATACGAATGATTATAATGGGCAATATCTAACTTGGGCAACAAATGGATTTGCAGGTTATATGATGTTGATTGATGGAAAATTTTCAATTAATGGTGATAGAGGTTTACTAAAGCCCAAAATTTCTGACATTAATTTGATTTATGTAAAAAATATCGTTGAGCCAAAATTAAGAGAATTGGCAAAGGGAAGAAAGGGAGAAAACGGTTCAGATGAATTTACAAAAGTTTATCCAAAAATGGTTGAAGAAGTTGAAATCACTATTCCTATTGACGAGAAAGGTAAATTTGATTTAGAAGTTCAAAAAGATATTGTAGATAAAATCTTATATGTCGAAGACATTAAAAAAACTATTGAGGAATACAAATCTCAAATTGAAAATCTTGTAATAGAGATAGAAAATACTTCAATTCTAAAGAAATTTACAATTGACGAACTATTTGAAATAAAGAGTGGTAACTCACACCTAACCCAAAAGTTTCTAAACGCAAATAGAGGTGAATATGTTGTTTATTCTGCAAATACAAAAGAAAATGGAGTTTTTGGGTATATTAAAACTTTTGATTATGATGTTGAATGTATCCAAATTACAACAAATGGTGTTTATGCTGGAACGGTTTTCTTTAGAGAAAAACATAAATTTAGCATCAATGGTGATGCGAGATTATTAATAAAGAAAAGCAATGATTTGGACTATGTTTACTTAACATTTGAATTAATAAATGCATTTGCGGATCACAATTTTAATTGGGAAAACAAACCAACAATTGGGAAAATAAAAAATATAGAATTATTTATTCCTATTAATAAGCAAGGTTTATATGATCTTGAATTACAAAAAGAAATTTCAGAAAAACAAAATAAAATTCAACTTATCAAAAAAAGCATAATAGCTGAACTAGACAGAGTATCAAAAATAGAAATAGACTTTGAATAGCTAAGATGGATATGCAAATAAAATATCCATTTTCATTTAGGGGTGGTGGACGGATAAAATAAAATTTTCTACGTTAATCATATTTCTAATCACTATTTAAAACTCTAATAGACTGACTAAATGATTACACTTTTCTTAGCGATCTAAACTCTCCTTTTTTAAGTTTGATACGATCATCCCAAACATAGTCTCCGGTAAGGTGAATATGTTCCCATCCTAAAGGAGAAAGATATTGAAGTAATTCTTCATTAATTTCTTCGCCCTGTTCTTTCAGGTGCTGCACTGCCTTTTCAATATAAACTGTATTCCATAAAACAATAGCAGCAGTTACCAGATTAAGACCGCTTGCCTTATACCGTTGATTTTCAAAGCTCCGTTCTCTGACTTCTCCAAATCTGTTAAAATATACAGCTCTTGCCAAAGCATTTCTGGCTTCACCTTTATTAAGTCCTTCAGTAACTCTGCGCCTAAGTTCCGGACTCATGTACCAGTCGAGCATAAATAAAGTTCTTTCTATTTTACCTAATTCCCGCAATGCTACAGCGAGTCCGTTTTGCCTTGGATAACTTCCAATCTTCTTTACAATCAGTGAAGCCGTAACGGTTCCATTTTTTATGGAAGCAGCCAATCTTAAGATTTCATCCCAGTTTTGAATAATCTTTTTACTGTTGATAGTACCTCCTACATGTTCTGATAATGCAGAATAGCCGATAGATGATTCAGGAATAAATAGCTTCTTATCATTCAAATCTCTGATTCTTGGAGCAAATTTAAATCCCAGTAACTGCATCAAAGCAAACACATGATCGGTAAACCCCGAAGTATCTGTATAGTGTTCTTCTATCTGTACATCAGATTCATGATAGAGAAGACCGTCCAAAACATAGGTTGCATCCCTCACTCCTACATTGATAACCTTGGTATGAAAAGGTGCATACTGATCGGAGATATGAGTATAAAACTGAACTCCGGGACTGCTTCCATATTTCGGATTAATATTTCCGGTTCTCTGCGCATAGCTGCCTGTTGCAAACCTTTGACCATCCGAAGAAGATGTTTTACCTTCTCCCAGTAAGAAGAAAATGGATGTGTGGATTGAGTATTGATAATTTCCGCTAAAGCTGAAGAATACGTTTCATCCCGGATATGCCATGCCTGAAGCCAGGATAGTTTTGCGTAAGAAGTTCCTGGAGAAGCTTCAGACATTTTCTTAAACCCAGATTGATGGCATCTGACAGTATTATAGTGAGTAACATGTTTTTGTCACTGCCTTTATTTCCGGATTTTAGATGAATGAACTGATCTGTAAAGCCCGTCCACTGATCGACTTCTTTCAAAAGATCTGTGATTTTAATAAGAGGAAGCAGACTATATATTTTTTTTCCTAAAACTTCGGCTTCTTCAGGAACTATATTTTCAAGAGGTTTAATCTTTATTCTGTCATTAATAATAGAAGAGTCCGGGAGGTCATTACTTTCAATGAGTTTACAAACGAATTGTATTTTATTGGAAAGAAGCTCCATCCGCTCCGAAAGAAACTCTTCTACATTCAACGCTACGTCCAGAGGAACCCCGTTCTGATCTCTCATTTCAGTAAATCTGTCTGCAGGAATAAGATAATCTTCAAAATCTTTATACTGTCTTGAACCCTGTATCCAAAGATCTCCGGAACGCAGATGGTTCTTGAGTTCAGAAAATATACACAGTTCATAAAACTTTCGATCAATATCGTTCTCCGTAAATACAAGTTCTTCCCACCTTTTTCTTATAAAACTTGAGGGTAGCTTTTCCGGCAGTCTTTTTATTTTTCCTTCATATAAGTCTATGAGAATACCCACTGCCTTTAAAATATCTTCTGCTACGGGGGCAGAATGGAGTTCCAACTCTTTCAAAAATTCTCCACCATATTTTTTTATCGTAAAATATTTATCGGATATAAAATAAAGAGAGTCAAAATTTTGTTTAGCGGTTAAGCTCTTGGCTTCCGAAATACTTTGAGCCAAAGCTTCTCATGAAATAACCGACTCAACAGCATCGAAAGGATCTTCTCCTGTTTCTCTGGCATCAAGAAGTGCATTTCCAATTTTAAAAAATATACCGAGCTGTTCTCCCTTGGATTTTCCGGATTCCTGTATTTTTTGAGCTTGTGTATTCTTGGCATATCTAAACAAAGAACCGATGATCTTATCATTCATTTCTATAATTTCATCGATAATAGAAGCCTTGGTTTCCAGAAGTATTGCCACCAATGTCGCGTATCTTCGGGATTCTTCAAAATCCCTAAGATGCTGTGGTGTCATCTGCCTGCCTTCTCTAGCTGTTTTTAGTAATCGGTTTTGATGAATATCCTTACCAATATCTTTCGGGAGATTAATCTCTTTTATTGTTCTCAACCTCTTTATGTGCATCAGTAAAAATTTGGAATTGACCGCCTGTGGGGATTGCTTAAGCCAATTTAGTTGACTGATGCTGCTTTTTTCCTGTAAGTTGAGAAGAGCAGCTAATAACTGTTTCTGATGATTGGACAATGAAGAACTCAAGGTATCATAAATTTGCTTTTCCGCATTAATAAGAGCTTCCGAGCAAAGCCTTTCAATTGTTCCGGTTGCAGGGAGTAAGATTTTATTTTTACAAAGAAATTTAATTAATTCTTCTGCCACAACAAATCCTTTATCTGTTTTGAGAGCGATTTCTTGTAACAACCCTTTGTAGACAGTATAATCTCTGGTTATAAATATTCGAAATCCATAAACAGATTGCAGTATACTTATATGTTCTCTCCTTGTTTGTTCTCTTTTTCCATATTTTTCCCATTCTAAAACATTTATTCCTAGTTGACTGCCAATAAACTGTAAGATTTTTCGATCAGGATATAACTCAGGAGCTAAAATAATCCCCGGATGTTTCATATAACTAAGATTAATTGCAAATCCCAACTTATTGATGTTTGTTCTACAATGATTTTTTATTATTGAAAAATCATTTTCCGATAAAGAATAGTTGATGATTAATTCTTCATCAGTTTCTGGAATTTTAATTAACTCTTTTATCTCAAAGTCTGATAATACTTGTTTTCTAGGCATAAAAATATTTTTTCTTAAGTAAAATAAACGTCCCTTTATTGGAAATAGCAAACTGATCTGAAACACCCGGAATTGACTTCCATTTTTCGCCGGGAAGATTTTCAAGGGATAAATTCAGGCAGGCAGGCGGGTTGTCCTTATCAATAGAAGGATGTCCAAGTTTTTTCCATAAAGAGAAATTGAGTTTCTGATGTTTTTTCTTTTTTTCAAAAGAATGAAAATTCTCATCAGTGGGAGTGAATTCCTTTAGAAACCATCTAAATCCTCCTGCGGTTAATCTTTCTTTATTGATCGCATAAAATATATACCTGGGGACAATATCTAGGCTCTGGCCTGCTTCCTCTATATTTTTAAAACTCGCTATAAAATCACCATCTACGGTATACTGACTGATGGCTTTTTCGTAAACATCTTTATGATTCTGTACCCGATCAATCCGAACTCTTTTAAAATGTTCCTAACTAATGGAAAGCTTTTCCAAGTTTAGCACATGAATATGAAATCTGTTATGGTCTTTAAAAGATATTAGATGGGATTTGTCGATGGAATCAATTTTTTCAACAAAATGAGAATATACCAGGCGAGGTACGGATCTTCGTGATCTTTTACCTTCCGAAGACAATAGACATCTGATATTATAAAAATGAAGATTAAGATATTTATTGAAAAATTTCATGAATTGCAACTTCATAATTTGCTCAGAAACTTTACGTTCTCTTCCACGCGGATCTGTGACCCAACGTTCAAGGCTTTTGATCCTTCCGTAATTAGAAACTGCATAATTTTCAAAACCTTCAATGAGTTTCCACTCTTCATCGGGAAGATTCTGTAATGACGTATTGTAAAGTACTTCTATTATATATGGGTCTTCAAATTCAGGGCTTAGCTTAATATTAATCTTTCAGTTCATCATTTTTTAAATATACACGGTTTAAACAAATATATAGAAAAGCTTCTACTCGATTATGAATTGTAATAATCTTCATATATTGAAAGGGTTTTGATTGATGATGTTTTTTCCCACTATAAAAT
>Ga0153980_1000605_pt1 | contig 16014 bp, 17 predicted proteins | sample TSGA064MetaG_FD_104722 | JGI IMG/M metagenome (GOLD analysis project Ga0153980, IMG submission 104722) | Attine ant fungus gardens microbial communities from Georgia, USA - TSGA064 MetaG | ecosystem: Host-associated > Fungi > Mycelium > Unclassified | place: USA: Georgia, Magnolia Springs State... | reverse complement strand
TCCTTTAACAAAATAACCTAAAAGTGTGTAATCAAGATTACTGGCTACAAGACTATTGACAAGATTACCCATAAAGAATGTGTTAAAGCTATCGCTAAAATTGCCGATGATATCAAATCCATAGCCGTCAGTTGTCTTATTATTGATCAATGCAAAATTCTCCCGATTGGCATTGCCATTATCAAATGAGTGGAAGAAATTGTTCGATATGCGATAACCTCTGGCACTGCCACCATATTTACCCAAGGTATTGAATTGTTTAAATACCATGGCATTATGACCACCACTAAACGTATTATGCTTAATTGTCACCTGACGTCCCCAAAATTCCAGATGGGTCTCGGCATTGCCAAAGTCGCAGCCATCGATCACCGCATCAATGTTATTTTCCAGGTCATCCTTCCATGGATCGCCAGAGTTTGGGTATTCATCAACCCTTTTGAACAGTATGGCCACAGAATTTGTGATACTAACGGATCTGCCTCTAATAGCCACATCTTTAAATGTCGTTCCCTGTGAATAATTCTTAATGGTATATAAATCGGTGGAGGTTGCCATCAGTTCGATACAGGACTTAATGTAGGAATTACTCCCTTGTTCACTGACAATACCCCCTCTTATGCTATCATGTGGTATACTAAGTGTTTTTGAAGTATAAAACTTTCGGCCAGGAAGACTGATACATTTCCCTTACCATCACAATAGTTTAAGGCATTCTGTATATACGGATAATCATCACGATGTGGTGACTGCCCACCTGCTTCGACACCTTTAGCACCAAAATATAGGACATTCACGTTACCGACGAAATTATGGATTAATTTAATTCCTCCGATTGCAATTACGCTGCCGCCATCGTCCGGTCCGAAATCGGTTGGAGCGAGGTAGTAAATAATTGGCTCAGGGGTGTCTCCTTTTTTGTAATAGCCCAGTAACTTTACGCCAGAATAGATTGGTGTGGTTCCTTGTAGTCCTGCAATTTCCTCTGCGGGAAGGTCCCTCATGTCCTGCATCGTGTTTTTAATTAAGATCTGATTTGCCATATTTCTTTGATTTAAAGTTTATAGCAAAAGTAGTTCTGTAGATAGCGTTATCTGAGAAAAAGAAGGGGTATGTAAGCGGTATTCGGGAGGATACCGAAAAGTCAATAAGGGCGAGAATTATTATAATTTTCAATATCAGAATAGGCTTTACCTAAACTCACCCCTAACAACTTTCTTAAACTGGGGTTTTTAGAAAAATCTAATTTGCGCAAAAAGCTTATATAAATGGCATTTTGAATTCGCTTATCAACTAAAGGCAAATTCTTCGTTAAAAAATCTACCATAGAATTAAACTTGTTTAGGTCATTTTCATCTATAACATCCTGCATAAACCGTTTGAAACTCCCCATTTGAAATGTAATAGAATCACTATCGTCTTCATCTAAAAGTCCCTCCTCCAAGCTTGGAAACATTTCAACCAACTCATTAATAAACAAATTTTTATCTTTCATACTATTATATTAGGACAATTTCATCATTTCCCCCTCTCGACGAATTCAATATAGCTTGAATTCAAATATAAAAATTATCGATTTATATAATCCCGATACTCTTCTTGAATCATTCCTGCAGAAATATATTTATTAGGAGACGCTTTGTAGGTTACTTCTGTAAATTCTAACGCATCAGCAATTGAAGAGAAAGTATATATCACGCCAAAAAGTGCATCAGGATCAACCAATGAAAACGCATAAATGTCCAAGAAATCTTCCTTTCCCTCATCAAAAGATTCAAAATAAGCCACAGAAAAGCTTTCGTCGGTTTCCTTATCAATGCTTAACCATTTGAGTATGGTATAATCTGTTTCCTGAACAACACCCAACCATTGCTCCACAGATTTCCCTAGTCTCAATCTGGCTCTGATTTGATCATCCTTTAAATACTGTACCATAAATAAAAGCGTAATACATGAATTTAGTAAATTGCATTATGGAAAAGAAAACATTTTGACATCTTCTTTTAAATCATTCGCTCTATTTTATGAAAGTATGTCTCTCAATACTGTTTTTATTTTTCGTCATTGCATGTCAAAACAGCGATCAAAAACAGATAACAGTCACAACGCAAAAACAAGCATTTGACTATGCTACCGTTGAAGATGATTATGCTGGAATCTTGGATGCTATAATTGCCTATGACTCCTCTTTTAATGAAGTAGCTAATTTTAATGAGGTAGCTAAAACTAAAAAACCAATGGCCTATATTCACCAATGGTTTATTAAGGATTCACTATATAATGCTTACGATAAAGACGTTATGCCCAACGGCCAGCGGATTCAGAAACTGCTGGGCTTACTCGGTCATAGCCAGCAAGACTCTACAGGTTATCTCAATCAGGTCAGGGGAAGGGATACAGTATTTATCCCAATACAGATCAAAAAGAAATACAACGTTGCAAACCATAAAAAGCCAGAAAGGATGGAGCAATTTTTGTCAAGGTATACTTTTCACTTGCCCGTCTTGTCACAGGATGGCAAAAAAGCTTTTGTAGCATTAGATTATTTCTGTGGCGGACTTTGCGGTCAGGGTTATGATTTTATCTTAGAAAAAGTTAATGGAAAATGGAAAGTGATAAAATGCGACTACACTTGGATGGCTTAGTACGATTAAAAGATCTTTTTGGGTATAACTCAAAAAGCTTAACAACAACACATGTTGGTTAACGATAATAATACAACAATTGATGTTTATCATGTAGAGATTTTGATACCATTGACCATCCAGATTTGAAAACCGATGAACATTTAATTTGGACAATTTTGACCATTTATTACGCTGAGAAATCTCAAATCCACTTTTACGTAACTTTTATGGTTTTATTCAAAGTCGTCAATTCGCCTCGGAATCGCATGGCCTCAATGCCCGAAATCTCCACTCAAGGAAATAAAATCAGGAAGTCATATTCGTAATCAGAAATATTTCCAAGCCTATCTAATTATAAATTGATAAGGAAATAATAATGTATCACTAGGTAAAATTTATGTGGTAATAATTCCTTTTTTAAAATCCTCTGGGGTTTGGCCGGTGAACCTCTTGAAAAATCTAGTAAAATATCCTCTATCCTCAAAATTCAGTTCATATGCGATCTCTTTAATTGTGTGATCACTTGTAATTAGCTTACGTTTCGCCTCTACAATTAATCTGATATGCAGTAATTGAGTTAATGACTTATTCATTTTCTCTTTTAATATTTGATTCAGCCTTTTTTCTCCAAGTCCCAATTTATCACTATAGAAAGATGCTCTACGTTCAGTTTTATAGTATTGTTCCATTAATACTATGAATTCATAAACACGTTTTTGATTGACATCCTGTATAAGAAAGACTTTCTGGTTCAATCTTATCAAGTTCAGTAAAAACACCTTTAAAAGAGATTTTAATACCAAATAAGTTCCTTTGGGATTCTGATACTCATCAATTAGAAGGGAATAAAGGTGCTTAAATCGGACAGTTACTGCAGCATCAAGCGGGATAATAGAATATTGGCCCTGCATATTGAAGAGTTTGAATACGTCCAACGCATATTCTTTGTCATCTTCGTCCAAATACTCACGCTTAAATGAAATGATATAGCCATCCTTGTCTTTCATATCCATTTGAATCGAGCGAAAGGGGGGAACGAGATAAACGTACTGTTTATCCGTAATTTGATCTTCAAACGCGAACTCCTTGTAGCTAAACCAAATCATTTCAAAGTATTCTTCCCTATCGGCACTTCTAAAATATTGCTCGGGGCATAAATGAAGATCGTATACTATTAATTTATCAAAATCAATTGGGTGGCTTAATTTCATTCATTCAGATGTTTATAGAAGCACTAAAGGCTACCTTTAGTGTTTAAGATAGCCTTTTAATAATAATTAAACAATTACATGACATCGGCAAGAGAATGTATTTTTACTTTCTGTCCTGTTTCCCGCTCGTATAATTCAGGAAGAAATATTCCAAAATTGCTCATCTCTTCATGACAATGCGTACACAGTCCAGCTCCTACCTCATCCGGATATATCTTCATCCTGGTCTCATAATCATTTGCTAGATCATTACCTTCAAATAAGCCCAACCAAAACCTACTTCTCATTTCACATCCATAGGCAGTATCTCTTATAAAGTGAACCATTTTAGCGGCATATCCAGGCAACCCATCAATTCCTAGACGGGCATGAATTGCTGTAAAGCCTAATTCATCAAATTTTGACGTATCAAGAATATTGGCAGGATCTTGGAAATTTATCTTCAGTTTGTGTACCTCTTCACCCCCAAGTCTCTCATGGGCAATATGCGTTCCCCCGATATACTTCCCGGTTCCTCTTTCACCGATCCAATCACTGAAAATGTGGTCTTTCTTATGCCACCAGGAGTATTGTTCGGTAGTTTGGACATAGCCAAACCACCATTCAATCATTTTGCCGGTAATATTGGGTAGACTTGAACGTGCTGCAACAACAGTAAGTCCATCCTCATAGCGGTGATACCCAGCTTCAAATGGTAAATAGCCAGTTTTCAACAAGTCATTAGCTTCTTCGATTCTCATAATATTTGATATTTGTTATAGAATGAATTTTTAAAATTGTTTACTTGAAAGATTAATTTCTCTCACAAAGATGCCATAGGCAGCCTGCAAATTCGTGTACTTTTTGCCAGTGATATTGAACTATTTGGAATTTCAAATAATTTTCATAATACATTTAGAAAAATCTTATTAATTATTTACTCTGTCATGTACATAATGACCCCAAATTTTATGACGAAGTAGCTCTAGCTGGTGCCAAATAAACCACTAGTCAAACATTTCAAAAGTTAGGCGTAGTTTATTAGTGTGGAGGCTATTATTGAATCGCCACTTCTATTTTAGGAGGTTTATTTTTATAAAATAATGTTATGCAAACAATCAAAGCTAAGACAGCGGAAACGCTGAATACCACTCGGTGATTTGAGGATAGCATCCCCAAAAAAGAAGAGAGAAATTGTCCACCAAAAATAGCAATGGAATAGTAACTTAAATTTCGGCCTCTATTTGTTGCATCACTATGCTCAACAATCAGGTGATTTAATAAAGGTACAGTGAATCCAAATCCTGCTCCCATCGCTAAAGCCGCGAGAAATAAAACTAAAGTAGTCCCAGCAAAAGAGAAAAAAAATAGTCCTAAGCTAAAGAGTAAAAATCCTATCGAAACGGTGTTATTTGAGCCTATCCATTTTGACATTTTTGGCATTTGCCCTGCAAATACAACTGCAACAAGAGAAATAAATGCCATGAAATAGCCAGTATAAGATTCACTAAAATTAAAAGCTTCTGGCAAGTATTGAGGTAGTCCAACAAAGACAACAAAAAATAAGGTCATAGAAAGCATAGAACAGACACAAAAAGCCAGGACCTCTTTTGATATAAGGTATTTTCCATTGTTAAATGATGGATTAGCTTCAAATCTGATTGACTTTTTAGTTTTTTCAGAATCAAAACGTGGAATGTACAATACAATCAGAATTGCACATATAATGCCTAAAAGATAAATCAAGAAGGGAAGATGCCAATCTATTTCACCTAAAACTCCTCCTATGCTTAAGAAGACCACCCCGCCAATTTCAATTGACATGCCTTGCCTTGCCATCATTTTCATCCTTTTCTCACTATCAAAAAACTCTGCGATTAAACTGGAACTGGAAGACTGTATGGCAGCTGTCGCTGCACCTAATAATAACCTATCCGCTACTACCACATAGGAATTACTTAATACTGCACCTATTACCCCTAACAGGGCATATGGAATCAGCCCCCAGTAGATCATTACATATGGCCCTTTTTTGTCAATTAGCTTTCCAATGATAGGAGCAAATAATACTACGCCAAGCGAGGGCAGCGTAATTAGCCAACCTGGGCTTTCAGCAAATCCTAAGTGCTTTGAAATTTCTGTTAAAGATGGCGCCAATACAGTGCCCACCATGATCGTAAGGCTACTTGTCAGTAGAATAGCAAAGGTTCCTAATTTCGATAATTCTCTCATGTCTTTCACCAATTATATGATTAAGATTAACATCTCAAAGATCCACACGTATTGGCCTTTGATTCGTGTATTATTATCTAATCATATTGAACTATTTGGAATTACAAATGCGGTAAAAACCAAGATTACCTTTAATTATATAACTGCTAAAGATGATATCTAATGAGAATAGCTTTAAAATATTATCAAAAGTATGATTGTAAATCATTTAACGCTTGCTCCATGCCAATGGGAAACATTTTGGAAGCTCATCTCGATTTCCTTTTCAAGGTCTGCTGGGCTGTCATACCTCAGTAACATAGGCATAATTAATGAAATCTATTGATGGTTAGATCGAACTAACCTTTTATTCTCGTTACCGTCATTTGGGGAAGCGTTCTCCCATTTCATTTCCTTCTCATTCAATTTTTTTATCAGATACTGTTCTGTATATATCTTGCGTTCATCGTAGAGCGTCACCAAAGTCTTATCATTGCTCAATACATAGGTTCTGTAAATAGTAGTATCTCGATTTGAAAGCGCATTGTAGATATTCTTAATACAAGTCATATCTGAATTGAATTTGTACGTAACGGAACCATCGACGGCCATTCTAGGATCGTCATTTGCCACGGTCCATTTCCCGATAAGGTTATCGATGGCTATCTTTTCATCTTTTTTGCAAGAATTAAGAACGACAACAATGATGGCTGGAAGTAGGATTCTGTAATTTCTTTTCATAACTCCTTAATTATTTATTATTGATATATCAATGGTACGAATAAATTTAATGACTGCTACAATACTGCTTATAATCTCGAACCTGTCCATGCAAATACATTTTACCATGTTTATTATCAACAGTATACTAGACCACGAACGACATGCAATACGTTATATATGCAGTTCTATTTCTTATCCTATGCCAAGTCGATCGAAGAACAAATCTGTTAGATTTGTAAGACTGCAAATGATCAAAATTCAGATAGAATGGAACAGAGAAGTATCAATTGTAGGTTATATTGAAAAGAAAAAAATAACCAAAAAAATAAAGCTATGCAAAAGATAATTCCAAACCTTTGGTTTGACAGCAACGCACAGGAAGCCGCAGAATATTACCTATCGGTTTTCAAAGATGGAAAAATAATCAATATTACTTATTACCCGAATTCAGAAGCCGAAGGACTAGCTGATTTCCAGCGGGATTTCGCTGGAAAAGTGCTTACCGTGGAATTTGAGATTTTGGGAATGCGCCTTATCGGGATCAATGCCGGACCGATATTCAAATTTAACGAGGCTATTTCGTTGATGATCCCCTGTAAAGACCAGACTGAAATAGACTACTATTGGGAAGCACTTACATCGGGTGGAGGACAGGAGAGCGTATGTGGATGGCTGAAAGACAAATACGGATTAAGCTGGCAGGTTTCGCCTGAAAATTGGGAGGAACTGAACAAAAGACCCGGCGCGTTCAAAAAAATGATGGGAATGAAAAAAATCATTATAGCCGATTTCTAAAACTAGGTAACGAAAAGGTCCACGTTCCAGCACTGGTGTAAACCGGAGAAAGTAAACCTCCCGGCTACGCAGCAATGGCCAGGTGGTTTCGACCTTAAATTCAGGTCTTCTAAATTCGGTGAATTTGCCTCCGATGATTGATCATTGAAAGATAACAGTTGGAAAAAAATAGCCGCTTAGGATGCAATCCCAAGCGGCTTAATACTACGCAAAAAATCATATTCCGCACTAGTTCCATCCAGGATTCTGTACCAAATTTGGATTCTTGTCTATTTCAGCTTGCGGGACTGGAAACCAATAGTTTTTAGCAGTAAAAATGCGCTTTTGATAGACCGAACGTTTGAAAAAGGCCTTGGGATTAGCCTCATTATCGTCCTTTTCAGTTCCGGAAAAATTCATCCCATAAAAATTTCCATTCAGTGTGGTCTCTCCTATCTTCCAGCGTCGAATATCGCGATAACGGATACCTTCATTGTTGAGCTCTACACGACGTTCATTCCTGATGGCCTTGCGCATCGCCTCTTGTGAAGCTGGTACGGGCAGTGCATCCTTTCCGTTGCCATATTGTGGAACTCCGCCACGCACGCGGATCAAATTAACATACTTTAAGATATCCGGATGATTGGGTTCCGTCTCGTTGAGGGCTTCGGCATAATTCAGATAAGCCTCTCCCAAACGATAAAGTATACCCGGCCGGTAAGGATTTGTGTTATTGCGCGGGTCATGGTCTGGATGAACTTTCTTCCGGATGAGATAGCCATTCTGTGGCGCATCGTGGGTAGGCCCTCCATCCCAGTTGCCGCTATAAAACTGGGTGGTGCGATTTTCCCTCCTATACCAAGCTCCGTTGTATAATACGGAAATATAGAAGCGCGGCTCGCGATGGGTATACATGTTATAAGTTCCCTCCAACGTAACCTTGCCATTGCCCTGGGACTCGGCCCAACGTGTATTTCTGACTTCTGCAGTTTTTGAAAAACCTTTCTCCTGATAGCCGGACAATGGATCGTCGATGGTCCGGCCATTCTCCATAAAGAAGGCATCGACCAATGATTGCGTAATCCCCAATCCCCCATTGCCACCAGTTCCTCTAGGCTGCGCATGGCGGTCATACTCCCCGAAATTACAGTCGGTCCGGGCAAAAAGAATCTCTTCGTTGCCGTCCTGTGGCCTGCGGAATAACATGTTCTGATAGGATAGAAATGGATCAACAGAACCGTCACTGTTATATTCTATATACAATTTGTGCCCGACTGCCTCAGCCTTTTCGATAAGGAGCTTGGACGCTGCCACTGCGGATTTCCATTTATCTGCAGTATAAGTAGCATTAAATATAGCTTCACCTTTGTTATTGGTAAAACCGGCATAGGATGTATTTCCATTGACCAATGGACTTGCTGCAAATAAAAGAATACGTGCCCTGACCGCCAGACACATAATGGAAGTTACCCGACCATACTTTTGTGCCGCACTATACCTTGCGGGCAAAACTTCCGATAAATCCAATAGTTCTTTATCTGCCCATTGTACCACCTGATCAAAGGGAGTCTGTCCAATCATCAGTTCCTCAGCAGGCGCACTGGGATCTGTCAAACCAAGATGGAATGGTATCGCACCATAGGTTTCAAGTAGAAGTGTATAATAATAGGCGATCATAAAGCGGGCTTCTCCCTTCATTAGGTTGACCTCTTCTTCGGTCACCAATTGCGCAGGGTTGGGCTTGACATTGTCAAGGAAAATATAGGCCGAACGAATACGTTTGGGAAGCTCCACCCAATAATTGGGGTCCCAGGATGTACTCGGATTCCAGTTCCCGGTCTGCATACCAATAACAGACCAGCCAAACTGCTCCCAACCTGTAGACGGAGCCATATCATCAGAGAGAGGATCCCAGCCCAATGTCCGCGTATTTCCCCAATAGGGATCGGGCACATTGCTGTATATACCCGCCAGCCAATCCTCCGTTCTGGTCTTATCTTTAAAAATCATTTCAAGGGTAAGCTGATCATCAGGGCTTTTGTCAAGATATTTCGAACAGGCCCCCACTGTGATACCCAAAGCCGCCAGTACTATTACCCGGGTAATCTTATGTTGTATTTTCATCTTCATCATTGGTTAATGCTATTTAAAATTTAACTCTAGACCCATCGATACCGATTTCATTATTGGGTATCGCATGCCGTTATTTGAACCCAGTTCGGGATCCCAAAGCTTAAAATCACTGATTGTTAACAAATTATTTCCACGTAAGAATATTCTAAAATTTCGGATGGAAAGATGATCCAGCAATTGTGACGGTAAGCTATACCCCACCTCAACATTGCGCAAACGAACAAAGCTCATATCGCGTAACCACCAAGTAGACGCCAGATTGTTATTGGCACTTTGGTAATCCGACAACCGTGGATAAAAAACATCCTGGCTGGGATTGTTCACGGTCCATCTGTCTGAAACATTGTCAAACATATTTCCCATGGCACCATTGGCACTTCCGGGAATAAAATTAGAACCACCGATAATGCGGTAGGTCCGCGAAATTCCCTGGAAAAAGAAGCCAAAATCAATAGCCTTGTACCGCAGGTTGGAGCCAAAACCGAATACGATCTGCGGATCTTCGGTACCGCCAATTGCTGTTCTGTCAAGTGCATCGACGACTCCATCATTATTCAGGTCGCGGTAGCGGATATCGCCGGGGCGCACTGGCCCGAAGGTATGCCGCGGGATATCGGGACGTAGTGTACCAGTAGACACATCTGAAAAATCAGCATCAGTAAACAGTCCCTCATCAATAAAGCCAAACAGCTGCCCAATCGGCTTGCCGGTAGAGGAACGTGCGCTTCCAACCACTGCAATAGGCTCATCTTGCTCTAGGATCTTATTACGGGCATAGGTAAAGGTGCTGCGCACGGAAAGGAAGAAATTTGGATTCAGCTGTTTGTTCAACTCAAGTGACATATCTATACCTTTATTGTTGACGCGCCCAAAATTTGCCCATGGTGCATTGGTAAAACCACTGGAACCGGGAATGGAGCGGCGCTGCATAAAAATGTCTTCGCGATTCTCATTAAATAGATCAAGCTGAAATTCTAATGCTCGCCATAAACCGAGTTCGACACCGATATTGGATTTGGCGACTGTCTCCCAAGTAAGGTTACTATTCCCTTGATCGCCTTCCATACGGCCTGCACGCTTAAAGTCGTTGTTTAAGCCCCAGGAGTAACCGCCAGTCTCATTAATGGTCGTGATATAAGCGAACCGACGGCCATCAAGCTTGTCGTTACCGACAAGTCCATACGAACCGCGAAGTTTGAGTTTAGAGAATGTACTTTTCAGCTGTTGCATAAATGGTTCTTCAGATATGTACCAACCCAAGGCAAAGGAAGGAAAGAAACCGTAACGTTTGCCGGGAGCAAAGTTTTCGGATCCGTTATAACCAAAGTTGAACTCAGCGATATACCTATTGTTATAGTTGTAGGAAAACCTGCTGGCTATTCCTTGATTCCGATAAGGCAACAGATCACCATTATCGTAGTTACGCTGATTGTACAGGAACATACCTTCTACATTGTGATTGCCAAAAGACTGGGTATAGTTGATGGCTCCTTCGAGGTACATGCTTTTATCGCCCCAGTCTGAGTTTTTTTCATAACCTAAAAACTCTTGACCATAGCTGTCAATCACAAGCTGTAGTTTTCCGTTTTCGTCCCTCCCGATGGCTGGATTATAATAATCTGGACTTTTACTTCTTACAACGGACGTGTTTGAATACCTATCAAACGAGAAAAGACCCCTTGCTTTTAATCCTTTGAGCCAAAACGAAAGATCCTGCTCTACAGCAAATAAAGATTCGATTTTGCTAGCGCTGATACGTTCATAGCCACGTTGCGTGGCCAAAGCCCAGGGATTTGTGCGCTGTGGCGTACGTGGTATCTCACCTGAAGAATAAATGGTGGGATGGACATATGGAGGAATCGTAAATGCTTCCTGAAATAGGTCATCCACACTTTGCGGCGCACGGGTCCGATCCTGCAGATAGCCTCCAATATTGAGCCGGAAGAGCGTGGTCGGACTGACATTAATGTCCACATTGGAGCGTACATTATAACGGTTTAAACGGGAGGAAGAATTCCATGCCTGTTTCTCATCACGTTCGATCAAACCACCCTCGCGATAATAGGAGGTAACCAAGGAATAACGCAAGATATCCGAGCCCCCATTGACGCTCACGTTGCCTCTTGAATTGCCAGCGCGATCGCGGAGTACAGCATCGAGCCAATTGACATCTGGATAAAGATCTGGATCAGTTTGGTTCCGGATATTTTCGATTCGCTCTTTAGAATATAATCCCTGTTCACCCCGCTCCTCCCGGATACTGTTCATGACTTCCAGATAATCAGCAGCCCCAACAAATTTAGGGAGCTGGACGGGAGATGTGATGCCCTGCTCAAAACGGGCAGAAACATTGGGCTTTCCCACCTTTCCTCTTTTGGTGTTGATCAGGATCACTCCATTTGCGCCACGAACACCATAGACCGCACTTGCTGCGGCATCTTTTAAGATCGAAAATGACTCGATCTCTTCGGGATCCATATTGTCCAACGAACGTTCTACTCCATCGACAAGGATCAATGGGCTACGGCTTCCCCCGAAAGTGCTGATACCACGTATCCAAAAATTCGAGTTATCATACCCTGGTTCGCCGGAGCGCTGTACCGCGATGATGCCCGCCAGTTGTCCAGCAAGATTATTGCTCATAGAACGGGAAGTTCCAATCTGCAGTCGTTTGGGTTCAATAGTTGTGATTGCCCCTACCACAGAAGCTCGCCGTTGTGTACCAAAACCGACGACGACAACTTCATCCAGCGCGCTAACGCTGTCGGCGAGCACTACAGTATAATCTCCACTTGCCTTTAGCGCCACGCGTTGACTTACATAGCCGACCAAACTCACTATAAAATAGCTATCCTGAGGGTCCAATTTGAGCGTAAACTGACCATCCTCATCAGTAGAAGTTGTATTTTTACCTTGGCCGCTGCTCACAGTCGCCCTGGCGAGGGCGACCTGGCGCTTGTTGACCACACGGCCGACTGCCACACGCTCCTCCTGTAATGTAGCTTGCCTAGCAAAACGCTTTACGATGATCGTATTGTCGTTTATGGTATAAGAAACTCTTAAAGTTGAAAAAATTCGATCCAGAACCACCTTTATCGGCTGATCTCTGAACGTCATCGAAATACGTTTAGAATCGTCAATATCGTTTGGCGAATAAATAAATTTTAATCCTGTTTTGGAATTTAGCTCTTTAAATACCTGCTTTACTGGCAGGTTGTTAAAATCTAGGGTAATGTTTTTTTGGATATCAAAGTATGGCCTGGCTGAACTAAATAACCAGACAAGACAGCCCAAAAAAAGGCATAAAAAGTTTCGCGCAAACTTAATTTGTTTGCGGGATGTCATAAGTAATTTATACATTTGAAAATTGATTAATAGTTGATCATTATCCAAAGCCTTTACGGCACGATTAGGAATGTAGCAGCATTCCTAATTTTTTTTACGGATTTGCTTGTGTTACATATATCTTTCCTTTCTTTTCTGAATAGTTTATATTATTGGTCATTTTAATGATATTTAGGACTTCCCGAATATCTTCATATCTGCTGATCATACCCGTGATCGGAAGATTTGCGATCGCTGGCTCGATATCAATCTCAGCTCCATACCACTGTTCAAATTCAAGCACGACATCCGCAAAGTTTTCATTGTCGAAGTAAAATAAGCCTTTTCGCCAAGCATTGGCTTTTTCGATATCCTTGGATTGGATCAGTAAAATCTTCGGTTTATCTTTCTGTATGAAAGCCTGTTGACCGGGCTTAATCAGCACCTGGGTGCCGTAGTGATTGTGTGTAAGTCGGATACTGCCTTCGCTCAACAGTACATTTTCCTCCAAGCCGTTGGCGGTATTAACGTTGAATTTGGTACCGAGAACTTCAATGGTCTGTATGGAAGAGTGAACCAAAAAGGGAACTTTCCGTCCCATAGCATATTGCTTATGCACGTCAAAGAAAACCTCTCCCCTAACATGTACAGAGCGGTTGCCCTTATTGAAGTTGGGATCAAGCTCTAGTGATGCCATATAGTTGAGCCACACCTGTGTACTGTCGTCCAACAAAACTGAAAAGACTCGTCGCGAAGGATTCTCAATCCGTAGTTTACTGTTACCGACCGTTTGCGCGAGTGTGCCAAGTGCCAGTACTTTTTCCTCGTTTATTGTCGTGTAATGACTACCTGGAGGCAATGTATCCAATAGATCAAAATGTTCTTGACTGCCGACGAATAAGGATGGATTTTGGAGATTTGCCTGTTTCGGCCTGTCATCGGTATTGTAATGGTCGATAATCCGAAAAGATATATATATGCCCAGTACCACAAATAGACTTGCGGCTGTGTACCAGGCTGTATGTAAGCGGAAATCAGATACCCGACGTTTTCCAATGCGCTGCTGCACACCTGCTTTGATTTCTTCACCGATACGCACTAGATCTTCAGACTCAGATTTGCCCCTGTCCATGGCATCATACAGATGTTCGACAAGCTTTTGCTCCTTATGATTCGTACTCCCCGAAATATATCGGTCGAGAAGATCTTTTAAAACTGCACGAACATGACGTTTCCTTTCAGACATATCAGATGGTTTATAATGGTCCCTTTCCTATATGTCGTTGTCACCCCTGGTAATTCCCAAAAAAAAATTAAAAAAAAATGAAAAGAATTTTATGGATCAGATCTTTTAACGTGTTTGTTGTGTTGAGCAATTGATTTTGAACGGTTTTGGTAGATATTCCAAGCAATTTAGCGATCTCCTTGACCGTTTTATCTTCGTTGTATCGTAATTGGAATATAGCTCTACGCTTGTGCGGCATACGTGCGATCCATCCGTTGAGCATGGTTTGGAGTTCAACTTGTATATATCGCTCATCGGCAGTTGATCCGTCACTCAACTTTTCGACCAGTGTTTCCAGTTCGTCAAAATACTTTTTCTCCTTTCTAAACTTGTCAATCACTTTAAAACGTACAGCTTGACAAAGATAATGGTCTATATCTTGGATCGTTTTGCGATCACGTTTCTCCCATAGGTCAATGTATATATCTTGAACAATTTCTTTTGCGATATTTTCATCTTGTAGCCTTCTAAAAGCGATTTCATACAACTTCTTCCAGCTACGGTGATAAAGTTCGTCAAATGCGCCTTCATTTGATTCTTTCACCAAAAGAAAAAGATCCTCTAGACTCATACTACGCATAGCTAACGGTTTATAATGTTGCGAAATTATAGTGGCTTAAAATTGATAGATGCAATATATAAATTCTGAGGGGAACTTCCTATAAAAGTTACACATTCAACAAACTTATAAAGCCATTAAATAGTTTTACCCCAAGCATAGGATATATATTCTTAATAACAAAAAAAGAACCTTTAAATATAAATTGAAGCCAAAGCATAAAGCACCATAATTCAGAAAATCATTATCTTTTATTTTTTGCAACAGCGAAGCCTTACTAAGAGTTTTGAGATAAACATATAGATTTGGAATGGTCTGAAAATAACGTTCAAAAGCTGAAAAAGCTTTCGTATAGATCTTGCTGGCAACAACTTCCTGAATAGCATTTGTCGCCGGATGCTTGGTATAGTAACTTTCAAGATTTGCAAAAAATTGCTGTTCCTTGATAAAATGCTTTGTGACGTCGTTGCTTGATGCATCAATCCCAAGCAAACGTAAGATACCGCTTTCAACAAAGAGAATCTCAGAAGCTACTTCATGGAGCTCTTCGATATAGGTTCCTGCTTTTAACTGAGGTAATTTAAAACTCTGCAAGCAGATCAATATTACTTGCTGTAAGTATTCCTCTAAAAGAAAGTGCAGCCTTGAGCTTTTCTATTATTTTACGATTTGTATTTCCAATAGTCTGTTTGCGCAGGTGATTACAGCTTCCTTAACAGGAACGGGCCGCCATCCCAGTTCTTTCTGCGCTATACGGAGGTCTTTTTGCCTTCTGACCACCTCCAATAAAACGGATTTGAGCTTTGGGTTAAGAAATACGGCTTTTTACATCTTTTGTGATTAGTTGCACTACTTCACCTATCTCTGAGCAGATATAAACAGTTTTATCCATCTTTTCCAGATAAAGGGCAAACTCGTCGAGTACCTCAACGTCATTCCCAACAAGAACAAAACAGTCGAAAATATTACCCAGGTTCCCAAGGGTTTCGATTTTCAAGCCTAACATTTTTTCAAAAAAAATCATAGCAATCATAACACATAATTTTTAGAATACTTAAATGGCGCCCCGCTGACACCAAAAAACAACGGGGACACCATAGATAATCAGATTTGAAATGCATCAGCAAATCGGGCAAACGTGTCTCTTGCTGCATAAATGGCATCTGCAGCATGTTCTTCCGAAATATT
>Ga0153980_1000603_pt1 | contig 16044 bp, 12 predicted proteins | sample TSGA064MetaG_FD_104722 | JGI IMG/M metagenome (GOLD analysis project Ga0153980, IMG submission 104722) | Attine ant fungus gardens microbial communities from Georgia, USA - TSGA064 MetaG | ecosystem: Host-associated > Fungi > Mycelium > Unclassified | place: USA: Georgia, Magnolia Springs State... | reverse complement strand
GCTTTCCAGGCTGTTATCAAAGCTGGTCAGTATGCTTACCGTGACCGTCGTCAGCGTAAGCGTCAGTTCCGTCAGCTGTGGATCGCGCGTATCAACGCAGCGGCACGCACTAACGGTATTTCTTACAGCCGTTTCATCAATGGCCTGAAAAAGGCTTCGATCGAAATCGACCGTAAGATTCTGGCTGACATCGCCGTATTCGACAAAGTGGCATTTACTGCCCTGGTCGAAAAAGCGAAAACAGCTCTGGCGTAAGTCAGGTGAAAGAGGGAGCTGGTCTCCCTCTTTTATTTTTGTAACCACAGCAAAAGATTGACATTTTTGTCCATGCGCTTTTCAATAGGGCCACAGCTAAGCAGCCCGGCGACAAGGTAACGCATCATGACCGCGAATTTCCGCTTCTTTTTTTACTTTAGCACCTGAACATCGGGGGCTTGTGCGCAAAGAAAAGAAACGAAAAATCGCGCTAAAAGCCTCCCTCGTGGAGGCTTTTTTATTTCTGGCGCGTCCTGTCCAGGACGGGGTCGTCCCCATATAAAAACAGACCGGCCACGGCGGCTGGAAGAAGAGGAAAGCATGTCACATCTCGCAGAACTGGTGGCGAACGCGCAAGCGGCCATTAAGAATGCACACGATGTTGCCGCGTTAGAAACGGTACGCGTTGAATTTCTGGGTAAAAAAGGGCAGTTAACGCTGCAAATGACCACGTTGCGCGATCTGCCAACGGAAGATCGTCCTGCGGCGGGCGCGGTTATTAACGAAGCGAAACAGCAGGTTCAGGAAGCGCTGAACGCACGTAAAAACGAGCTGGAATCTGCTGAAATGAATGCCCGACTGGCGCAGGAAACGATTGATGTTTCTCTGCCGGGACGCCGTATCGAAAACGGCGGCCTGCATCCGGTCACGCGGACTATCGATCGCATCGAAACGTTTTTTGGCGAGCTGGGCTTTGCCGTGGAAACCGGACCGGAAATCGAAGATGACTATCATAATTTCGACGCGCTGAATATTCCTGGCCACCATCCTGCACGTGCCGATCACGATACGTTCTGGTTCGATGCCACGCGTCTGTTACGTACGCAGACTTCCGGCGTGCAGATCCGCACCATGAAAAACCAGCAGCCGCCAATCCGCATTATCGCGCCAGGCCGCGTTTACCGTAACGACTACGATCAGACGCATACGCCAATGTTCCACCAGATGGAAGGCCTGATCGTTGATAAAAATATCAGCTTTACCAACCTGAAAGGCACGCTGCACGACTTCCTGCGCAACTTCTTTGAAGAAGATTTGCAGATCCGTTTCCGTCCTTCCTACTTCCCGTTCACCGAACCCTCTGCGGAAGTGGACGTTATGGGTAAAAACGGCAAGTGGCTGGAAGTACTGGGCTGCGGCATGGTGCATCCGAACGTGCTGCGCAACGTCGGCATCGATCCGGAAGTTTACTCCGGCTTCGCTTTCGGCATGGGTATGGAGCGTCTGACTATGCTGCGCTATGGCGTGACCGATCTGCGCGCTTTCTTTGAAAATGATTTACGTTTCCTCAAACAGTTTAAATAAGGGCGGGCAACACCGATGAAATTCAGCGAACTCTGGTTACGTGAGTGGGTTAGCCCAGCCATAGACAGTGCAGCACTTAGCGAACAAATTACCATGGCCGGTCTGGAAGTGGACGGCGTAGAAGCCGTGGCCGGCGCTTTTCACGGCGTGGTGGTGGGCGAAGTTGTAGAATGCGGCCAGCATCCTAACGCGGACAAACTGCGCGTAACAAAAATTAATGTCGGCGGCGATCGCCTGCTGGACATCGTCTGCGGCGCGCCAAACTGCCGTCAGGGCCTGAAGGTGGCCGTAGCGACGGTTGGCGCGGTTCTGCCGGGCGACTTTAAAATCAAAGCGGCCAAGCTGCGCGGCGAGCCTTCAGAAGGCATGCTTTGTTCTTATTCCGAGCTGGGTATTTCTGACGATCATAACGGCATTATTGAACTGCCGCTGGACGCCGCCGTTGGCACCGACATTCGTGAATACCTCAAGCTTGACGACAGCACCATTGAAATCAGCGTAACGCCTAACCGCGCAGACTGCCTGGGTATTATCGGTATCGCGCGCGACGTTGCGGTATTGAATAAAATGGATCTGGTTGAGCCGGTGATTGAGCCGGTAACCGCATCTGTTCAGGACACCTTTCCCATCCGCGTTGATGCGGTTGATGCCTGCCCACGTTATCTGGGACGCGTTATTAAAGGCATCAATGTTAAAGCCGCCACGCCGCTGTGGATGAAAGAGAAGCTGCGCCGCTGCGGTATCCGCTCAATCGATCCAGTGGTGGATGTTACCAACTACGTGCTGCTTGAGCTCGGTCAGCCAATGCACGCCTTCGATCTTGACCGTCTCGACGGTGGCATCATTGTGCGCATGGCGGAAGAGGGCGAAACGCTGACGCTGCTTGACGGCACAGAGGCGAAGCTGAACGCCGACACCTTAGTGATTGCCGATCATCATAAAGCGCTGGCAATGGGCGGCATCTTTGGCGGCGAACATTCCGGCGTCAATGAAGAAACCACCAACGTGCTGTTTGAGTGCGCCTTCTTTAGCCCGCTTTCCATCACCGGCCGCGCGCGCCGTCACGGTCTGCATACTGATGCCTCGCATCGCTATGAGCGCGGCGTTGACTTCCAGCTGCAATATAAAGCCATCGAGCGCGCTACGCGTCTGCTGCTGGATATCTGCGGCGGCGAAGCTGGCCCGGTTATCGACCAGACTCATCAGGAAGCGCTGCCAGTCCGTGCAACCATCACGCTGCGCCGGGAAAAGCTGGATCGCCTGATTGGTCACGTTATTGCCGATAGCGAAGTCAGCGACATTCTGCGCCGTCTGGGCTGTGAAGTCAGTGAAGGTGAGGGTTTCTGGCAGGCGGTGGCACCAGCCTGGCGTTTCGATATGCAAATCGAAGAAGATCTGGTGGAAGAAGTTGCCCGCGTATACGGCTACAACAATATTCCTGACGTGCCGGTTCAGGCGGGACTGATTATGACTTCGCACCGCGAAGCTAATCTGTCGCTGAAGCGCGTGAAGGCGATGCTGGTAGACAAAGGTTATCAGGAAGCGATTACCTATAGCTTTGTCGATCCTAAAGTGCAGGCGCTGCTGCATCCGGGCGAAGAAAACCTGGTGCTGCCAAGCCCTATCTCCGTTGAGATGTCTGCAATGCGTCTTTCTTTGTGGACCGGCCTGCTGTCTGCGGTGGTTTACAATCAGAATCGTCAGCAGAGCCGCGTGCGCCTGTTTGAAAGCGGCTTACGCTTTGTGCCTGATACACAGGCAAACCTCGGTATCCGGCAGGATGTTATGCTGGCGGGCGTGATCAGCGGCGCTCGCTATGAGGAACACTGGGATCTGGCGCGTCAGGCAGTTGACTTCTATGATTTAAAAGGTGATTTAGAGTCCGTACTCGATCTGACAGGCAAACTGAGCGAAATTGAGTTCCGCGCTGAGGCTCATACGGCGCTGCATCCGGGACAGAGCGCCGGAATTTATTTGCAGGATCGGCGTATCGGTTACCTGGGCGTTGTTCATCCGGAACTTGAGCGGAAACTGGATCTTAACGGCCGTACCGTGGTCTTTGAACTGGAATGGGACAAGGTGTCAGACCGCGTCCTGCCTGAAGCGAGCGAGGTTTCACGCTTCCCGGCAAACCGTCGTGATATCGCTGTGCTGGTGGCTGAAAACGTGCCCGCAGCAGATATTATCGCCGAATGTAAGAAAGTTGGCGTAAATCAGGTAGTTGGCGTAAACTTGTTTGATGTGTACCGCGGTAAGGGTGTTAATGAAGGTTTTAAGAGCCTTGCTATCAGCCTGATTTTGCAAGATACCGGCCGGACACTCGAAGAAGAGGAGATCGCTGCAACCGTCGCCAAATGTGTTGCGGCGTTAAAAGAGCGATTCCAGGCAACCTTGAGGGATTGAACCTATGGCGCTTACAAAAGCTGAGATGTCTGAATACCTGTTTGAAAAGCTTGGGCTTAGCAAACGGGATGCCAAAGAGCTGGTAGAACTGTTTTTTGAAGAGGTACGACGTGCTTTGGAAAACGGTGAACAGGTGAAACTGTCAGGATTTGGCAACTTCGACCTTCGCGACAAAAATCAACGTCCGGGACGTAATCCCAAGACCGGCGAAGATATTCCGATTACGGCGCGTCGTGTGGTAACTTTCCGTCCTGGTCAGAAGCTGAAAAGCCGGGTCGAGAACGCTACGCCGAAAGAAGACTAATCGATGCTCTACAAAAGGCCGCTTAATGCGGCCTTTTTTATCCCTGAATTTTGGGCTGTTCTGGAAAAGATTTATGACCCCGCTTGCACAACAGGTGGCGCAGGCTCGTCGGCATCAGCGCCGCTGGCTGGCCGTACTGGCGGCTTTCTATTTGTTAATGGTTTTACTAAGCCTTTGTGCCGGCGATCGCTGGCTATGGCCGCAAAGCTGGTTTGCCGGACAGAATCAGCTCTTTATCTGGCAGCTGCGCTTACCGCGTACGCTGGCGGTAGTGCTGGTGGGCGCTTCGCTGGCGGTTACCGGTGCAATTATGCAGGCGCTGTTTGAAAACCCACTGGCTGAACCCGGTTTGCTTGGGGTAGCGAACGGTGCCGGTGTCGGACTGGTGCTGAGCATCTTCACCGGTCTGTCAGGCTTATGGCCCGTCAGCATTTTTGCCATCGCAGGCGCGCTGTTGATTACCTTTATCCTGCTTCGCTTTTCTCGCCGTTCGCTCTCCAGTAGCCGACTGTTGCTGGCAGGCGTCGCCTTAGGCATTATCTGTAGCGCGGTAATGACCTGGGCCGTCTATTTCAGCTCCAGTCTGGATTTACGCCAGCTGATGTACTGGATGATGGGCGGCTTTAGCGGCGTTGACTGGCGCTACGGCGGGCTGATGATTGCGCTGCTGCCGGTGCTGGTCTGGCTCTGCTGCCAGTGGCGCGTGTTGAACCTGCTGGCGCTGGGCGAGACGTCCGCCCGTCAGCTGGGCCTGCCGCTGCTGCTGTGGCGCAATGTGCTGGTACTGGCTACCGGCTGGCTGACCGGCGTCAGCGTGGCGATGGCCGGGGCCATTGGCTTTATCGGCCTGGTTGTACCGCATATTTTGCGCCTGAACAATATTAACGATCATCGTATGCTGTTACCGGCCTGCGCGCTGGCCGGCGGCGGCGTCCTGCTGGCGGCGGATATTCTTGCACGCACCGCCATCGCTGCGGCAGAATTACCGATTGGCGTAGTGACGGCAACGCTTGGCGCGCCGGTTTTTATCTGGCTACTTTTACGCAATCGAGCCTGACCATCGGTCAGCTTTTCTCTCTACTGAAACAGGAAAAACCAATGAGTATTTACGATACAGAACTGGTCACGCTGGATGGTGAAGCCACTACCCTGGCAAACTGGCAAGGCCAGGTGCTGCTGGTGGTTAATGTGGCTTCAAAATGTGGTCTGACGCCGCAATATGAACAGTTAGAGAACATTCATAAGGCCTGGTCCGATCGCGGTTTTTCCGTATTGGGTTTCCCCTGCAATGCGTTTCTGGGACAGGAGCCGGGCAGTGAAGAAGAGATCAAAACATTTTGCAGTACCACCTATGGCGTGACCTTCCCGATGTTCAGTAAAATCGAAGTCAACGGCCCGCAGCGTCATCCTTTGTACCAGCAGCTGGTTGCCGCCAGGCCGGAAGCCGTCGAGCCGGAAGAGAGCGGTTTTCTGGAAAAAATGCTCAGTAAAGGTCGTGGACCAAAAGAACCCGGCGATATTTTATGGAATTTTGAAAAGTTCCTGATTGGCCGCGACGGGACCGTGGTGCAACGTTTCTCTCCGGATATGACGCCGGAAGACCCTATCGTAATGGAAAGCATTAAAGCGGCGCTGGCAAAATAGATGCTGCTGAGCTGTAAGGGCGTTGCCGTAGCGCGACGCCTTCAGCCCTTTACGGCTCAGGTTGGCCAGGGCGAACTGATCCACCTGCTTGGCCCAAACGGGGCAGGGAAAAGCTCGCTGTTGGCGGCTCTGTCTGGGATGATTAAGTCAGAAGGCGAGATTTGCTTTCTCGGTAAGCCGCTGGCTGCATGGTCGGGCTACGCGCTGGCAAGGCACCGGGCGTATCTGGCTCAGCAGCAGATGGCGGCCGGGAGTATGCCGGTCTGGCACTATCTGAAAATGCACCAGATAAACGACGAGAGCGAAGAAGCGTTGCTGACGCTGTGTGAAACCTTTCAGCTGCTGGATAAGCTGTCATGCGCGCCTGGCCAGCTTTCCGGCGGTGAGTGGCAGCGTGTACGTCTGGCCGCCGTGCTTTGCCAGATGGCGCAACCGGAGGGCGCGTTGCTCTTGCTCGATGAGCCGCTAACCGGTCTGGACCTGGCGCAGCAGGCCGCGTTCGATCGCTGTCTTGCGGCATGGGTGGCAAAAGGTTTGACGGTGGTGATGAGCGGACATGATGTGAACCATTCCCTGCACCACGCTCAGCGCGTCTGGCTAATGAAAGAAGGCGTGCTTTTACAGCAGGGTACAGCCAGAGAAGTGCTGCAGCCAGAACGCCTTTCTGCTGTCTATGACGTGCCTTTTACAAAAATTTCTGCAAACGGTCGGGAACTCCTGACCACGTTTAATTAACCAACCGGTCAGGGTGGCTTTCGGTAGTGGCAATGATTAAAGGAAGCATGTTATGCGCTACGGACTTTTGTTGATTGCGATTTTGCTGGCGGGCTGTAGCAGCCACGCGCCGCCGCCGAACAGTCGTCTTTCTGACTCTATTACCGTGATCGCCCAGCTAAATGCACAGCTTGGCAAGTGGCACGGCACGCCTTACCGCTATGGCGGTCTGGGACGTAATGGCGTTGACTGCTCCGGTTTTGTCTATCTGACTTTTCGCGACCGCTTTAACCTTCAGCTGCCGCGTACCACCATCGCGCAGACCGAAACGGGCACGCGCATCAGCAAAAAAGATTTGCTGCCGGGCGATCTCCTGTTTTTCAAAACGGGAGCCGGGGAAAATGGTTTGCATGTAGGGATTTACGATACTGACGACAGGTTTATTCACGCCTCAACCAGTCAGGGCGTTATCCGTTCCTCGCTGAATAACGTTTACTGGAAAAAGGTTTTCTGGCAGGCAAGACGTATTTAACCGGTGGGAAATTATGTACGGGATGGCCGTCACAAAAAAGCTTATTTATCCATAAGTTGATTTATATAAGCGGTGGCAGGCACCGCTATTGCTTAGCAGGGTAATTATAGAAAGTCTTTATAAATAGCTGGCCTGGCTTTTCCCTTGTCGAATTTTGTAAAGGAAGGTTAAAGAAACGGTTTAAAGGGATTTGCCGCTATTTAAATGTGATTTAATATCAAAGCATCTTTTTTAAAAAATATGTGCTAGGTTAAGTTAGTTGCGTGGGCTTTACCCGAGCTATTCTGCTGCGGTCGTCTTTAACCCTGGCGTTGTCATCGCCATGTGCCTGCGCGGATGACAACTTCATCATGGCTGAATAAGAATGAATATCCATCTGGAAGCGGATTATAAAAGTTACACGTCATTCAACCCGATTTACTGCTTCGGCGGGCAGCTTATCGCTGTCGAGCTGCTGACGCAGTTTTCCCACAGCACGGCGAACGTGGCGATCCCACAGGAGCTGCTGCTGCCGCAGCTCTGTAAGGAACAGCGCATTGTTCTATTACAAAATCAGATTAACAGTATTGAAAGACATCTCGACTTTTTCTGTCAGCAAAAAGTAAAAGTTACGCTAAAAATAGATGAGTTACTGGCACAGACTATCCTGGAAAGCGAGTTTTTAAGCCGTAAACTGGATGCGCTCTGCTGGCTGGAGCTGGAAATTACCGAGAGCTTTACGGATTTAAAACTGGGGAAAGACAATCCGGGCCTGATGGCGCTAAGCGAAAGGTTCGATTTATCTTTAGCAAATTACGGCGCGGGTAAAGCGCCATCAAAAGCGGTATACGACAATCTCTTTTCTCGTATAAAACTCGACAAGGGTTTTATTCAGCATAATATTAACCGCCTCTCTTTCCGTCCTTTTATCAATTCCATACTGGAACATATTAAGCCACACTGTCAGCAGGTTATCGTGCAGGGCGTGGACGACCTGACCGGGCTGGAAAAGGTTAGTCAATATCAGTTTGATGGGATCCAGAGCGCGTTGTTTTCCCCGGTAACCGAAGAGTCTCTGACCACGCTGGTGGTACCGCCTAAAGAGTTAATGACCGATTCAGCAATAACCCCTTAACAAATCCGTGTTCCCTTGTGCGCAGGCGGTTTACACTTAAAGCCGGTACCGCAAGCGCAAAGCGGGTGCCAGTAAATTTTAAGGGGACCGTATGCACTTCAATAATACCTGGCATAACGAGCTGGCAGGATTTTACACCGCTCTGAAACCTACGCCGTTAAAAAACCCACGTCTGCTTTATCACAGCGCCTCGCTGGCTCAGGAGCTGGGGCTGGACGAGAGCTGGTTCCGCGCTGACAAAACCGCCGTCTGGAGCGGCGAAGAGCTGTTGCCGGGAATGCAGCCGCTGGCTCAGGTTTATAGCGGGCATCAGTTTGGCGTCTGGGCAGGTCAATTAGGTGACGGGCGCGGCATTTTGCTGGGCGAGCAGCAGTTGGCCGACGGTCGTAAAATGGACTGGCATCTGAAGGGTGCCGGTCTGACGCCTTACTCGCGCATGGGCGATGGTCGTGCCGTGCTGCGCTCTTCGCTACGTGAATTTCTTGCCTCTGAAGCACTGTACCATCTTGGCGTGCCGACCTCGCGCGCGCTGACGGTCGTGACCAGCGATCAACCTGTGCAGCGTGAGACTACTGAACGCGGTGCGATGCTGCTACGCGTGGCGGAAAGCCATGCTCGTTTCGGCCATTTTGAGCATTTCTTTTACGCACAGCAGCCTGAAAAGGTGCGGGAGCTGGCTGACTATTTGATTCGCCACCACTGGCCGGAGCTGCAAAATGAAGCGGATCGCTACCTGCTCTGGTTTAGCGATGTGGTTAAGCGCACGGCCAGGCTGATTGCGCACTGGCAGAGCATTGGTTTTGCGCACGGGGTGATGAATACGGACAACATGTCGGTGCTGGGGATGACGCTGGATTACGGGCCGTACGGTTTTCTGGATGATTATAAGCCGGACTTTATCTGTAACCATTCCGATTATCAGGGCCGCTATAGCTTTGATAATCAGCCTGTGGTTGGGCTATGGAATCTGAATCGGCTGGCGCATTCGCTGTCCGGGCTGCTGGATACCACGCAGCTGAAGCAGGCGCTGGCGGAATATGAACCGGAGCTGATGCGCTGTTGGGGAGCACAGATGCGCGCGAAGCTGGGGCTAATGACCCAGAGCAAAGATGATAACGATATTCTGACCGGGCTGCTGTCGCTGATGACGAAAGAGGGCAGCGACTATACGTTGACGTTTCGTCTGCTTTGCGACACGGAGCAGCAGCAGTCGCGCTCGCCGCTGCGGGACGAGTTTATTGATCGCGAGGCCTTTGACAGCTGGTACAACGTTTATCGCCAGCGTCTGTTGCAGGAAGAGGGCGACGATGCGGTGCGCCAGCAAAAGATGAAGCAGGTAAATCCCGCCATCATTTTAAGGAACTATCTGGCACAGCAGGCGATTGAACAGGCGGAGAAGGATGATATCAGCGTGCTTACCCGTCTGCATCAGGCGCTGTCGCGGCCTTTTGATGACGCACCGGAGTTCGCTGATTTAATGCGTCGGCCGCCGGACTGGGGCAAAAAACTTGAGGTGAGCTGTTCAAGCTAAGATCTCTGCGGGAACAGTAGAGGCAGTCAGCGCCAGCGGGCTGCTGCTGTAAAGTCGCTGCCTGACCCAGGGAAGGCCGTAAGGGCAGCCTGAAACACGGACTCGCCGTGAAATTATCCCTGATGGCTCGTTTAGCGCGTCCATGCGCCAAACGAGCCGCTTATTCAGGTAGCCCTTGCGGCTGGTTAAGTGACCGTGGGGCTGTAAATGCTGCTGCGGGAACGGTAAAAGCAGCCAGGGCGAGCGAGCTGCTGTAAATGCTGCTGCGGGAACGGTAAAAGCAGCCAGGGCGAGCGAGCTGCTGTGAATGCTGCTGCGGGAACAGTAAAATCAGCCGGGGTGAGCGAGCTGCTGTAAATGCTGCTGCATAAACGGTGTAAAGCGGCAGCGCCGCTTTACTCGTCAGAACCGCGTTGCCACGGCATCTGCCAGCAGCGCCAGGACTTCCTCGCTGTCGTCCCAGCCCAGGCACGGATCGGTAATCGACTGGCCGTATTGCAACGGCGTACCGGACTGGACTTTCTGTGTTCCTTCCTTCAGGAAACTTTCAATCATTACGCCTGCAATCGCCTGCGAACCTTTCCGGATTTGCTGCGCGACTGAGGCGGCAACCTCTTTCTGCACGCGATGCTGTTTCAGGCAGTTACCGTGGCTGAAGTCAATAACCAGCCGTTCCGGCAGATTGTGTTCGCGCAGGCTTGCCGCTGCAGCGGCGATATCTTCCGCATGATAGTTTGGCTGTTTACCGCCGCGCATAATGACGTGTCCGGAAGGATTGCCGCTGGTCTGATAAATCGTCATCTGGCCATGCTTGTCCGGTGAAAGAAACATATGGCTGGCGCGTGCGGCGCGGCTCGCATCAACGGCGATCTGGATATTGCCATCCGTCCCGTTTTTAAAACCAACCGGACAAGAGAGCGCGGAAGCCATCTCTCGATGGATCTGGCTTTCCGTGGTGCGAGCGCCTATCGCTCCCCAGCTGATGAGATCTGCAATAAACTGGCCGACCACCATGTCCAGGAACTCGGTGGCGGTTGGCATACCAAGCCTGTTGATCTCCAGCAGTAGCTTGCGTGCTGTTTCCAGACCGTGATTGACCCGAAAACTGCCGTCCAGGTCGGGATCGGAGATTAACCCTTTCCAGCCCACTACGGTGCGCGGTTTTTCAAAATAGGCCCGCATCACAATCTCAAGCCGGGAGTGATGCTGCTGACGCAGCGCATTTAATTTTGCGGCATAGTCTAAAGCAGCAGCGGGGTCGTGCAGCGAACAAGGGCCAATAACGACCAGCAGGCGACGATCTTCACCAGCAAGGATACGTGCCACGCGCTTGCGGCAGTCGGTAACGTTAGCGGCAATTTCTGGCGTTATCGGATGCCGCTGCGCCAGTTCATCAGGCGTAATCAGGCTCTCGATGCGCGCGGTCCGCAGTTCATCTGTCTTATTCATAAAGCTCTCTGAAATCTTATCTTCGCGACGGCAGGAGTACCGGGAAGTGATGGCGATCACAATAAACCTGACGGGGCGATCGTTTCAACCTTAAACGCCCGTCTGCCGGGCGTTTCGGGATAAATATCACTGTTTCACAAGCGGGATCAAAAATTTTCTGTCGCTCAATACATTCGGCGCGTCAGCCCCGTGATGTCGAGAATTTTGGTGGCTATCTCCTCAACCGAGTAGTTGGTGCTGTTGAGATAACGAATTTGATGAGTACGGAACAGCGCCTCTACTTCACCCACTTCCAGCCGGCACTGGCGCATGGAGGCATAGCGAGTATTTTCCGCTCTTTCCTGGCGAATGGCGGCCAGACGTTCGGGATCGATAGTCAGGCCAAACAGTTTGTGCTGGAAAGGGCGCAGCGCTGGCGGCAGCTTGAGGTTATCCATATCGTCGGCAATAAAAGGATAGTTGGCCGCACGGATACCAAACTGCATGGCCAGATAGAGGCTGGTCGGTGTTTTGCCACAGCGCGAAACCCCCAGCAGGATAACCTGTGCATCTTCCAGCCCACGCAGCGAAATGCCGTCGTCGTGCGCCAGCGTATAGTCTATGGCAGCGATACGGGCGTCATATTTACCCAGGTTACTGGCTGTCAGGCCGTGCGTGCGGTTAGCGACCGGGGCAGGAGCAAGCCCAAGCTCCTGCTGCAACGGCGCAACCAGAGACTGCACGATATCCTGACAGAACCCCTCGCTCTGCAAGATTATTTCGCGGATTTCTGGCGTTACGATAGAGATAAACACCAGAGGACGCAGGCCGCTTTTCTGATAAAGCGCATTAATCTGCGCTTTTACCGCCTGGGCACGCTGCACGTTTTCAACAAAGGGCAACGTGACGCTGTTGATGGCCACGGGAAACTGGGAAAGCACGGCGTGGCCCAGCACCTCGGCGGTAATAGCCGTGCCGTCCGAGATATAAAAAACACTACGTTCGCTGATATCCATGTTTTCTCCTGGTGGCTGTGCTTTTCAGACTAAATTAGATAGTCACAGTAAAGCAAACGGTAATAGCTTTTGCGAAACAAAATGAAATCGCCAAAATAAAATAAAATGAAATAAAAAGTAGAATAAAGTCGGCTATAATGGTCGGCGAAAGGAAAAATAGCCATAATGAAATTGCGTTCCCTTTTTCCATTCCCAAAAACCCATGTTAAGCAAAAAAGCATGCTGAAAAAGAATTAATAATAACGCGAAGGTTGCTCTAAGTTTGAGTGCATTTTTTATTGTTTAAAATCAATGTATTATTTATTTTTCTTTCCTTTTCAATTAAATTGTTCTGCGCGGAATTTTCTTAAAATCAGCTTTTTATTAAGCTTGAACGATTCAACAGTTTCTTTCCTGAAGCGGAATATGCCAGGCTCAGAAATGCACGACCCTGTGCTTCTTAATTACATCACAAAAGGATTGCTTCAATGTCCAATATAGGCGAACTGCCGCTTGTGCTCTGGTATAACCAGCTTGGCATGAACGATGTTGATCGGGTGGGGGGCAAAAATGCTTCTCTGGGTGAAATGATCACTAATTTGTCATCGCTTGGCGTTTCCGTTCCTGACGGTTTTGCCACAACGGCCGATGCATTCAATCAGTTCCTCGATCAAAGCGGCGTCAGTCAGCGGATATATGCGCTGTTAGACAAAACCGATATTGACGATGTTGACGAACTGGCGAAGGCAGGTCAGCAGATCCGCCAGTGGATTGTGGAAACGCCTTTCCAGCCAGAACTGGAGCAGGCCATTCGCGAGGCGTATCAGCAGCTTTCGGCAGACGATGCCGAAGCCTCTTTTGCCGTGCGCTCCTCTGCGACGGCAGAAGATATGCCGGATGCCTCTTTCGCCGGCCAGCAGGAAACGTTTCTTAACGTGCAGGGATTTGACGCCGTTCTGATCGCGGTGAAGCACGTTTACGCCTCGCTGTTTAACGACCGCGCCATTTCCTATCGCGTTCATCAGGGTTATGACCACCGTGGCGTAGCGCTCTCGGCTGGGGTACAGCGCATGGTGCGTTCTGATGTCGGCACCGCGGGCGTCATGTTTACCATTGATACCGAATCGGGCTTCGATCAGGTCGTATTTATTACCGCCGCCTTCGGCCTGGGTGAGATGGTGGTACAGGGCGCGGTCAATCCGGATGAATTTTATGTCCATAAGCCGACGCTCGCCGCGGGCCGTCCTGCTATCGTGCGCCGTACGATGGGTTCGAAGAAAATTCGCATGGTCTATACCGATTCTCAAACGCACGGTGAGCAGGTCAAAATCGAGGATGTACCGGAAGCGGAACGCGATCGTTTCTGCCTGAGCAATGAAGAAGTCGAGGCGCTGGCCGCGCAGGCCATGCAGATTGAAAAACACTACCAGCGGCCGATGGATATCGAGTGGGCGAAAGATGGCCACACCGGCAAGCTCTTTATCGTTCAGGCACGTCCCGAAACGGTGCGTTCTAACGGCCAGGTCATGGAGCGTTATACGCTACAGGGCAAAGGCAACATCGTGGTGGAAGGGCGCGCTATCGGGCACCGCATCGGCGCAGGCGTGGTGAAGGTCATTCACGATATCAGCGAAATGAACCGCATCCAGAAAGGCGATGTGCTGGTGACGGATATGACCGATCCCGACTGGGAACCGATCATGAAAAAAGCCTCTGCGATTATCACCAATCGCGGCGGCAGAACCTGTCATGCGGCTATTATCGCGCGCGAGCTGGGCATTCCAGCCGTGGTGGGCTGTGGTGACGCGACTGAACGGCTGCAAGAGGGCCACAAGGTCACGGTCTCCTGCGCAGAGGGCGACACCGGCTACGTTTATGATGATTTACTCGACTTTGAGGTAAAAAGCTCTCAGGTTGATGAAATGCCGCAGCTGCCGCTGAAAATCATGATGAACGTCGGAAATCCGGACAGGGCTTTTGATTTCGCCTGTTTGCCTAACGAAGGCGTTGGGCTGGCGCGACTGGAATTCATCATCAACCGCATGATTGGCGTGCATCCTAAAGCGCTGCTGGAGTTTGACCAGCAAACGCCAGAGCTGCAGCAGCAGATCCGCGGCATGATGAAAGGCTTTGACGATCCGGTTGAGTTTTATATCGCGCGCCTGACGGAAGGCATCGCCACGCTGGGCGCTGCGTTTGCGCCAAAACGGGTTATCGTGCGTCTGTCAGATTTTAAAACTAACGAGTATGCCAACCTGGTAGGTGGCGAGCGCTACGAGCCGGAAGAGGAAAACCCGATGCTGGGCTTCCGTGGTGCAGGCCGCTACGTTGCTGACAGCTTCCGCGACTGTTTTGCACTGGAGTGCGCAGCGGTGAAACGCGTGCGTAACGAAATGGGCCTGACCAATGTTGAAATCATGGTGCCGTTTGTACGTACCGTTGCGCAGGCGAAAGCAGTGGTTGAGGAGCTGGAAAGTCAGGGGCTGAAACGCGGCGAGAACGGCCTGAAGATCATTATGATGTGCGAGATCCCTTCCAACGCACTGCTGGCGGACGAGTTCCTGCACTATTTTGACGGCTTCTCTATTGGTTCTAATGATATGACGCAGCTGGCGCTTGGTCTGGACAGGGATTCCGGCGTCGTCTCAGCACTGTTCGATGAGCGTAACGACGCGGTTAAAGCGCTGCTGTCGATGGCGATTCGCGCCGCCAAAAAGGCCAATAAGTATGTCGGTATCTGCGGCCAGGGGCCGTCAGATCATGAAGATTTTGCGGCCTGGCTGATGGAAGAGGGAATCGATAGCCTGTCGCTTAATCCGGATACGGTGGTGCAAACCTGGCTAAGCCTGGGCGAACTGAAAAAAGCGTAACTATTCATAAGTTCTTATATAAAAAGGCCGGTTTATCCGGCCTTTTTGCTTTTGTACATATAAAAAAAAGCCCATCACATGGGATGGGCAAAGACTACACACAGCAATTCTTTATTTCACTCAGGGGAAAAGGTTGTTTATAAATCAGCGCGTTGCTGCTAAACATAACCGATATACTATTCTCAGCCGTGAAGTGAGTCTTTAAGAATCCTCTTATTAGTTTAAGGGAGGTAATATTTTTTGAGACGGTTAACAGGTGTAATGCAGAATATGTGTATTTATCTTAATCAATTGTTCTTAAGGACGAGAGAAAAGGGGGCGGCCAGCGCGAAAAGGATAAAAGTTGCTAAACAAAGGCATCTTTCACGCAAAAGGGATTTTTTGGCGGGATTACGCGGTCAGGTTAACTGACCGCGTAAAAAGATTAGTTTGCTGAGTTTTCCTGTTCTATATCAGCAAGTTCTTCAACAACCTCTTCGGGATCTTCCTGCGGAGCGGGCGCTTCATGCGTCCAGACAGACACCAGGCGATAAGAAACCGCCAGCACTACCGGCCCGATAAACAGGCCGATCATGCCAAAAGCCACCAGCCCGCCAATCACGCCACAGAGGATCAGAATCATCGGCAAATCCGCACCCATGCGGATCAGCATCGGCCGCAAGACGCTATCCAGCGTGCCTACGACGCAGCTCCATATCAGCAGCACGGTAGCCCAGGTATTATCGCCGCTCCAGTAAAGCCAGATAATGGCCGGAACCAGCACTACCAGCGGCCCCAGCTGTACCAGGCAGGAAAGGATCATCACTACCGTCAGAACGGTGGCATAAGGAATACCGGAAATAGCCAGGCCGATACCGCCAAGCACGCCCTGGACCAGAGCGGTGACCACCACGCCCAGCGCTACGGCACGGATCGCCTGACCGGCAAGTAGCACGACGGCATCGCCACG
>Ga0153980_1000601_pt1 | contig 16063 bp, 19 predicted proteins | sample TSGA064MetaG_FD_104722 | JGI IMG/M metagenome (GOLD analysis project Ga0153980, IMG submission 104722) | Attine ant fungus gardens microbial communities from Georgia, USA - TSGA064 MetaG | ecosystem: Host-associated > Fungi > Mycelium > Unclassified | place: USA: Georgia, Magnolia Springs State... | reverse complement strand
GTCCATGTTTCATCTATGTCCGGTTCGTCGTATTGGCCCCCCTAGCTTGTGAGATTGTTCTGATTGCAAACATCAGACCTCTAGTCTATAATCAGGCTCATCCTCCGAGTCGACGGGTGATCACATTACGTTCCAGTAAGTATAAAATAAAAGACGTATATGAATGGCCGGCAGCGTTCCAAAAAACTAAGCTTGATTCACAATCAACAGCAGTCGGTATCAACTGGACGAGTCCATGATTGGGGCAAGGACCTTGATCAGCCTGTTATTTTTTTGATGGCCCTACACATTTTGAAAATAAGCATAGGCCGACCAGGGTCCCTGATTAACTGTAGTCATGTGCCCGCACAGCTGATGCCAGCCACTGAAGTGTTTTTGATCTATTGAACAGATCTATTGATAGAAACTTGTTGCCGCAACCCAGCTCAGTTTGTAAATTCTGTGGCAGACCTGAACCCTTGTTGAACTCGACACTGAATAAGCTTTTAAACCTCGTTTGACGTTGGTGGGTAGTCATGTATTTTTTCTCTTGATGACACTCCTCAAATGCATTTCTCCTCATCAGATGCAGAGTGACTTGGAAAAGATGATAAGTAGTATCGAACATTGAAACGATACAAGGGGGTTTACTCCACTATTCATCAAAACCAGACTGTCTCCTCGACATATCCAGCCACTTTTAAGATAGCAGTATCCAGAAGCCATGAGAAATTTCCAGCCATTGTCTAAGATTGTTGGAAGGCTTAAGGGTTATCTTGGGCGTGGCAAATGACCGATGGTTTTGTTGAGTTTATTAATAGTGTAGAGTTCAACAGGTCTGTTGAAATTTTGACTCGATGGTTTTGTTTCGAAATCACAAGGTAAACAACATCATGGACATAAGATCTAATTGAATCTTATGTCAGTGTCTGGTCACGTGCAAGATCAACCCTTTGGTTCGCGTTCGGAATTCTGGTACGCACCAACAACCATGGACGTGGATGGCTTCAGTCAAATTGGACGATATGGGACAATCAGTCTCATGAAAAGTCGAGAGACTGATACAGTCGTCACAGCATTTGGAGTCGACACCGAGGAAGTCACATTCGGACGAGATCCAGGTTGCAGTGTTCGACTTTATTATCCAGACGTCGACCTCGTCCATTGCAAAATCACTTTCAAGGATCGCAAAGCTAGTCACATCTCTTAAATTAAGATTAATTTGCTGACCAAGACTCATAGGCATTCCTCATCGTCCTTGGAAATTCAGGTGTACTTGTCGATAGTTGCAGAGTGTACCCCAATTCAATACCTGCTGGCCAGGCAATCACGATTCCTATCTCAAACGACTCTGAGATTGAAATACACGGGAAAAGATTTCGTTTTTCATATCCACCCAAAGAGATGCGTGCTGCTTTGCTGGCCACTCCTGCTCGTTTGTGATGTTCATCTCTGTAAGAAGCTTCACCTCACGATGTCAGCAGGACACAGCCGCAGGCTACGACTGTCCATGATTCATTCTGCTCAAGTATTTACCCCTCGACCTTCGAAGGACCCACGGGAAAACCTAAGGATACTCAAAAGCCCTGTGAAAAATACCTTTCGAAGTCCTACAAAACACCGCACTCGTTTCATGTTGCCAGCTACATCTGGTCTGCAGGACGCAAAGGAGGAAGAAGAAGAGGAAGAAGAGGCAAACGAGATTGTTCTGGTTGATGGCAATCATCCTCGTGTTGTTGAGGAAGATAAAGATCTTGTGATTCTGGAAGACGTTGAAGCACCAATGCCTCTGCCAGTTATACGTGCCCTGCCACCTAAGACTCCTCAGCGTCGGCGTTCACAGTCATTGCACCGAGCGGTGCTGATTCGCAGTGCACAACGAAGAATCCTCAAACACGATAGGCTCCAACAAGAAGAAGATCAAAGCGAGGAGATGATGTCTCTGGATGCTGTTGCTAATGACGACTCCAACAATGAAGAAGATATCTTTAATGATCAGCATGACCGTGACGAACAAGAGAATTGTTCATCCTCTGACGATGAGACAGACAGTGACGAAGATGAGATCAAACAGGAGGATAAACAAGGACAGCCGAAGTCGCTCTGGAGAAAAAGCTTTGAGAAATTGTGGCCATTCAGAAATCTGAGTTCAACAGGCGCTCAGGTACTCTATAGCTTGACTCAGGCTCCCTAAACTAACTTGTACTTCAGGCTGCTCCGAAGGGTGGAGGGGCGGAACACGAAGGTTTAGAGGAAAACTCGGAAGAAGAAAAGGAAGGTGCAAGGGATGAAATCCAGGATCAACCAGAAGCACTGTTTTCTTTGCCTCAGGCTACTCCGATTCGTCGCCCTCCAGACTCTTTCATGACTCCTCAAGTTGAACAGAGAGCAGGTATGTTCGACCGCGGACAGTCTATCGAACCACGAGCACGTCTAGGAGGCGGTCCTCCTGTACGCTACTCCTTGGGTGCTGAGGCAAGGAGAGTTCCTCTTGAGCCTGCTTGGCGAGTCAAAGACCTCGTGGTTCCTCTCAAGCACGAGGCTTCGCCGCCCGTAATCGAGTCCACGGGCGTAATCGGAACTCCGCGTCGGTCGCAGGCTCTTGAGCAAGCTCAGATATTACCTCCGCGTGCTCGTTCAGAAGTGAGCGCAGAAGAGCGCAAGGTAAGCAATGTTGATACTTCTCTAGGTCCACCAGGCGAGGCTGAAACTGACCTTGATGGTTCTAGGCGATACAAGAACGAAGACGGAGTGCACTCCGCGAAGTAGATTCACATACCTACTTCGTAGGTGGGATTCCCGGGATGTCTCCTTCAAAGGCATCTGCATCTCCAGCCAAATCGGGGTTCAACGATATCAATAACCCGTTCCTGCCGGTATCTCCCACAAAGATGGCTTCAGTCTCACCAGTCAAAGATGTTGACAGACGATTACGCACGGATGAAGAAGATGAGAAGTTGGATACCCGCAGTTTGCTCGAACGGATGAAAGAAACTGTCGAGGGCATGAAAAGAAGGCGCAGCACCATTAACCTACCTGCATCCAGTCCTCCAGAGCTCTCTCTCGGTACAAATATATTTGACAATAATACGCAAATGGAGCAATCCGAGCCTGTAGATGATGCTGACAAGGAGAATGACGAAACGGCAATGGACATAGACGCGAATCACGAACCAAGTATATTCTTTTTATCGCGCCAGAACCCAAGGACTCAAGAAGAGAAGCTTCATCGTCCAACTTCGACAAATACATTTCCCACTCCAGCTAAAGGTATAGTTGATGCCCATTCTCGACAAGAGCAAGATGAAAAAAGTCAATTCACTACCGTACGTATAGCTATAGTACATGGTATTCCAGTCTGATACCCCCCTCTCTATAGCAAATCTTGCATCCCGAAAGACATTCTCGTACAAGGAGTCGAAGTCCTCAGCTTAACTCGGAGCCGATGCCTCCCATAATACCCCAAAGAGCTCGTAAAGCGATAATTGAGCCAGAACATGCTCCCAATGTCGACGCACCCAAGCGTAACATCCACAAACTCACAAAAGACACAGATTCAGAAGAGGATGTGGTTCGCGCAGCCAAAACTAGGAGAATTGCTAAACCTACTGCAGAATCTGAGGAATCTCAACCAACACAACGAGGTCACCAGATTCCAGTCGTTCTGGCAGAAGAACCTGCCCATGCACCTAAGCGCAACATACGGAAAACTGCAGTCAAGAGGGAGAACGACAGTGAGGAGGGTAAAACACTTACCAGCCGTCGTGGACGTGTACCTAGGGTTGCTACCGTAAGTGTAGAGAAAAAGACAGCTGAAAGCGCAACCCTTCGAACGCGGCCATTCTCATCTCAGCATGACCTTGCCGATGTTGATGACCCACTTAATGCGTTCAATGAAACCGGGCAAGGTTCTGGGGACGCAGCTCCTAAAATCCATACGAGAACTCGTAAACCACGAATCACTGGACCTTCAGCAGAGCCTTTGAAAGCTTCTGCGAAGAGTCGAACATCCACAGTCACGAAGACTCCAGCCCCTAGCAGGAGTCGAGCTCGAAAAACACCTGCTACGGCTCCTGCGGTAACGCAAGCTCACGTTGATAAAGAGAACGCACCAGGAGATAAAGCACCAGTAGGCAGTACTACGGATGCCGATGAAGGAGTGCTAGTGAAAGTACGGACAACCAGGAAGACAAAGACGTTGCCAGTCAAGCAGGAAATTCAGGAAGTAAACACTGTTACCCAACCAAAGCTCCGAGCTACGCGGACGACTCACGTTCGCACCAAGACTTCATGACTGAAATATATGCACATTTTCAAGGTATATAGCCCCGCCCATTCGGTGTATCTATACTCTATACTCTTTCCTTGATTTCACTTGATTGAGTCTGATTCCAATTTTAATCTATTCTAAATGTTTATTGCATACGATATCTTATGTCCAGTATGTTCACCTGTGATTTTCTGACTGGAGATATCGATCAGAACCCATGTTTATGATACACGAGCTTGATGGTCGACTCCGAAGGACGACGGTCATAGTGGTTGGGGTTTCCAAATCAGTTAGTGTCTTCAGAACCTAACAAGTTACTGAGAGGAAGTCTAATGTTTTACAATATTTGAAAGTCATCTTGCTCTCCCTTCTTTGCTCCGTTCTAGACTCAGAACCAGGTGTCTATCCTTTTTATCACCTGCATAGATCCTTTACATCACTTCTAACTTACTCTTCATTTTTCAAAGACTCCTAAGGCAACGCTCATACCGTTGCACTAAACTCAGAATGACATCCAATAAGAGTTCTGACTCTATCTAATCTGCCATGAGCCGGAGAGGGATGAATGCTCTCTACATCTATGCCCTCGAACAAGAAAATGCCATGACTATTTAGTACTTCATATTGTAGATCCCTGCGAGGTGGGTTCAATTGATTGGGCATTTAGTTTAGGGGTATAACGTTCGCTTCGCATAATGTGAGTGCGAAAGGTCGTGGGTTCAATTCCCACAATGTCCATTTTACTCTATTAATTGCCCTTAGTTGGCAAATTCAATACACCAGCATCCAAATCTTGTACTATGATAACATTAGCACATAACCACATCATTAATGATCTGGGCTACCGTCTGTAGTCTAACATCAAACCAGCCCATATTGGCCAGCCAAGATATCCGTTGCGCTTGAAGTTCTCTAGCCACAAGTATCAATACAGACAAGCCGTAATTAGCCATATCACCCTTACCCCAGCAGCTTTCAGGAATGTCGAGATCTACTGTGTAAAACTGCCAAGCCAGATGGGTGGCGGTGCCACCAATAGAGATGGCAAAGAAGGGCCAACCATGTTTGTTCAAGATTCCGGCGATGACCAATAATATGATGAAACAAGATCCAACTAGGATGAGCAAAGCTCGAACCCGAGAGCCAAACAGTATAGCAGTGGACTTGGAACCCATTTTTATATCGTCCTGTATATCCTGGCAGGCATAAATAGTATCTGTAAGATATCAGATGAGTCAGACAGACAGTCAAGATCAACATATACACACCGTATAGCATAGTCCAGCTTGACATCCATGATAGTAAGCAGGAAACAGACTTATTTATTTTTAAAGACTTACCACCAGCAAGCTGCCATAGCGACACCTAGAAGCTTTCCATCAATATCACCGGTCGTTGTGGTCCAGGCAGTCACGAAACCGAGATTCATGGCAAAGCCCAGCCATGCTTGCGGCCAGTGAGTAAAGCGTTTAACAAGAGGATAAATTGTAAAACTGGTGAGATTAGATCAGGTTATGCTCATTTATGTAAAAGTCACCTCACAGAGGGAGTAGCTGAAATATAGCGACATACAGGCTAGTCCAAGCGCATACTCATCAGTTTCTCGTCCGGGTGGGAAATAGACCTGACTGACGCGATGCCTTGTAATGTGGAATATAAAAAAGCCATGCCGGCGGCATATTGTACAAGGAGGTAAGTGGTTGCAGCCAAAACAGAAATTCTCCCACTTGGAAGGGGTCTTTTTTTAGTACGTACTAGATCAATCGTTAATCAGGAGGCGCGTAACTCGTTATATTTGATACTCACCAACACAGGCGTCTAACTGACGGTCAAAAATATCATTTACAGTGCAAGCAGAAGTGCGCATGACGACAGTAGCAATAACACCATCGAAAAATGACCACCAATATTTGTTCCATGGCATATTCGTGCGATACGCAGCCATAGTGAGGCCCCAGGCTGGAAGCAAAGTGAAATGAGTCGATTTATATTTTGGGAGGAATAGCTCCTAATACCGAAGGGCCAAAACATCAGAATGAAGCCAGTAGGCTACCATGGGATCAGGATATGAGAGAAGCACGAGGTGGTATTGTTAAAGTTTCCATACCTTCTCCACTCTCGCAAGTTCCAGGTAAGGTGAAAAGGAAACAGGAAACAAATGCAAAGGAAATTTGGTACTGGGAGGGGACTCCCAGTCAAATTTCTGGCAGTCTGTACCTGACTGAAGTGTAGTGATCTCTCCTTTGATATCAGTCATCATGAACGAGTGGGAAGATACGTTGAAGTGAGGTTGGGGCGAAATCACACAAACCCATGCTTTATATGTTCCTACTCCTCCGCACGTGTAAGCACTTCTAAGTTGCTCCAGCTGTGTTGGCCAAGAATTTGCCATCTCGTTCATCTGGTCCATGCAAGATCGATATCTCGCTCGCAACCGGGATTTCCACAGAGATGGGAACTGGAAGTACCTCAATAAAATCCCAAACAAGGATTCTATCCGGATCTTATATCTAGGTGATATAGTAAGGACATGAGTGTATGGTCTCTAGCTAGAGCGGAAGCCGGATTGAAGCAGATTCCACCGAAATCCGCTTGGATCCGCCTCCGAAGCTTTAATGGCCTACCTGAGTTCTTTAGCGCTTGGGTATGCTTCGACGTAGCCATTATGATTAGTTTTCTGGCTTGTCTAGGTTTGCTGTACCCATCCTAGTCGTATAGAACGAGTGGGAGGAACATTAATTGTTCTCTTTCACTTATCCATTATCAACTGGCTGTCGATCGCGCTGCGACAGCTCAAAGCATGGCATAGTACGACTTGATTCCGCCCGAGTCGGCTTCTCGCTTCGCACGGTGGTCATAGGGACATGATATCTGAACTGGACCAGCCTGGGTTTCCTCGGGCACATCATACAGGTCTTTTTTTGTCGCTTATCCTCCATATAATACGAATTCACACGACTTGACCCTTTGGTTCTTTGTATAAATGTAAGCAAGGGGACCCTCTTAGGTCTGTGGTACAGCGAACAGTCATTTCATTTATTCTGCGTTTATCTGTGGTCAATATCCAGTGATCGAGATACCAAGGTCCCACTCACATGCCTCAGGCTAATATAAATCTTGAGAGTGTGAATGATGAGTGCCCTCCCGCGCAATTCGGGATCTCTTCCCTGAGCTTGCCTTGAACGTCAGGGAACATTGCGTGCCGAATCTCCGAACTTGAGGGTCCGTTTTAATCTAGCCAAACCAGTTTTTTTTGTGGAGCAACTCCATTCAAAGACAGGTGCACAAGGAGATGCCCAGTATTAAATACGGCACCCGGGGTTTTCAGCTGACCACTACAACCAGGAGGAGTTACTAGAGTTGATTGTGGTTAAACCTGTATGGCCAAGTTTTCGGGCGTTCCCGATATCTGAAGATGGGGAAACACTGGGAGTGATCTAAGTATTCTCCCAGAAAGAAATCGCGATATCTGTAGGTCCGCGGCTGTTCGTAAATTTTGACTAGTCTGGCGATCTGAGCATGATCCTTGGTGTTGGGCGGCGTGGTCGGGGCATGATCTCGTAGATATTGATACCCTCAAATAAGAAGCGCAAGAAGAACTGCTTTGTTCATATATAAGCCTTATAAGTGACGGTGCGGACATACGAAGACTTGAGAAAGATTCTAGCCTTGAGTGTATCGGAACAAGCACACGCGATTGTTCCCAGTTTCGAGTATAATCTACGCTCTCGCTCTTCGCAATTCTCGATTGCTCGACTTTACCAGTCAGGTGAGTTTGTAAACGCTCGAGGTACATGTGAAGCTGAGAGCTTTTCGTTCACAATTGCCTATAGAAAGGTCCTCTCAGGCTGAGACATCGGCAGGGAATGTTAATTAATGATAAGCGGTGAATCGCATCGAGAGCCAAAGCCTCACAGGTATCTGCCACCTTCTGTCCGAGCTTCTTGATCGGGTGGACAATGAATCCAAATGTAGTAGGAAAAGTAAATTTCAATATTGTACCTTCAATGAAAGCAATTGAGTACAATCAAAAAGGGCACACAAGGTCAAAGGACTTCAAGCGCCACTGTATTTGAAAGCAGGGAGGACTGAGTACGGTCGACGAATCAAGGAATGTTGTCCCGATCTGCGAGGAGTGAGACGAAAGCACATTGACGATGCACTTGTGTGGACTGGCCCCTATTATACCTTATAGTCTGTAACATCTGAGCAGTTTCCACACAATCGGAGGCCATGAGATAGTAGCTGGCTAGTTCTGAGATACAGGGTGAAGGTGTTGGGTTCGACTGGTTTCAGATTTCTCATCAAACGAGATGCCGAAATACAATCTGTTAAACAGGATGTATTGAGAGAACGAAAGAAAAAGAAACGGACTACAAAATTTCAGGTACCGGATAAGAAATGAGACTAAGTCTATTTTTCATGGCCGAAGTATTCTTCCACAAGTGCCTTCTTCCGTAGCTGAAGAAGTACAGTCTCCATCTCCTCAGGCGACGGCATTTTCGGAGTGACCAGGTCTCGGGTTTCAAGGAATGGTATGAAAGACGCTGCAGTTTGAGCATGCAGAAGGGCAGCGTCTGTAGCAGGAGAAGTCTGTGCGACCAGTGATGTTTGGTCGCCTTCAGTCTTTGTTCGCTTGGCTTCATCTCTACCGTCGTCCATCTCCACATCGCTTCCTTCATCTGCTGTTTTCCGCTTTGCAGTACTTTGCGGGGTTTGTGACTGGGCAGTGGAAGGTTGTGTAGATGCTTGCCCTGGGATAGGTGGTGCAGGCGTATCTGTATCGAGTTTAAGGACTTTGCGAACATGATCCCAAGCCTCCTCCCAATCTAAGAAGCTTTTTCAGAGTCACCATGATGCAAACTGAAGGAAGCATACCCTCCACTTCTGCTTGCCTTTCATAATGTAAGAGGTTCTGATCATTGTCGTCGAGGTCACCGTAGTATACAGGGCCTTGGTTCAGAAACTTCTTGTAGAATGCAAAGACTTGATTTTCCTCCTCCTCTTCCTTCTTTCGACTCTGGAATAGCTCACGAACACCAGGTAAGTCCTTTGCTCGACCAAAGTATCTGAAAGCGATATGAGTAATGAAGGGTATGTGAATCCAAAAGAACGTACTTGTAACCCTTAGTGCCCGGGACTTCCTTTCCATCATCATCTAACATTGCCACATTTCGTCTGTAATTAGCTCCTCCTAGCGCGACAATTTGATTCTCCCAATGCCTCTTTTCACGCAAGAGTTTGTTAATCTCGTCATTCAGGTCTCGGACCTCATAATCGGTCAATCCGGCTGCCAACAGCGATGAACAAAGAAGATTCCAACAAGAAACTCGGTACACACCATCCTGAATTTTGGAGACTTTTCGACTTATTTCCCTTAGAATTTCACCTCTCCACCGTTCGCACTCTCGTAGACTCTTGCAGCCGCTGGCCATTTTTGGCCGTCGGTCTGCACGCGTCCCAAGCCCAAGCTCAGCGGCTTGTGCTTCCCTGAAACGGTAAAGCATAGACTGTGCTTTCTCTTCATTACGAGCCTAGAGAGATCTTATGAGAATGTATCGCGAGCAAACTTACTGAAAGCGCACCTTACCATTGTGTTTTATGATGGCTGCAAATCACTGAGTATGATAGACAAACACAAGACAATAATGTGAATGATGGCTTAATTTAGGATTCCTTCTGACACCTTTCGCCATTTATGTCTCCATCTGAGCAGGAAACAGAAGAGGGTATTTAACATGAGCACCGTCAAATACTTTCTATACTCATTGACTTAGATCGCCAGCACTTTGTCCGAGTTGTCATGACTTTCCGATCATACGCTCGATACGCCGTGAGTATTGTCGTCTTTTTATTGCTATTCCAAAAATTCAGTTCAACCAGCTGTCTGTGAACAACAAAAGGCGCAAGGATGTATATCGGCTTCCGCGAGCAGATGCTGAGCTTGTCCATGACTTACGGATAGGAGAAAAATTTGAATCCGTCGATCGTGCCATTCTGGAGAATGCCCATTTTTTGCTCAAGGTCGTGGAAAATCCGGAAATGTTTGGTTATGATATTGATAATGAAGAACATGAGAGCGATGGAGTACAGACAAAGCTGGTGGAACGGAAGCAGAAAAAAGGAAACACGCGATCTGGACATGGGCATGATCTTGGTATGTCAATTGATAAATTGTGCGTGTCGTCGTCGAGGGTGCATTTGAATTAACCCGCCAACTGTGAATTTGTAGGGTCAAAGGACGCACAATCACATTTCCATCAACGTGGTGCTACCAATCGACTCAATTCATTTCGACCATTGGAGGCTGATATGGACAAACTTCGAAGTACACTGAAGCAGCTAGTGCGAGATTGGAGCACCGAGGTATACATTTCATTTTTACCCGCCTTTTCCGTATCATGGATTCTATTCTTTTTTTCCTTTCCAAGGGAAGGTCGGAGCGCGAAGCGTGCTATGGGCCCATAAAGGAAGCTCTTCTAGATCATTTCAAGGATGTCAAGTCTGAAGACCGGTAATATTGAGGACGATCCAACCCATCACTAGCTCATTGCCCTCAGGTCACGACTCAGAGTGCTTGTTCCAGGCGCAGGCCTTGGCCGTCTTGCATTCGACGTCGCACAACTCGGTGAGGCCTCTCAGTTTCCTGTGGAAATACCTCTCAAACTTAATCATCAGTCGTCAGGTTTTGCTTCCCAAGGAAATGAGTTTTCTCATTACATGCTCCTCGCGTCGTATTATATACTGAACCAGTAAGTAATTTTTTTTTCTAATTCTAAGGATCGGATTGTCCCACAAATTGCCTAGGACTACGGAGATCAATCAACATCGAATCTATCCTTATATCCATTCATTCTCCAATGCCTTGAGCAGGAACGATATCCTCCGAGCCATAACTATTCCTGACGTATCGCCATCCTCTCTACCTCCGAAGACGCCGTTTTCTCTTGTTGCAGGTCAGTGAAAAGTCTCCTTTTTTATCTCGTCTAGTCTCAAATTGTGGACCCGTTATATGACTTCTTTTTTTTTTTTAACTCGGTGTAGGCGACTTTGAAGAGGTTTACGGAAGGGAAAGTAATCCGGACGAACCTCAACATGGCTTATGGGATGCTGTGTTGACTTGTTTTTTCATCGATACCGTGGGTGATGTGTTTCCCTTTTGGCTCGAGTGCCATTTTGCTTGACAGACGGTGACAGGCGAAGAATATTGTCAACTATCTTAGAATCATTCACGAGATTCTCGCTCCTGGAGGGGTTTGGATTAACCTCGGCCCTTTGTTATGGCACTGGGAGAATAATACGTCCAGCGATATGTCGATTGAACTTGACCTTGAAGAAATCAAGCAGTTGGCTGGTATCATCGGTTTTGAAATTTCGGTTCGTTTTTTTTTTGATTGATTCTGCGTTAAATCTCTCACTGTCTCTCTCGATAATCAAGCATGAGCGAACGATAGATACGACTTATACTCATAACAATCGGGGTATGTTGAGTTATACGTATCATGCTGCATTTTGGGTTGCGACGAAAAGAAGAGATGTTCGTGGGAAGGAAACAAGGACTGAATGATGATTCTGTTTCGCCATGGATAGGCTAGCTGTGTGTGTTATATGAGCCTTATGCAAAAATGAGTGGGGTACTACAAGGTTGTCAGGTGGTATTAGTAGAATATCTATAATCAGCAGAGAAGTATACGCTAAAAAAAGGTCTATTATGCAAACTCAGGGTGGCGAAAAAAGCAGCTCAGGTCTGAATTCTTGTCAAAGTGGCCATTTCGCTCATAAATTACATCCGAGAAAGACTTGCTTCGTAAAGATTCATCAGATGAGTCACACGAGTGGTGAAAAAATGGAACAATCTCAACCTGGTCATAAATCAAAGAACATACAATTACATCCATAAAAAGATTTGCTTCGTAAAGATTCATCATCCCATAAAAAAATCATTCCCTCTCCTCCTCCATCTTCCTCTTCACCCTCCTCAACCTCTCCCCCTCTCTAATCGTCTTCCAAAACCCACCCTTCCCAAACGCCTCTCTCACCTCCTCCAAACTCAACCCCGCCGTCTCCGGAAAACACCCCACAACAAACACATACCCCAGCGCGACCAAACCCGCATAAAACCCAAACGCGCCTGAAGGGGTGATTCTGGCCATGAGAGAGAGGTAGGTGCTGTTGATGAGGAGGTTGGCGGACCAGTTGGTGGCGGTGGAGAGAGAGGTGCCGATACCCCGCACTTCGAGTGGGAAGAGCTCGCCTTGTTGCCAGGGCACGTTGCCGAGACCTGTTGCGTAGGATGCGACGAAGATGATCATGGAGAGTAAGACGATAGCGGACCAGGCTCGTGAGTATGAGGCCCCCTCGACGAGCGTGTTTCCAGTTGCGAGGGTCATGACTGAGGGAATCCATCAGACGTGGGATAAAAGAAAGGTATGATGCGTACAATGAAAGGCGACGCTGGCAAGAACCAACCCTACGATCATCCCAGGCGCAGAAATCAACATGATCCTCCTCCTCCCAATAGAGTCAATCCACTTCAGCGCGATCAACGTGAACAAAAAGTTGGTTCCGGAGATGATGAGTCCAACGGCGGTAGGCTGGTCGAACCCAATTTCAGCAAACAGGGTGGGAGAGTAGTACATCAGCGTGTTGAAACCGCAGAGTTGTTGAAAGGCTTGCATGCCACAGCCGATGGCCAGCGCACGTCGGTTGATGGGGTCCGAGAGCATGGACTTGGCGCGGTCGTAGAAAGTGGTGGTTTGCGTGATGCGGATGGAGCGTTGAACAGCTGCGTTGAGAACTTTGATCTGGAGGCAAGTCCGAAAGAATGGAGAGATAGGTAATGAGTTGGATAGGTTGTTTATAAGAGGGACGGGAAGAGAAATGAAGAGGATACCTTGAGGTCGATGTCTTCAGGTTTTGCGTAGGTGTAGATCTTGCACATCACGGCTCGGGCACCAGAGATGTTTTTTTTGTGTAAGAGGACGCGGGCTGTGGGGGTGATATTGCAGCATTGGAGCAGGGAAGTGGGTGATGAACGTACGAGATTCAGGCAGGAAGAATAATAAAAAGAACTGGATGCCAGCGGGCACGGCACCCAGACCGACCATCCATCGCCATCCTGATTTAACGTGGAAGAAGCCGGCGCCGATGGCATAGGCTATGACTTGGCCGAGAGTGATCATCAGGACGCTGTATTGGCGTGAGTTGTTGATACTAGAAGGGTGAGGGATGGAGTATACTTGAGGACGACCATTCTGCCTCTCATCCTTGTCGGTGAGAGTTCCTGGATGTACAACGGGGAAATGCATGCAGCGAGGCCTACACCTACACCGACGAGAAAGCGACCACCGACCTGGAGTAGCAAATGTCAAGCACGGAAATGAGAATGGATGGAGGTCCCACCATGCTCCAGACGTCATGACAGACAGCTTGAGTGATAGCGCCTCCGATGAAGATAATGTCCGCAATTCCCAGGACTGGTTTCCTGCCTGTCCAATCTGAGATGATACCAGCAGGTAAGCTGCCAAGAAGAGCACCGAGTGTTGTAGCGGAGGTTATAAATTCCTGTCATTTGTGAGAGAGGGATGATCAGAGGTAGATGTAGCATGCCTTTTGACCATTGGAAAGCTGGGATGAGCTCAGGTCATGGCCAATAGTGACCAAAGCGCCGGATATAACGCCCGTGTCATAGCCTAAAAAATGTAGTTGAAGACAACAAGGATAGGGTGAACTGACTGACCAAAAAGCAGACCAGAGATGGTTGAGCACGCCACAAGAGCCCATACAAACCAAGTCACACGCTCTTCCCCCTCGGCTACCACAGAGAGCTCGTGTATCCCCTCGAAGCTTGCACTGCCAGGCTCGAAAAGGATCTCTTCATTGGATTTTTGTTCTTTTTCAGGGTCCGGCATGAAGAGACCCAAATAAGGTTTACACAGAACTTGTTACCCCGGATGTTTAATTGACAACATGATGACTAAGCAGGCGGTATGTTGCAGGCCAGAAATGGAAAGAAAGCAAATGTTCTCTTTCCGGCGCAGAGGACTCGGTCGGCTGTTTTCTGGGCGCTACAAAGGCTATGTTTTTGTTGCTTTCACGACTGTCCTCTTTCTCCACCAGGGTCTCTACTCAGGCCACAACACCCATCCCGACATCACCCTTTCTCCTCTCGGCAACAAATTCAACTGGGATGATCTGACCACCGTCTATATCTTTGGCGGCTCAGACGGCGTCGTCACCAAGCACCCCATCCCAAAGCTCATGGACAGTGCCGAGGACAAGTTTCGCAACAAGCTGCAGAAGCAGAGCAAGACCCTCGTCGCCGCTGTCGGAGAGTACCAAAGGCGCTATAAACGCCATCCACCCAGGGGTTTCGACGCCTGGTGGGCTTTTGCGCAGAAGAACCACGTCCGCATGGTCGATGAGTTTGACGGGCTCATGCACGATCTCGACCCATTCCGCAATCTCAGTGGCCAGGAAATCCGTCGCCGTACACTCCAGGCAAGTCTCATGATTCTATTCCACAGTGTTCTTACACCCCCCCAGGCTGGCGAGCTGCCTTCTATACATCTCGTACGGATACGCGACGGTTTGTCTTCCACTGTCAAGATGAACCACGCCTACGAAGACTCCGAAGTCAGTGCTCGCGCTAGAGGATTTCTATCGATGATCTCAGACTTTGTATCCGATGTGCGTCTCACCACTGCCTGACCTTTATCTCTACCAATGCTATCTAGCTGCCGGACATGGACTTTGCCGTCAACGCCAATGCCGAGGGACGCGTTCTCGTTCCTTGGGAGCACCAAAACTTTCCCAACATGTCCATCCAAGACTCCTCTCAAGGCATCGAACACATATTCGGAGGCAAATTCATCCCAGATTGGGCTGCGGACGAGAGCATCTGGGAAGCATGGCGCAGAACCTGTCCACCCGACACACCCGCCCGCCGACTCTTTTCTGCCCGCCGCAACCCCTTTGCTTCCAAACAGACTCCAGACTACATCTCCCTCGCCTCCTCTGATGCGCCTGCTAACGAAAAACCAGCACCCACCAAGCCTAGTTTGGATTTCAAGTTCATGTCGTCTACCAACGCCAACGTCGATTTCTGTCTTCACCCCCATATGCATACTGACCAGGGCCATTTCTTCTCGGACTGGCGATCCATCCCCGCTCTCTATCCCGTGTTTACGCCTGCAAGATCCCAAGGGTTCATGGATATTCGGATTCCATCTCACTACTACTATGGCTCGACGCGGAGATACACTTACGGCTGGGACCCGGTCAACTTGGAATTGAAGGACGTCGATCCGATGGAGGTGCCTTGGGAGGACAAGCTCGACAAGGTGTTTTGGCGCGGTGCGACGACAGGAGGGGGCTCGCATCCTCCAGGTTTTGCACCGCAGTACCAACGACATCGGTTCCTCCGCATGACTTCACTATCCGCTTCGCACACCCCTCCTCCTCTCGCAACCAACCGCCTCATCACGTTCGCAGATCCGCCCAACTCCAACCGCTACATCACAACTTCGATCCCAATAACGAAACTCAACGACGAAATGATGGACGTGGCGTTTGTCAAGGCGGTAGCACCTGAATCTTATCCGGGCGGCGAAGCGGCTTTACGCGAGGACCACCGATTCGGGGATGCGGTTCCGTTGGGGGAACATTGGAGGTATAAGTATCTTGTGGATTTGGATGGGATGAGTTATAGTGGACGGTTTTTGGCGTTTTTGGCGAGTGATAGTGTGCCTGTGAAATCGACGGTTTATGAGGAGTGGTTTGAGGATTGGATACAGCCTTGGTGCGTGTGTGTGT
>Ga0153980_1000598_pt1 | contig 16208 bp, 10 predicted proteins | sample TSGA064MetaG_FD_104722 | JGI IMG/M metagenome (GOLD analysis project Ga0153980, IMG submission 104722) | Attine ant fungus gardens microbial communities from Georgia, USA - TSGA064 MetaG | ecosystem: Host-associated > Fungi > Mycelium > Unclassified | place: USA: Georgia, Magnolia Springs State... | reverse complement strand
CGCTTTTAGGTGATAGGTAAGATTAAAACAGTCATCTAGATCAGTACTGTTCAAATATTGAGAAACCTCTGGGTCATTTTGCAACAGCTTCCTAAACGCTTGTTGATTTTCCCACGCTTCCATCGCTCTAGGTTGCACTAAATCGTAAGCTTGTTCACGAGCCATTCCTTTTTCAATTAATTTTAATAGCACCCGCTGCGAGAAAATGACACCATGTGTTTTATTAATATTTTCTAACATATTATCTTCATACACAGTCAAGTTATCCACAATTGTTGTAAATCGATTTAACATGTAATCTAATAAAGTCGTAGCATCCGGTAATATAATTCGCTCTGCTGACGAATGAGAAATATCGCGCTCATGCCATAATGAAATGTTTTCAAAAGCCGTTATCATATAGCCTCGTAATACCCGAGCACATCCTGCCATGTTCTCAGACCCAATTGGATTGCGTTTATGAGGCATAGCAGAAGACCCCTTCTGACCCTTGCGAAATTTTTCTTCTGCCTCACGGACTTCTGTCCGTTGTAAATGACGGATCTCAACGCCAATCTTTTCAACGGTAGACCCTACTAAAGCAATGGCAGCTAGATATGCCGCGTGGCGATCCCTTTGTAAAGTCTGGGTTGATATTTTAGCTGACTCGATTCCTAATTTCTCACAGGTATAATCTTGGACAAAAAAGGGAATATTGGCGTGAGTTCCCACAGCACCAGAAATTTTTCCACACTCTACCTCGCGAGCTGCTTCCTCAAAGCGAGTCTGGTTGCGCTTCATTTCCTCATACCACAACGCTAATTTTAAGCCGAAAGTCGTAATTTCAGCGTGAACCCCATGGGTACGTCCCATTTGTACCGTATGTTTATATCTTTTTGCTTGCTTTGCTAACACCTCAATAAAGCGCTCGATATCTGAACGGATAATATCATTGGCCTGTTTTAATAAATATCCATTAGCCGTATCTACAACATCCGTAGAAGTTAAACCGTAGTGAACCCATTTTTTTTCCGCACCGCATGTCTCACTAACTGCACGAGTAAAAGCGACGACATCATGGCGAGTCTCTCGCTCAATTTCATAGATTCGCTCTAAACTAAAAGTAGCATTTTTCCATAACTCTTTCACATCCTCCATAGGAATGTGACCTAAATGAGACCAGGCCTCACAAGCTAAAAGCTCCACTCTTAAATAAGCCTCAAACTTATTTTGTTCAGTCCAAATCGCTGCCATCTCTGGTCGTGAATAACGTTCAATCATAACTCCTCACCTCTTCTATCCTTTTCACTCGCTGCTGGCTTATGAAATGTTTTAAGTTCCTCCTTTAGGGCTGTAATGAACACTTAGCACTCTTTGATGAGTCTATACTCATTGTACCTGATTATTCAGAGTCTAACAAGATTCAACAGCGTGTTTTAGTAAGATAGTATCATATCTTAAAAATTAACTAGCTTTATTTTTATTGTAAATATCAAACGCTACAGCCATTAACAAAACTAAGCCTTTAATCGCTTGTTGCCAATCAACTCCAATCCCCAATAAAGACATCCCATTATTAATAATGGCCATAACCAAGCCTCCGATAATAGCTCCCATCACTTTTCCAACACCACCATAAGCAGAAGCTCCACCGATGAAGCAAGCCGCTATGGCATCTAGTTCAAATAAATTTCCTGCTGCTGCTGTAGAAGCATTTAAGCGTGCTGAAAAGATAAGGCCAGATAACGCCGCTAAAACTCCCATATTAACAAAAGCCCAAAACGTGACACCTTTAGTTTTAATTCCTGATAATTGAGCCGCTTTGATATTTCCGCCAATAGCATAAATATAACGCCCCACTTTCATGTGGTTGGTGACAAAGTGGTAGCTGAAAATAAGTAAACTCAGGATAATGAGAATATTAGGAATTCCTTCGTGCATGGATAGGATGTAACAAAATCCCACTAGAGCCCCTATTAACCCCAAAATTTTAAAAGCTAAGATAGCTGTGGATTCTACCATAAACCCATAAGCTTGTTTCTTTTTACGGATGTGAATCATTATGCCAATACCAATTAAAGATAAAAACACCCCAACTATTAACGTCAGTAAATGAACTTGGCTACCGTTAAAAATATCGGGAATAAATCCTGAACTTAGAGATCTAAAAATAGGTGGAAAAGAAGCAATGGTTCTTCCTTCCAGAACGACAATGGTTAACCCTCTGAAGATAAGCATTCCTGCAAGAGTTACAATAAAAGCTGGTACTTTCACATAAGCAACCCAGAATCCTTGCCAAGCACCTATTAGAGCCCCAATTAATAAACATAATAAGGTTGCTAAAAAAGGGTTTATAGCGTTATTAATCATTAATATAGCTGCTATAGCTCCCGTAAATGCAGCAACTGAACCTACGGATAAATCAATATGACCTAAAACAATAATAATGAGCATGCCTATAGCTAGAATTAAGATATGACTATTTTGTAAAATGATATTGGTTACATTTAATGGTCTTAACAAGATTCCATTAGTAAGAACTTGGAAAATGACCATAATTAAGACTAAGAAAAAGAACATGCTATATTGTCTTAAATACTTAGATATGATTTTAAAAAAACTCAATTCATTATATTCTTCATTTTCTTTTTGTTTCTCAGGCATTAACGATTGCATTTACTCTCGCTCCTTCTCATTTGTTCGTGTCATATACCCCATCACTCGTTCTTCTGTCGCTTCTTCCTTCATCACTTCACCCATCATCTTTCCTTCACTCATGGCATAAATGCGATCGCACATTCCTAAAACCTCCAATAACTCGGACGAAATAATACAAACCCCTTTCCCTTGACTAGCTAATTCATTGATAATGGTATAAATTTCATACTTAGCTCCCACATCAATTCCTCGAGTCGGCTCATCTAGTAAAAGAATGTCCGGTTCAGCAAAGATCCATTTACTTAAGACTACTTTTTGTTGATTTCCACCACTTAAATGACCGGTGAGTTGAAATATACTAGGTGTCTTAATCTGTAATTTTTGACAGTAAACCTTTGCTTCAATCATTTCTTTGTACTGGTTGACAACACCCTTCTTTGACAACTTTTCCAGACTTGCTAACGAAATATTTTTAGTGACGCTTTCTTGCAGCAATAATCCATTTTCTTTTCTATTTTCTGTAACATAGGCAATCCCGGCCTTAATGGCATCACTAACATTATTTATTTTCAGCTCTTTTCCATCTTTATAAAGTTGACCGCTAATTTTATTGCCATAGGACTTTCCAAAGACACTCATGGCAAGCTCTGTTCTTCCAGCTCCCATTAATCCAGCAATCCCTACGATTTCTCCTCTTTTAATATAAAAGTCAACGTTGTCCACCACTTTACGATCAGCGTGTAACGGATGATAGACGTTCCAGTTCTTAACCTCAAAAATCACATCGCCAAGATTAGCCTCTCTTGTAGGATAGCGATTTTCTAAATCCCGACCAACCATTCCACTTATAATTCGTTCTTCAGTAATCTTTATTGTTTCTTTATGTAGAGTTTCAATCGTTTGGCCATCACGTAAGATCGTTATAGAATCGGCAACTTTGTTAATTTCATTTAGCTTGTGAGAAATAATTATGGAAGTCATCCCTTGTTCTTTAAACGACAACAATAATTTCAATAAATTTTCACTATCGTCTTCATTAAGGGCTGCTGTTGGCTCATCTAGAATGAGTAATTTTACTTTTTTTGAAATAGCCTTGGCTATTTCCACCAGCTGTTGCTTTCCTACTCCAATATTAGAAATCAACGTTTCAGGTGCTTCTTTTAAACCAACTATATCAAGATAATTTTTAGTTTGGCGAATGGTTTCATTCCAATTAATAATACCTTTATTTGCTCTTTCATTTCCTAAAAATATATTCTCAGCAATAGATAAATACGGAATTAGCGCTAACTCTTGATGAATAATAACTATCCCTAAACTCTCACTTTCATTAATATCTTTAAATTGACATTGCTCCTGGGCAAAATAAATTTCTCCTTCGTAGCTTCCATAAGGATATACACCACTTAATACTTTCATTAAAGTAGATTTACCAGCACCATTCTCACCACATAAAGCGTGAATCTCGCCTTGTTTCACCTTAAAGTTAACGTTATCCAAAGCTTTAACACCAGGGAATAACTTAGTGATTTCTCTCATTTCCAACAATACTTCTTGAGGCACTTATTACCGCTCCTTTCTATCATTACTAGAGACCCTATCCATGGTTAAAAAGCTTAAGCTACATTATCATGTAATTAACAGTAAGATATACGCCCCGTTAAAAGTATTTAAAAAAGTAATGTTAGGCTCACTAACTTAACCATCACTAATTAAAGAGCCTAAATTACCTTTCTGAATAATCATTTATGATCCTAAATCCACTTCTGTATAAAAGCCACTCTCAATTAAGACATCTTTAATGTTTTCGATATCTAAGGATTCAATTCCGACTAAATAAGTTGGTACTACTTTTACATGATTATTGTAAGTGTCTGTATTATTAACTTGCACTTCTTCACCCTCTAATAATGCCACAACCATGGATGCTGCTGTTTCAGCTAGCCTTCTTGTATCTTTAAATACGGTTTGTGTTTGTCCGCCTTCTAATATCGATTTAACACTGGCTAAGTCTGCATCTTGACCTGTAATAATAGGCATTGGTCGATCGGAAGTACCATAGCCGATATTTTCTAAGGAAGACACGATCCCCATGGCAATAGAATCGTTTGGTGATAAAACAGCGTGTACTACATCATCAGTATAATGAGCACTTAGTAAATTATCCATACGTGTTTGGGCTGTTGCAGTAGCCCATGCTTGAATAGCTACTTGATTAAATTCGGTTTGACCGCTGCCAACTTTTATAGTTCCGGCATCGATGTAGGGTTGTAAGACGGAGATTGCTCCATCAAAAAAGAAATTAGCATTATTATCATCGGGAGCTCCAGCAAAAATCTCAATATTAAAAGGACCCTCTCCATCTTCTAATCCCAACTTATCCACTATATAGCGACCTTGAGTTTCACCCACTAAAAAATTGTCAAATGTGACGTAATAACTAATATGCTCAGTATTCATTATTAAGCGATCGTATGCTATTATCTCTATTCCTTGATCGTTGGCTAACTCTGCTACCTCAGTCAAGGCCTCACCATCAATAGCCGCAATAATTAAAATATCTACCCCTTTTGTAATCATATTCTCAATTTGCGATATTTGAGTTTGCACATCGTCTTGTCCAAATTGAAGATCAGTTTCAAATCCTAACTCTTGCAGATTATCCGCAATATTATTGCCGTCTCGTTCCCATCTCTCTAAAGACAGCGATGGCATTGAAATACCGATGGTGCCTTTTGACTCATTATTATCATTACCGCATCCAGCCAATAGAATGACTGTGACCACTGACATTATAACTACAAATTTCTTCATATTAATCTATTCCTCCTTTTAATAAATTTCAAAGTCTGCAAACATTACTAACAGAGAGTAGTAGCTAAAAAACGTTTATCAACAAAATATTAACACTTTTTCCTTATATAAACGTTTACAATTAAAATATAACAAATAATTAACATGATGTCAACGCTTTCTACTAGTTGAAATAGTTAAAATCCTTGTATAGCTCTAATTTTATATGAACAACCAACAAAAAAGCCCTTTAAGGGCTTATCGGCTTTGTAAATTTGTTTTTACAACTTTTTTATTTTCTTTTTCGTACGGTAATTCAATACTCATACAAAAACCATCTTCAACATTTAAAGCTTCAACTTTTCCACCGTGTGCTGTAATAATAGAATGAACAATTGCTAATCCTAAGCCAGATTGACCTTTTGGACCTTTATAAAATCGATCAAATAAGTAGCCCAAGTCTTCTTCAGCAACGGGTGGACCGTCATTAAATATACGCATAATTAAGGCTTTTTCTCGGATCTCTGTTTGAACAATAATTTCACTTTTTGCATAGCGCACTGCGTTCGTTACAATATTTGACAAAGCTCTAATCATTTTATCATCATCAATCCGAACTTTCACTGTTTGATCTAACTTTAATTGTAAATTTAAACCTCGCTCTGAAACTAAACCAGACATTTTATAATAAAATCCTGTTAAAAATTCGTTAACTTCAATGGTTTGTAATTGATACCGATCATGAGCTGCATCTTCAAGCTTGGACAAATATAAAATGGATTCCACCATGGTTGAAAGCGAGTCGCTTTCTGCTAAAATGATCTCCGATGCCTCATCTACTGTAAATATGCCATCCTTTAATCCTTCAGCATAGCCGCGGATACTCATTAGCGGCGTTTTTAATTCATGAGAAGTATTTTCAAAAAAAGACCTTCTCTTACGATCATTTTTAACGATAACCTCAGCCATCTTAACTAAATTCTCATCTAAATCTTGAATTTCATCACGAGTAAAAGTAGTCACTTGCGGCGCCACTAGATTTTCACGAAACTCTTTTACTTTATCTTTTAGCTCAACAATGGGCCTTGCTATCGTATATTGAGCATAGACACTAAGAAAAGAAGCGATTAACAAACCTATAAGGGAAGTAATAAATAAAACACTTAGACTAATTTGATTAAGTGATTTTATCATTCCTTTTTCACTTAGCAAGATGATTTCATAACTCCCTGAATTAACATCAACAATATCTGCCATGACAATATAATCTCTTTCCAAATGGCTTAAGTCATCTGAATGACCTTCCACTTCCTCAAGAATCTCCAAATCAGTCACAATGGTAACTTCATTATCTCTAAGTAAAATTAAGTCAGACTGTACCATCCTCAACAAACTGTTATTAATAGCCCGACTGGGAGGACTATGGGGGTTATTCATTAAATTTTGGATAATGACATCTAATTCTCCTCTCATGCTTTCTTCCACACGATAAGTAAAAAGGAGATTTGCGGAAACGATAAACAATGTAAAAGAAATAAGGATCGCTATTAATGTAATGGAAATATAGCTAATAAATAGTCGTCTTTCTAACCTTAAAGGTTTATTTAGGTTACGCATTCTCATCAATGCGGTAGCCGTATCCCCATACTGTTGTTATTTCCACTGCCGAACCAGCTTTTTTTAACTTTTTACGCAGGCGTTTAACTAAATCATCAATCATTCTCGATTCACCAACATAATCATAACCCCAAATATTTTGAATTAAATTTTCTCGTGTAAAAGAAATATTTTTGTTTTTTACCAAGTAAAATAAGAGCATGTATTCATTGTTAGTCAAGGACAATTCCTGATCATTAACCGTACAAACCCGTTTTGAATCATCTATTTTTAAATCTTTAGTTTGGTAAATACTAAACTCTTGAGTTGGTACAACCACAACCGGTTCAATACGTCTAAAAATAATTTTTAAACGAACTAATAATTCTCTTGGACTAAAGGGTTTTGAGAGGTAATCATCTGCACCTAATTCTAAACCGATAATGCGATCAACCGCCTCATCTTTTGCTGAAACAAAGATAATTGGAACATCACTAACCATGCGGATTCTTTTACATAAATCTAATCCATCCATCGCACCAGGCATCATAATATCTAATACAAGAGCATCAGGCTCCATCGTAGTAAAGCATTCAAGAACATTATCAGCATTCTCAAATGCTGTGACACGATACCCTTCTTTTTCTAAATATCGAACCATTAATTGCCTAATATTAACATCATCATCTATTACAAATACATGTTTCATCATTTGTCTCACCTCATCTACTATTTTATCTCATTTTTAACAAAAAATCTTATTATTCAGATATTTTTTTTAGATTCCATAGGAAAGTTCTCTTTTCTTTAAAATAAACGAAGTCTATCGCAAATTTAACTTAATTTATAGCTAAACTCTTTTAAAATTTGAATATGCCTTGTAAAAAGGCTGGTATCTCTAAATAACCAACGGAGACTAAAAAAACTAAAATGCCCCCACCAATGGCTAAAACAATAAATGTCTTCGTCAAGGCTGAGAAAATTAGCTTACAAACAAAGGCAATAATAAGGCCTGCTATAAGCCCAGATATGATACCATTTACAACAATAAACTCCTGAAATGTTTGATTAAATAGATATAATCCAATTAAAAACAATATATAATACCACTTTTTCACTCTACCATCCTTTCAAGAACAAGTTAATGTACATTATTCTACCCCATTTAAGTAAAAATGCAATGTTTAATATTAAACTTACTACTTAGACAACTGAGTTAACCTATATAAAGACATTATCGGTGAAAAGAAATGAAAATATTCAATAACTAGGCAATGATTACAAAAATTATTAGCATTTTAATTTTATTTGAATATTTTGTAGTATAAGCATAATATATCCATGAGAGGAGATCTAAAATGAAGGAAGGTATTAATAATAGCGAGTATTTCAATTTTTTCATTGATAACAAACAGATTCGAGAAGCTTTTATACGAGGGCATCGCGAAGGATTCGAAGAAGGAATTACAAAAGGTTTTCCTACAGGGTTTATAAGAGGTCTTGAGAAAGGTTTGGAAGATAGCGTTTATAGACCTTATCACAGGAATCATTATGAAAATTTTTATCATAGTCACTTGACTGATTTTGATAATGTCCAAACAAGTAGGAGTCATAATATGGATGAAGATGATGGCCCTAGTTTTGGAATAAGAAATGATGGACATGATTTTAGCAACGCTTTTGAGGATTATCGTGAAACAACTGAATCACCAAATTTAAATTCAGATAATCGTTTTAATCCCTTTAGAAGTTTTGATGATGATGTTACACAAGACTTAGACGGTGATTTCCCCTTAAATCGTTCATCAAGAAAGTCTAATGAATCACTTTCCTTTGACGATGAAGTTCAATCAAGTCGCTCCCATAACTTTGATCAAAACTTTCAGTTTTCTGATTCACAAAGCTCTGATGTTAATTTTCCCTTAAATCGTTCACACAGCTTTGAAAATCGGCTCCAGTCCAATGACTCATTAAACTGGGATGATGATTTTTATTTTAACCAATCACGCGGATTTGAAAATCAGTTTCAGTTCAATGATTCACTAGACTCGAGTAATGACTTCCGTACTAATCATTCACAAAGCTTTAATGAGGATTTTCCAGCTAATCGCTCACGGGGTTTTGATGTTGCTTCTTGCGCTAATCGAATTAGAAATCATAACGACGACCTCAGACCTCATAGATCCCAAAACATTAGCGATCCCTTCCAATCTAGTGACTCACGAAACTTTGGCAGCGACTTCCACTTTGATCTTTCACAAAGTTACCCTAATGATTTCCAGTCTTATAACTCACCAAATTTTGATGCTGTTTCACGCTCTAATCGTTTTAGAAATTTCAACGATAACGCCTGTCTACACAGACCTCAAGATTATAGAGAGAGTCACCATAACTATGATAACAACAACCAAAGAAACCACTGCAATTGCTGTGGCAATAGATGTCATAATAGAAGACAAAATAATCTTAACACTGGTTGCCACAGAGGGTGTAAAACCTGCTCACGTTGTTATCGGTCATAATTATAAAGCTAAACTGAGCCGTTTAGCTTTTTTCACATCGGCTATCACTCATTACTTTGATTCAATACAAAGTTTTAGTGTCTTTTAACTACTTATCCTTTAACGTTTTAATTCCTGTTTCTAGTATCTCCATGACCTTTAACGTCTGTTCGTCTTTGACTACTGCCTTCTTGCCATGAATTAGCGTTTCGTATATTTCATCATAAACCCGTCCGTAGTCTCCAATCTCTGATATAACCAGCTCTTCGCAGTATAATCCCGCTTTATAATACGTTAAAGTCCCATAATGTTGTGGTTCATCTAGGCCAAAATTAGCCGCACCTGGTAAATAAAATAATTTTAGATGTTCCTCTTGACGATCAGGGGTTTCCTTAATAAACATCCCATTGTTTCCATACACAATAAAGCTTGGCCTCGGCTTCATCCTAAAATAACTAGACTTAACTGACACCTTCATCTTTCCATAAAATAAGTCGATATCAAAGTAATCACTTAATTTCTCCCTCCCTAATAAGGCTCGCACATCATAAACCACTTGATCGGGATTGCCAAAGTAAGAAATCACTTGATCGATCGTATGACAACCGTGGCTATACAAAAAGCTCTCATAAGGATTAAAGGCCATAGAGCTTTCAGGTACTTCTGGTCGATAATAGTCAAAATGCATTTCCACTTCAAAAATATTACCTAATCTTCTACTTTCAATAACCTTCTGTACAGTCAAAAAGTCAGAGTCATAGCGTCGATTTTGATAACACTGTACTAAAAGGCCTTTTACTTTAGCTAAAGCAAATATTTCCTCCGCTTGGGCTAATGTCATCATAAAAGGTTTTTCTACTAAAACATGCTTACCCTTATTTAAAGCCATTTTAGCATAATCATAATGAGAATCTTGAAATGTACAGATAACAATAAGTTGGATCTCAGGATCATTCATCAACTCATTTAAATCTGAAGTATAGTAAACCCCATCAATCTTAGACCATTTTACATTTATCACATTTCGTGCATAAATTGTTTTTACTTTTAAAAAATCTCTTAATAATACGTACGGTAAATGATATCGATTTGTACTTTTACCATTTCCTATATAGCCTATTGTTAACATAACATTCTCCTCTCATTTTAATACGTTCCACTCCTAGCAGATTCACTCCACTTTATTATCCATTATACACCGTAATTATTACTTTTAATAGCCATTGTACTAGCCCTCGATATTAAAAAAGAGGTAAGGTCTTATCATTCAGATACCTTACCCCTTTTTTTGTTAAAATAATTCTTTCATTAAAATAGTTTGATCTCGGTCAGGACCCACACTAAAAATTGCAATAGGCGCCCCTACTAATTCTTTAATTCGCTGTAAATAATTCTTTGCAGCTAAAGGTAACTCGGCAAAAGAATTTACTCCTGAAATATCTTCATCCCAACCTGGCATTTCTTCATAAACGGGTTCGCAACGCATAAATTCCTGAATAGTCGCTGGCACATATTTAATCTCTTTCCCATCTAATTGATAAGCCGTACAAATTTTTAATGTGTTAATACCTGATAAAACATCTAACAAATTAACCGATATACCCGTTAACCCACATACACGGCGCGTATGAGAGACCACTACACTATCAAACCAACCAATGCGGCGAGCTCGACCTGTTACCGTCCCATATTCACGTCCAATCTCGCGAATTTTTTGTGCTGTTTGTCCCTCGATCTCTGTTGGAAATGGGCCTTCCCCTACGCGAGTTGAGTAAGCTTTAACAACCCCAATCACTTCTTCAATTTTAGTGGGTCCTACACCAAGACCCGTTGTTACTGCTCCAGCCGAAGGATTAGAAGATGTAACGAAAGGATACGTACCGTGATCAATATCCAACATAACTCCTTGCGCTCCTTCAAATAAAACTTTCTTGCCAGATTTAAAGGCCTCATCTAGCTCATAAGATGTATCTGTTACATAAGGTCTCATGGCTTCTGCATACTCACAATATTTGGTGTATAAATCATCAAACTCAAAAGTTGGCTTTCCATGTTGGGCTAAAATAGCATTTTTATCCGCTAATTGTTCCTTTAAGCGATAGTAAAATACTTCCTTATTAAGCATCTCGCCAATGCGGATCCCAATACGCCCGTATTTATCCGTATAACAAGGACCAATTCCCCGTTTGGTCGTCCCCACTTTTTGATCGCCTCGCAACTCCTCTTGTAATCCATCAAGCTCCACATGATAAGGAAAAATGACATGAGCTCGATTAGAAACGCGAATATGATCAGTGGCAACCCCTTCTTTATTCAAATAGGACATTTCTTCCAACAGCGATTCAGGATTTATAACCATCCCGTTTCCTAACACAACCTTTTCTGCACTGAAAACACCAGAAGGAATGAGTCGTAGCTTATACTGCTTTCCTTGAAACTCAATGGTATGTCCAGCATTATTTCCCCCTTGGTAACGTGCCACTATATCGGCTTTCTGGGCCAAATAATCAGTGATCTTTCCTTTTCCTTCATCTCCCCATTGGGTCCCTACTACTACAACTGTTTTAGTCATATCAAATACCACCTTTTCTTAATTTTTTTCCCTTAATTTTAATCTAATATCCTTAACTAGTAACGTCCTAAGATTTCTCGAGCAACCCAAACACCGCTAGCACCAGCTTGCGCCAAGCCACGAGTAATACCCGCACCATCACCACCGACAAATAAACCTTTAACTTTTGTCTCAAATTTATCATTAACTTCAGGACGAGCTGAATAAAATTTTGCTTCAACACCGTAAAATAACGTATGCTCTGCTGCAATTCCTGGTGTTACATGATTAAGAGCCTCTGTCATTTCAATTAAAGACTTCATCGTGTTATAAGGAAGTGCCAACCCTAAATCTCCTGGTACAGCTTCCTTAAGTGTCGGATCAAGAAAACCTTCTTTCAAACGTTTCGCCGTGGTTCGACGCCCTCTTAAGATATCACCATACTTTTGCACAATAATAGATCCATTAGATAGTTTATTGGCTAAGCTAGCCACCTCGTGAGCAAACTCATTGGGCTGGCTAAAAGGCTCCTCAAAAGTATGAGAGACTAATAAGGCGAAGTTTGTATTTTTGCTTCCTAGCTTTGGATCCTTATATGCGTGTCCATTAGCTAACATTGTTCCTGAATGATTTTCAACGACAACGTGACCCGAAGGATTGGAGCAAAACGTCCGAACCACTGTTCCGACACTAGTACAATAAATAAACTTTCCTTCGTATAAATATTTATTAATTTCTTGCATGACCACATCAGAAGTTTCAACACGAACGCCAATATCAACCTGTAAATTTTTCATAGGAATCTTCTGTGACTTCATAACTTCTTTTAACCAAATAGAACCATCACGACCTGGAGCTAGAAAGACTTGAGATGCTTCTATTTCCTTTCCATTTACTAAAATAACTCCTGTAACGACATCATGGTCTACCTTAATAGCTTTAACCTCTGTTTTAAATAGATAGTCAACTCGACCTTTCATACTTTCATAAATGCTTTTTAAAATTTCTAAATTCTGTTCTGTTCCTAAATGCCGAACTTTAGCTCGTAATAGCTTTAATCCAACTGCGTAAGCCCGTTTTTCTATGTCTCGTACTTCATTAGTAGTCGGATCTGTAATCTCAGGTGTCGCTCCGTGCTCTAAGTTAATTGAATCTACATAATTAATTAATTCCTCCACGAGTGAATTAGATAAATAATCCGTCATCCAACCACCAAATTCATGAGTAATATTAAACTTCCCATCTGAATAGGCACCAGCACCACCAAAACCATTAGTAATAGAACACGCAGGAAAACAACCTGGTACATCTTTTATGGTTGGACACTTATCAATTTTATGTTCTAAAATAGGGCAGCGTCTTCGATAAATATCTAGACCTTTATCGATTAAAGCTATTTTTAAATCACCTTTATTCTTTACTAGCTCATAAGCTGCAAAGATACCTGCTGGACCAGCCCCTACAATTACAACGTCATACTTAATCATCATCATAACCCCTTCCTGGTATATACCAAAGAAAAAAAGCATCCTACTTTCTATGGGAAATAGGATGCTTTCTTCTACTAATATATATAAACCTCTGTTTGATTATCAAATTCATAATGGTCACCTTTTATGCTCAAATTGAAGACAATTTAATGTTAAACCCATCATTGAGTTGTGTTAATAATATTAATAAATCAGGATTAAAACATTTTTTTAATAGTTTAATACTCACTTAAATTTAAGTAAGATTCAGAAATCCATTTACAACTCACATTATATCAAAGAAACACATCATGTACAATACCTATTTTATTTATCAGCTTGATATTCAATAGCTGCTTTTATAAATTCCCGGAATAAAGGCTGCGGACGTTGTGGACGCGATGAAAATTCAGGGTGAAATTGCCCTGCAATAAACCAGCGATGATTAGGTATTTCAACAATCTCAACAAGTCCAGTTTGGGGATTGGTACCGGAAAATACTAATCCTGCTTCTTCTAAAATAGGTTTATATTTATTATTAAACTCATAACGATGGCGATGGCGCTCTTTTATATGAGGTGATTCATAGGCTGCATAAGCTTTTGTCCCTTCTTTTACATAGCAGTCATACAACCCTAATCGAAGAGTCCCACCCATATCTATCCCCTCATATTGATCTGGAAGATAGTCAATAATAGCATGTGGAGTATTTTCATCAAATTCAGTCGTATTTGCCCCTTCAAGATCAGCCACATGCCGAGCATATTCTATCACAGCAACTTGTAAACCTAAGCAGATACCGAAATATGGTATATCATGTTCACGAGCATAGCGGCAAGCCAATACTTTCCCTTCAAATCCCCGACTCCCAAATCCTCCTGGAACTAGAATCCCATCAACCTTGTTGAACATACAATCTAAATCAGTAGCTGTTATTGTCTCAGAATCAATCCACTTAATCTTAATTTTTTTTCCAAAGTGAAAACCAGCGTGTTTTAATGCTTCAGCAACTGACAAATAGGCATCAGGTAACGAAACATACTTTCCTACTAACGCAATAGTAACCTCTCCTTCTAGATTACGAACAGTATCTATTAACTTTTGCCACTCTCTCATGTCCGCCTCTGGTTCATTAATACCAAAATGTTGGCAGACATAATTATCTAATCCTTGTTCCTTTAAGTGCATAGGTACTTCATATAGTATTTCAGCATCAACACACTGAATAACTGCCTCTTTAGGAATATTACAAAATAAAGATATTTTCTCTTTTACATGATCTTCAATTTCAACCTCAGTACGCAAGACAATAACATCAGGTTGAATTCCTAGTGAAAGTAATTCCTTCACACTATGTTGGGTCGGTTTTGTTTTAATCTCACCCGCAACTTTTAAATAAGGAACCAAAGTGTTGTGGATATACAAGGTATTATGATAACCAAAATCCTTACGAGCCTGTCGGATAGCCTCTAGGAAGGGAAGTGATTCAATATCCCCCACTGTTCCCCCAATCTCTGTTATTATAATATCAGCATCACTATCTTCAGCAGCAGCCACTAACTTTGATTTAATTTCATTTGTTATATGTGGAATAACTTGTACAGTTGCCCCCAAATACTCACCCCGACGCTCCTTTTGAATTACATTAGAATAGACACGACCCGTTGTAATATTTGAGTTCTGAGATAAATTTTCATCAATAAAACGCTCGTAATGGCCCAGATCTAAATCAGTTTCAGCACCGTCATTTGTTACAAAAACTTCACCATGTTGATAAGGACTCATAGTACCAGGATCCACATTTATATAGGGATCAAATTTTTGCATAAAGACCTTTAATCCTCTATTTTTTAATAAACGCCCCAAAGAAGAAGCGGTGATTCCTTTTCCCAGTGATGAAACAACACCACCTGTTACAAAGATATATTTTGTCATGATTTCTTCCTCCTGTAGAAGCTATTAGTCATAAAAGTAAAAAAACTGCTCTCCATTAGGAGAGCAGTTTTTTTGAGCTCTTAAATATATTATCAGAAATATAATAAAAATACAATATTTTATTTAGTTACTTCACTAGAATAGTTTAAATTTATATATACATTTGCAACAGTTTCTCTACTAAATCGCTGTTAAGATCATACTAGATTCACAAAGATATTACTAAAAGACTTAGCACTAAACATTTTGTAGAGTGGAACCTCCACAAATTAAAGTTTCAAAGTATAACCAGTAAGTGAGCATTACTCATTATGACCTGTACTAGTATTATACAAAATATTTCCAACTAATGACATCTATTTGCAAGTGATTGTTGTGTTGCCCTATTTATACACCCAAAGAATGATTACTACTTAAAAACAATCTAAAAAAAATTTTGCTTATTAAATCTAGAAACTTAAATAGCACATAACAAAAAACACCTTTAAGGTGCTATATTATTCAATTGGAGCGGGTGAAGAGAATCGAACTCTCACAGTCAGCTTGGAAGGCTGAAGTTCTACCATTAAACTACACCCGCATATTAAATACTTCAGCCTAGCAACGTCCTACTCTCGCACTTGCGTACTACCCTCGGCGCTCATGAGCTTAACTTCTGTGTTCGGGATGGGTACAGGTGTGTCCTCATTGCTATCGTCACTAGACTAGTTTTTCCTTCGCTTCGTT
>Ga0153980_1000597_pt1 | contig 16234 bp, 12 predicted proteins | sample TSGA064MetaG_FD_104722 | JGI IMG/M metagenome (GOLD analysis project Ga0153980, IMG submission 104722) | Attine ant fungus gardens microbial communities from Georgia, USA - TSGA064 MetaG | ecosystem: Host-associated > Fungi > Mycelium > Unclassified | place: USA: Georgia, Magnolia Springs State... | reverse complement strand
GATTGATTGTCTTATTTAACATTCATCGCCCTCATTTATTTTCATAAAAAGAAGCAAAGTTTTTAATCTTTGCCCATTTATTTACAACTTATATATTTTTTTTACTTATAATAAATTTTTAATTCCATATTAGCCTTACGGCTCCCTTTAACTGTTCCAACTCTCTTATATTCTATTCGGTCTATAAACCCAGTAAACAACTGATTTATTTCTTTAGTCTCCATATGGGTATCACCTGTTAAAATAGACTTAAGTTTGATAATGAATTGTTCTAAACTTTCTAATTTACCTTCATTACTCTTACGATTAACTTCCTCTATTTGTTTTTCTAAGTTCTCTATTTGAGTCCTATTTTTTTTTATTTGACTCTGTGCCTCTTCTTCTTTCATAATATCTAAAATAAAAGCTTGCTGAACTTTTTTAATTTGTGCATTTAAATTCTTAATTTGCTGATTTAAAGTGGCAATTTCACCTTCTGGATCAAAGGCTTCCTCGGCCCTTACATTAGACTTAATTGTTTCTAAATGTTCTTCTAATTTATCTATATAGAAGGATAACTCCTTGTAAAACCCTTTTTCAAATTCTGATAGAATTACGCCTTGATTATGACATACTGTATAAAATCCTTCAGCGTTATAGTGCCGAGTCTGACAACTTTGAATTCTTAAAGCCCCATTTCTACAGTCTTTTTGGAACGAGTGTTTTTCTCCACATAGAGCACATTGAATTAAACTGCTAAAAGGATTTTTACCTAATCGACTGGCAACAGGGCGACTCATTCGATATTGTCTAATATGCGCTACCTTTTCCCATTCTTCTGGAGAGATAATGGCTTCATGAGCATTTTCTACCCTTATTTGAACCTCTTTATCTGTCGGTAACTGTTTAGCTTGACCAGACTGTAATTTTTCTGTTTTCGAATTTCTCGTTTTACCATATACAACAGTCCCTTTATATACTTCATATCGCAATATATTAACGATTCTACTAGATGTAAACAAGGTTCCTGTTGGAGTCCTAACCCCCTCTATTTCTAACTTATAGGCAATATCTGTAGAAGAAAAACCTTGAATGTAAAGATCATAGATCCTTTTCACAATAGTAGCTGTCTCTTCATCAATGACTAATTTTCCTTTCTCTTTATCATATTTATAGCCAAGAGGAGCTTTTCCTTGCCATCTCCCTTGACTTGCTGATGCCTTCTTACCTCTAATCAGCCTTTTTTTAGTATTTAAATATTCTTGCTTAGAGACTATAGCCATCATATCGGACATAAGATCATCTTCTTGACTGTTATAATCGTAAACCTTAGTTGTTGTGATAAGTTTAACTCCATAATTGGCAAGCATCTTTTTTATGCGAGATGAATGTTCAATATCACGACTTATCCTATCCGAATCAGTGACCAAAATTCCATCATATTCATAAATCTGTACCTTAGTTAGCATTTTATTTAATTCCGGTCGGTCACGTTCTTCTATACTCATGGAAGATCCTACCTCTTGATACACTTCCCATTGCCACTTATTCTTATCCGCCATTTCGATTAAGACCTGTAATTGTCGTTGTAATATTTCTTCTGTTTCATCAGGGCGACTTTTCCTCGAGTAGATTGCTACTTTTTTTATATCTGTCCTAATTTCCATAAGTAACCTCCAATAACTTTTTTTTGCAGCATTATTCAACTGCTAAAAGTATAACATGGATTATTGCATTTTGTAAACTATATATCAATTAACGGATGGTGCAACTATTAAAGAAATCAAAGCTGCTGGACTGGATGGATCATATGCTAGTCAGGGTCTTGCTCTACAGTTAGTTGATCCCGAAGGAGCTCCTTGGAATGCTTCTTATGTTGATATAAAAGGAGACCCTATAGCTGACATGTCTTCTAATATGGGCGCTGAGCAACGAGCTCGTGCTGGCTATGAGCATCTTATAGACTTAACCACAGATGAAGATGTAAGAAAAGTGTTAGCTTTTTTAAGGGAACGAGAAGTTGTTCACTTTCAACGGTTTGGTGAAACTCTTGTGCATTTAGAAGAGCATAAACATCACGATCGTTATTTCTTTATGAACGAAGAAGATTAAATAAGTTTTGCTACTACTTGCAACTCAATCAATTGCAAAAAGATGACTAAAGCAGCATTTAATTCGCTGTTTTAGTCTTTTTGGCTTCTCTCTAATATGAATCCCTGACTTTCTGTTTGTTTCCTAATCAAATGTTTAAAGGACAGCTATATTGAAATTACATCAATTAACTGTCCTTTAATATTATTTTTATAGTAAAAAACTATAGATTTAGTAGTTTGTCAATCCTAATGAATTCATTGCATTATTAGCTTTTGTTGCATAGGTATGATATTCAGTAATACCAGCTGTAGTTCCTAGAGCAAAAGATCCATTTGCATACTGACCAAGAATAATTCCGCCACTGTCGCCTGAAGCTGATTGAAGTTCCAATTGAAAGTGATCAGCTAAAATCACATCAAGCATATTTATGGTAACGCTCGTACGAGAAACGATTCCCGTATCAACCCCTGATGTATTCCCAAACCTAGTAACTCGTTGACCCTCTATGATAAAATCACTATTAGCATTTATATAGCTCTCCATAAAACTCCCAATTGAAGCCCAAGGGTTTGCAGTAAAACCAGGGTACAGCTCAATAAATAAAGCGTCTGAATTTCCTGAGAATACACTTGCTGTAACACTACCGATATTCATACCATTTTGACTGACTGTCTCATTAACCGAGCCACAATGAGCAGCAGATGTAACTCCTATTATCCCATTTCTACGAGCTCGAAAACCAACAGAGCACCCTCCACGACTAAAGTCTATTCTTGTACCACCACTTATTCCAAAGGAAGTATCTATTCTATCACCCTCTGTTTTTTGTTCAAACCTTAAGATATTTGAATCGCTCACTCTTGATAAAATTTCTTTTTGTTCTTCATCTGTTACATTAATAACCTCCACCATTACAACATTCTTCTCAATGTTTACATAAGCCGCTGTAATATCATAATCAGCTCCATACATAATTTCAACAATTTCTTGATAAACAAATTCTAGTTCGCTTTCACTGTAAGTAGCCTCATGAAAAACTACATCTTGCCAACCTGATAATGTAGGTAATAGTTGTTCCAAATTGACAAACAAGACGTTTAATCGATTTTCTTCATCTATGAATGATCCTGCGTAACTTTCCGATAAGAGAGTACTTCTTTGTCGTGATAGATGACCAGTAAATTCCTGATGTTTACTGACTGCTAGACTGTTATCCCTTAGATCTCTCAGCTCTTCCCCTGAAAGTTGAAACAACATGGCATCTTGCACCTCTTTAGAATCAATAATGTTAAAATTACTGGCCCTGATACCTGTCCCCGTAAAATTCCCAAATAATATAAATAGGGTAATCAAACTTAAAATAAAATTTTTGATCCTCATTTTCTTCCTCCTCCTAGTTTAAACGCCCAAATTTTTTCTATTAATAGAAACTAATTTCTGCAGATACCTATTAAAGCTTTAAAAAGGTGGAATTATCATAACAAATCAATACCATAAATTCAACCATTTTTTCCATATTTTTTTATTTACTTAAATAAAAAATCCATTTGATGTTCTATTTGAAGGATAAAATTTAAAAAATGACAAAATATCTAATAAATTTTTGTACAGCTAATGAAATTCTTAAAAATAACAAGATTTATGAATAATCAGTCAACAAAATGACATTTACTCTTGAAATAATCTAATATTAAAACACAATAAATCATGCAAAAGAGGGTGCAGCCCTAAAAGACTAAAACCACTAATAATCAACGAATAATTAATCGTATTATTTAAGGCTGTTGAGATTTTATTAGTCAGCTACAGCCTAATGTTTGACATCAGTGCTATATATTTTACTGTTCCGGCTGGCTTGTGAGCTGCGGTTTTGATTGCTTTGCTCACAAAGACCATTATAAAATGACAGTTAAATATACATTCGCTAACCGTGACTGTTTTTAACTATATAAGAGTAATTGAAATGGTTAATGGAGTACATCTTAAAAATGAAAGACAGCAAAAAAGAGATTAGGAACTAGGCCCTAACCTCTCGCAATCGAAATATAAAATTAAGCATTTGTTTCCTTAGCACCAAACATTTTTGCTTTGAAGAAAAATAGAGTTAATCCAACTGTGATAGCGCCTGTTAGAACCATTCCTATAAAATAACTTGGCCAGTACTCTGGAAACACAGATAAAAATGAAAAGATTCCTCCTACACCAACAGAAGTTGCTCTGACACCACTAAATGATAAAAATGCACTTCCTATTCCGCTACCAACCATAACGGCAATAAACGGGAAACGATAACGCAAGTTAACACCATAAATAGCTGGTTCTGTAATTCCAAGCCAAGCAGATACTGTGGAAGTGATACAAATACTGCTTTGCTTTTTATTTTTCTTTCTTAAGATGGCAAACATCGTTAAGCAGGCAATTCCTTGGGCAAACGTTGCCGTTTCACCTATAGGCCACAACGTTACGTACCCTAAGCTTCCTGCCATCTGTAAGTTAACCCCTAAAAACAAGTGATGCATTCCTGTAATAACAAGTGGTGGACTAATGACACCGTAAATTAGTCCAGCAAGTATGGGGTTAATATCAAATAAAGCAACAACGCTATTTGTAATTAGATTAGACCCAGCCATGGTCAGAGGACCGATAAAAGCAAAAGTAATGATCCCTGTTAATAAAACAGCAATGGGAGCTGCTAAAACAAGTTCAAAAACATCGGGTAGCCATTTTTTAAGTTTCAGCTCTAAAAACGTTAAGACGTAAGCCGCAGCTATGACTGGTAGCACCTGGCCTTGATAACCTACTTGATTGATTTGTAAACCGAAAATATTCCAAGTTGGAGCCTGTGTTGGATCTGCAGCAAACTCCCATGTAGACATTAAGTCAGGATGAACTAAAATTAGCCCTAAAACAATTCCCAATACTGGATTTCCACCAAATTTTTTAACTGCCGACCAACCTACTAATGCTGGTAAGAAAGTAAAAGCTGTATTAGCGATCAGGTTAATCATTCCCGCTAATCCGCTAATCTGTGGAAAAGTTTCTAGTACTGAAGCCTCATAAAAGATGCCCGGATTGGATATCATATTGTTGACTCCCATTAACAAACCTGATGCAACAATGGCTGGCAACAACGGAATAAAAATATCTCCTAGCATACGCACTAATCGCTGTAGAGTATTTTGCTGTTTAGTCCCTTCTGCTTTTAGTTCTTCTTTTGACACTTCTGCCACCTGAGTCTGTTCAATGAAAACTTTATAGACCTTCTCTACACCAGGACCAATCACAATTTGAAACTGCCCCCCTGTTAAGAAGCAACCTTTCACTATATCTACTTGTTCTAGCTCCTCAATATTGATTAAACTTTCATCTTTTAAAATTAAGCGCAAACGAGTGACACAATGTGAAGCTGATTTAATATTTTCTTCTCCTCCAACTAGCTTAACTATTTGAGAGATACTAGTTTTAACATTTTCCATTTAAATAACACTTCCTTCCTAGCTTAAAACTCTTTGAGACAAGTTTATTATATATTGCTTTTATTGTAAATGCAATCACTTTAGTTAACTAATTTTATTTTATTATATTATCAAATAATACCCGTCACTTAAAGGTTTGACAAAATTTTTATCTTTGTTATAATGAGTACGATACTTGTTCATACAACTTTTGTAAGGAGGAAATCCCATGAACTTAGAAGCGACTCCATTTAGTTACTACGGCTCTTATTTCTCTATCACTTTGCAACCAACTTATTTATCGTTAAATTCATTACATAGTAAATCAAAGCCTCATACTGAAACTATGGCAATTCAACCTCTAGTCAATGGAAAGCCTGTTGATTTTTCGTGGGAAGCTACGTATACTCACATTGATTTAACGGCTAAAAGTGCAAAATTATCTATTTGTTTTGATGATGAACACCGCCTTGTAATTGAAGGTTATGGTTGTGGTTTAAGACTTGATACAAAACCTCTCTATAATTTTGAATACAATTCTTTACTCGGCACAACTGACCAACCGTATTGCATTGTAAATAGTTATAAAAACTTGACTAAAAATTTAGTTTATCCTACAGTTGGACAATTAAAGCTGTTCCAAAAGCTTAATTATGATGCCTCAGGCAGCAAAGAAGAGGCACAAAATATTTCCTACATTGAAATTACGCCTGATGACAATGGTTATTTCTTATGTGTTATTGAAGACATACCTACAAACACTAATATTCCAACAACTAATCATCTCAATTTTAACGATAGTAAAGCAAAAGCGGCAAGCAAATTTGCTGAGTTTTGTGCTAAGCTACCCCGAGTTCCAACTGAATTTAAAGATGCATTAATGGAAGCGGCTTACATCTTATGGTCATCAACTGCTAGGCCAGAAGGTAATTTTAAACACTATACTATATTTGCTTCAAATAAAGATTTCCCTTCTTCATACAGTTGGGACCACGCTTTTAATGCCTTAGGAGTTTCTTTGATAGATCATGAGCTAGCTTGGAGTCAAATGACTTCTATTTTAGATCATCAAGATGAGTTAGGACAAGTGCCTGGATCAGTTGGAGACTCAACCATTCGCTGGAACTTTTCAAAACCACCTGTTCAAGGCTTATTTTTGACAAAAATGATGCAGTATATGCCTTTTTCTAGACAACAAAAAGAGTATTTACTTAAACGCATTGAAAAACAAATTAAGTTTTATTTAACCTATAAAGATTCAAACAAAGATGGAATCGTAGAATATCACCATGGGAATGATTCGGGACAAGATAACAGTACAGTATTCAAAGATCAAGTAGTAGTTGACTCTCCTGATTTAACAGCCTTTTTAATTGAAGCTATGAGCTTTGTATCTAAGCTGGCAGCAGAATTACAGCAAGATGAAAAAGCCCATTACTGGGACGAACAACTACAGTTAGCATTAAAGAAGTTTTGTCAATACTTTATCGTTAACAACGTTCCTGTTGCGAAAGAGACCAGAACTGGCGAAGTAATTGATAGTCAAGGGCTTTTACCTTTTATCTCTATTGTTCTAGGAAAGAAGTTACCAAAAGAGATTTTAGATGCAATGTGCAGTGTTTTAACTGGACCGCGTTACTTAACTGAATGGGGTGTTGCAACAGAAGCGCTGGACAGTCTGGACTATGAAGCTGATGCCTACTGGCGCGGACCTATTTGGGCGCCTAGTACACTCTTAATCGTGGAGGCATTAGAAGATTGTGGATTATCAAAAGAAGCATTAGAGATTAGCCGTCGCTTTTGTCATTTAGTTAAACACAACGGTTTTGCTGAAAATTTTAATGCTCTCACAGGTGAAGGATTACGAGATAAATCGTTTACTTGGACAGCGAGTACTTTTATTTTCTTAGCAGCTAAGTTACAACAACATGAGGCATCAAGCTGACGTGTGGCAAGCAAAAAAGAAGAGATTGAAAAAACAGTCTCTTCTTTTTTGCTCCTTATACTCATTACGTTTGAAAACCACAGATCTTCGCCTTTTAACTTGGTGATCAAAGAAGCCCACAGGTAAACATTCTCCTGAAGTTTTAGGGCCAAGGCTAATAGCATATTTGATTCCAATGTGACTTTAAAAATAAATGAGTATATTAATTATTTCGTTTTGCTTGACCTGAAAACACGAAGTGTTTAGGGTGGTGGCGTGATTTAGAAAACTCAAACATCATGCCTTGATCGTTAAAAACATATTTTGTAGCGACGCAAACACAATCGAAACCTTCTAAATCCAAGATTTCTAAGTCTTCCTCAGTAGCTTTTTCTACCATAATGGTCCAACTAGTTCTCACAATTTTTTGGTTTAATGTCTTCTCAATATACTTATAAATAGAACTTATAGCAATGTCTTTGGTAAGTCCTTCGACGATATCTTTTCTAAAATAATTGTGGTCAATAATTAAAGCCTGATCATTAATGTAACGAACTCTTTGAATATAATAAATTTCCATTCCTATTGGAAATGATGTCAACTCTTCTAATTTACTGTTTACAATCATTTCAGCAAAAACTTTAATCTCTGTTTTTGCCTGTTGTTCCAGTTGATTATTGCGCACTAGCGAGTCTTTAAACGACTCAATACCATCTAACACAAGTCGAGATTGATTCCTTTGGGGATGAAAAATAACTCGTACTCCTTTTCCATGTATGGATTGAATGTAACCTTCTTGAGCTAATTGAGAAAGGGCATTACGCAACGTATTTCTGGAACAGTCATAATGTTTTGTCATCACATTTTCAGATGGTAAAAAAGCCTCTAATTCATACTCCCGTGCCTCTATTTTAGATTTTAAATCAGCGTAGATCTTCTGATATTTCTTCATTGTCTTACACTTCCCTTCTCATACTACACCTAAATTTTAACATTTAACTAGAGGCCTGTACAGGTGTTGCAACGTATTGTCAATTATAGCTATGACAATGGACAAAAGCATCTATTCCATGTTGAAATAAATGCTTTTCCTCTATAAATAAATTAATCTTTTAGCAGCTTGCACAGCATCTTCAAAATCACGACAAACATTCTCTTTACCTAGTTGTTGAATCATGCCCATCTTTTTCATAGCATGATAAGGACCGTCCAGAGTTTCTGATAAAACTAATGTTATATTGGAACTCTTACATTTATCATGTAAAATATTTAGCGCGCGCATAGCTGTCGTATCCATCATCCCCACATTCCTTAAACGCAAAATAACGACTTTAGACTCTTCACGCAACGGTATCAATTCTAAAAATTTATCGGTATCTCCAAAGAAAAGGGGACCACTTACATCATAAACACTAACCTCTTTGGGAAATTCTTTAGCTAATATGGTATTGCCCTCTACACGCATTTGATCACTCATGCGCTTCATAAATATAACCCATGATAATAAGATACCGGCTATAACAGCCACGCTTAACTCAACAGCAATTGTTAGCATAAATGTAGTAATTAAGACTAGTACGTCACCTTTAGGTGCCCGAAGCAATCTCACAAACACGCGCCACTCACTCATATTGTAAGAAGCAACTACTAGCATAGAAGCTAAGGTCACCATAGGGATTAACCTCATTAAGGGTAATAAAAAAATTAGAGCAACCAGTAATAAAACAGCGTGTATTAGTGTAGCAATTGGGGTACGACCACCACTCTCAATATTTGCCATAGTTCTAGTGGTCACTCCCGCCCCCGGGATAAATCCACATAAGCCTAAGATTGAATTTGATACCCCTTGAGCAATCAGCTCTGTATTGGAGCAATGCTTTTTTCCAATTAAATTGTCTGAAGCCACCGCAGTTAAAAGAGAGCTCACAACACATAAGAAAGCTACAGTTAGCGCTGATGGTAAAAATGAAATTAACAACTCTGGTGAAAGGATTTGAAAATGTAACCGAGGTAAAGCTAATGTTAGATTAGTAAATTGAGAACCAATAGTCTCAATCGGTAAATTAAAAACTTCTACCACTAATGTAGTTGCCAATAGGGCTACCAATCCACCAGGTACTTTCTTTGTAAACTTAGGCCAAAATATTAAGATAACTAAAGCTAAAGTACCTATTAAAACCGTTAAAATATCACTTGAACCTAGTGATCCAATGTAAACGGCCCACTTCGTGACAAAATTCGCAGGTACATTACTTAATTGCAAGCCGAAAAGACCTTCGATTTGAGTTGTAAAAATAACAACAGCTGTTCCACTCATAAAACCAACGGTAATAGGATACGGCAAATACTTAATGAGATCTCCAAGGCGGAATATACCGAGTAAAATTAAGATTATCCCCGCAAGAAATGTAGTCACCATTACGCCTTCTATCCCATGAGTATTCATAATCCCCGCCACAACCACAATAAAGACAGCGCTCGGTCCACCAATTTGAACATAAGTTCCTCCAAGCACGGCTATGATAAGCGATGAAATAATGGACACATAAAGTCCAATTTCCGGTGAAACGCCCATTGATACGGCAAAGGCTATAGACAATGATATGGCTAAAATTGTAACAATCGCACCTGCCATTGCGTCTTTTAAAAATTGATCTTTTGAATAGTCCTTCAACACTGTTAAAATTTTCGGCCTAAACATATTTACCACTCCTTACCAAAATTATAGAAACATGGAAGTCTAAGTCCTAACCTTGATAACGATCATACGTTTCAGAACTGATCCTATCTCTTTCATTATTGTAAAATTTTGCTTACTACAGTATAACAAAAGCCATCATAAATATCTATGATGACCTGTAGTTTGTCTATTTTTTTCATTAAATATACTAATATATTGAATATATTACCAATAAAAACCTTTTTATTATACTATTTTATTACAATTGTGTAAAGATTCTATAAAAATTATTAATCTCCCTTTTTTTTACTCTTTCAATTCATAGGACGAACAGTAACAATCAAATAAAGAGAAGACACTTCAAAAGAGTGATACATAAGTGAGTTCTGTAATCCGATTAACGATAAAATGGGAAGATTTAGACTGGCGGAAATCCTACCACAAAACACGCAACTAGTAAAAATGGAAATTACCGTTAGAAAAAGTGACTAAAAATTTAGCTAACCTACAGAATGATGCCTAAGCTTAATACCAATCTGACCAACCAACTATTACTCGACCAAATAGGATTTTTACTGTCATGCCTATAATAGGTTTGATCGCTAGAATTATATTGGCATTATACCCCTATCTTTTAGTTATGACTGAATTTGACAGAAAGCCAATGGCATCCTCCACACGTGACAATTATAATCTCAAATAAGACGATGACATACACAATAGGATTTAAGCTTTTCTTCTTTGATCACTTCGTCGTGTCCTCTACCTCTTCAATTAATTCCTTTTCCTGTTCTTCTAAGTTAAAATAGAAATAAATTCTAATGGGTAGTGTTAATGCATATACTGCAAAGCTATAATGCTAATCTAAGTTTAATAAAAATCCAGCTATGGCAATAGTAATACATTCGCCAAACGAAGACCCAGTAAGGTGGCTTAAGTATTCCCTTGGTAAAATAGATCGATATAGCTTACAGCAAGAGCAGTAAATAAACCTATTCCCAAATCAACTTCAATGGACTTACTAAGATTGGTATGAAGTCGTTAGCCACAACAGGCACTACTCCTCCAAAACCGGCCAATAAAATACCTAAAGTACAGTTTTTAGAGTCTATTTTGTTAGCTATAAGATTAGATACTAGAAAAAATATCATGTATTCTTAACTTATTAGAATTCTCTTTTATGAGATCCCCTCATCATCATAGTACTTAAATACTTTAAACAAAATTCATTAAAAAAAGCTAACCGGCCAAGGTAAGCTTTTATTTAGTCTAGCGGCTATTTGCAAGTCCTCAAAAAGGAATTATTTAACACCAGTTATCGGTCACATTGATTTCCGCTGATGATTTTTAGATTTTACTTAATTCTATTCTTATGCTCGTGGAGCCTTAGTTCCTGGAGCTGTTCTTTCAGCCTGTATTGGTTTGCCATGTATGAGTTTTGAATTGAGCTTATGAACAATTTTGTTTACATGTGCTTTATCCACATTAATAAAAGTAAACTTTTTATATACATCTATATCACCAATGGCACGTGGCGGAATATCCGATTTTTTTGTAATCATAGCAACTAAGTCTTTAGCGCGAATTTTTTGCTTACTTCCAACATTAACATATAGGCGAACTTCATTGCGTCGCAATCCTTTACCTTTTTTCTCTGCTGTGACTTCCTGAATGTCAGCATATTCTTTCGTGTCCTGTCCAACCTTCATATTTAATAATGCAGCTGCAACTTGTTCAATAGTGTATCCTCGCTCAAGAATTTGCTCAATCAATTGATTTTCTTTTGTAAAGTCACCGGCCTCTAACTTAGCTACGACTTCACTAATCACATTTTCAGAGCGTTTAGCACGAATATCTTCAATACTAGGAATTGGCATTTTTGACATTTTAGTTTTCGTATAATCTTCAATGCGTCGAATGCGGAACATATCTTTTCCAAATACAAACGTAATCGATAATCCAGCCATTCCAGCACGGCCTGTACGACCAATACGATGGACATAATTTTCTTCGTTTAAAGGTATGTCATAGTTGAAGACCGCTTCAACATTACTAACATCGATTCCTCGTGCTGCAATATCTGTTGCGACTAAAATATTAACATTTTTACGTCGAAAACTACTCATTACACGATCTCGTTGTGCTTGTTTTAAATCTCCATGTAAACCTTCCGTCACATAACCTTCTTCTTGTAGTTTAGAAACCAATTCATCAACTTCCCGCTTTGTATTAGTAAACACGATAGAAGAAGTTAATCCCATCATGTCCATACAGCGAATCATAGCTTGAAGACGATCCTGACGTTTAACCTCAACATAATATTGATCTATCTTCTTATTGGATAGCTCTTCTGAGGCCATTTTAACAATTTCAGGACTCTTTTGATAAGTTTTTGCAATATTTAATATTTCACGAGGCATCGTAGCGGAAAACATGACAGTTTGACGTTCAGTTGGTGTCTCTTTTAAGATGGTTTCAATATCATCTTTGAATCCCATATTTAGCATTTCATCAGCTTCGTCCAAAACTAAAACTTTTAAATTTTCGAGCTTTAATGTTCCACGCTTCATATGATCCATAATACGACCAGGTGTCCCAACTACTATTTGAACACCTCTTTTAAGACCACGAATTTGTGGATCATAGGACTGCCCACCATAAATAGATAAAATTTTAACGTCTTTTGAATTTCGTGCGAATTTTTTCGATTCATCATGTACCTGAACCGCAAGCTCACGTGTTGGACATAAAACTAACGCTTGTACGTTACGATTTTTCGAATCAATCTTTTCCAAGATTGGTAACATAAAGGCTGCCGTTTTTCCAGTTCCTGTTTGTGCTTGCCCAATAATATCTTTCCCAGATAATACCACTGGAATCGCCGCTTCTTGGATGGGTGATGGTGTAACGTATCCAATTTCTTCAATAGCCTTTAAAATTGATGGCGACAGAGCAAGATCTTTAAATGTAATTTCAGTCATTCTTTGCTTCCTTTCTATCTAAAACACAAAAAAACGCAAATGAGTAATAGTCACTTACGATAAATTCATATTCACGTAGTGTCTACTATTATATAATTTTTTTTGCTCATTTGCAATACAATACGCAGTGATATCGTTTCCTATTGTAAACTTTATCCTTCTTTTTTAATTTTTGTAATCATTTGCGCCTATGGTTAATTTCTCAATATTATTATGTACAAAACTGCCGTTTTTTTTCATCTTTTTGTAATATTCTCTTTAAATGTATTGAAAACCATTGAGGATAATGATTTAACACTTAGTTTTTTTTATTATTTGAAGATTCAATAGACCTTATATAGGACTATGTATTCGGATTAAAAAATTTAACCTCAGACGTGTCACTCTTCTTTATTAATTTGAATGAGTAAGACTTTTTACTACTAAACCTTAAAAGTATGTTATAATGTTGCAAGATAAAAACATGATGGAGGTACTTATTATGCTTACAGTCTCTAACTTAAGCTTAAGATTTGGTGATAAAAAATTATTCGAAGATGTTAATTTAAAATTTACATCTGGGAACTGTTACGGCGTTATTGGCGCTAATGGCGCTGGAAAATCCACGTTTTTAAAGATTTTAGCAGGAGAAGTAGATTCTAACACAGGTCATGTGAGCTATGCAAAAGATTTACGGATGTCGGTTTTAAAGCAAGATCACTACCAGTATGATAGTCTAACAGTTATAGAAACCGTTATTCGCGGAAATGAACGATTATTTGAAATTACTGAAGCCAAAAATGCTTTGTATGCGAAACCTAATTTCAGCGAAGAAGATGGAATTCGGGCAGCAGAATTAGAAGGAGAGTTTGCCGAACTAAATGGTTGGGAAGCAGAGTCTGATGCAGCTTCTTTATTACAAGGTTTGGGAATTGAGTCCAATGTTCATGATAAATTAATGACTGACTTAACCGGAGCTGAAAAAATAAAAGTTTTATTAGCTCAAGCTTTGTTTGGGAATCCTGATATTTTAATTCTCGATGAGCCGACTAACCACTTAGATATCACATCAATTAATTGGTTAGAAGAGTTTTTAATTAACTTTGAAGGAACAGTTATTGTAGTTTCTCATGATCGACATTTTTTAAATAAAGTTTGTACTCATATTTGTGATGTTGATTTTGGAAAAATTAAGTTGTTTGTTGGTAATTATGACTTTTGGTATGAATCAAGTCAATTATTGAATCGCTTAGCAAAAGAATCAAATCGAAAAAAAGAAGAACAAATTAAAGAGTTACAAACTTTTATTGCTCGCTTCTCTGCCAACGCCTCAAAATCCAAACAAGCGACATCGCGTAAAAAACTGTTAGATAAAATTAATTTAGAAGACTTAGAACCATCCAATCGTCGTTATCCTTTCGTCGGGTTTAAACCAGAACGTGAAGTTGGTAATGATATATTAATGGTTGAAGGTTTGACAAAAACCATTGATGGGGTAAAAGTTTTAAACAATGTTAGCTTTATGGTTCATAAAGGTGATAAAATTGCATTTATTGGGTCTGAAATTGCGGTTACAGCTTTAATGAAAATTTTAGCAGGAGAAATGGAAGTTGATAGCGGAAGTTATAAGTTCGGCGTTACCATTACATCAGCTTACTTTCCGAAAGACAATTCAGAATATTTTAATGATTGCGACTTATCATTGGTAGACTGGCTTCGACAATACTCTACAGATCAAACTGAGAGCTACGTGCGAGGATTTTTAGGCCGAATGTTATTCTCTGGAGAAGAAGCCCTTAAAAAAGCATCCGTCTTATCTGGGGGAGAAAAGGTTCGCTGTATGCTTTCTCGGATGATGTTAACCAATGCTAATCTCCTAATTTTGGATCAACCGACAAACCACTTAGATTTAGAGTCCATTACCGCATTAAATAACGGGTTAAGAGACTATACCAGTAACGTCTTATTTGCCTCTCATGATCATCAATTTATCCAAACCATTGCCAATCGAATTATTGATATCAGAGAAGATGGAACAATTGTGGATAAACAAACAACATATGATGAGTATTTAAACTTAAACAATTAAAAGAGTCATCAAACATAAACTGTTCTTTTAATAGCTCCCCTATAGTAAACAGCTAAACTAGCTAAGGACTGTTTATTATATGGTGGAGTTATTTTTATAGGATTCGTTATTTATTATTTTTTAAACAAATATTACTTTCCTCTTATCCAGTTGAACTCCTATACCTACTACAAAATAAAGCTTTATCTAATTGTTTTTCACTTTTAGCCCCCACAAGTGCAGTAAAAATATCCGCATCCACATTTAAAACGGTACGTAGCATCCCCGTAAACCACTCAATTCCTAAAAATAAAGCAATACTTTCGAGAGGCAAGTTTATCTGTGGCATAACCATAGCTATGGAAATGACTCTTGCTCCCGGTACTCCCGCTCCTGCTAGTGAAACGAGTGTCACCAAAATCGCAATAAAGAAATACTCCTGTTGAGAATAAGTGATCTGATACATTTGAGCAATAGTGATAACGGTAATAGCCAAAAACATAGCAGCTCCATTGCATTGATGGATGTTCCCAAAGGAATAACAAATTTCGCAATACGGTTATTAACAACTAAATTATCCTCCGTCGTTTTTAATGCTGTTGGGAACGTGACAACTGAAGATGTGGTTCCTATAGCCATTATTGAAACTTCTAACATTTTGTCTATGAGTTTGAACAAGCTAATACGGCAATAAGTAGCTGTGATAATAAACCAGAATAAGAGGAAAGTAAAAGTTGCAATCCCTTAGATCAATAAATATTTTACTAGTGGAACTACGACTTGAATCCCCATTTCACCTATTGTTGCAGCAATGATGGCAAAAATTCCAATAGCTGTGAACCTCATAACAATGTAAACTACATTACAATGACCTCGTTAAATATTGATTACTGATAGATTGGTGCTAGCCTTATAAAAACGTTTACTTGTACATCAACTATCTTTATGCACAATATCTATCACAACTTATAATCATAACGCTTACCGTCTTAAGTAGACCTTATCCTTTCCTTATCGTTAGATGATATTTCTAGAAATAAATAATGCATTTTACAAATACTACATAACAATTAT
>Ga0153980_1000596_pt1 | contig 16235 bp, 20 predicted proteins | sample TSGA064MetaG_FD_104722 | JGI IMG/M metagenome (GOLD analysis project Ga0153980, IMG submission 104722) | Attine ant fungus gardens microbial communities from Georgia, USA - TSGA064 MetaG | ecosystem: Host-associated > Fungi > Mycelium > Unclassified | place: USA: Georgia, Magnolia Springs State... | reverse complement strand
CTAACAGGGCTTCCTCGAGAGTTTCTCTCGTTTCGATATTAATATGGTTGGTGGGTTTGTCTAATATCAAGAAGTTTACTTCTTTTTTTACTAAAACTGCCAACTTTACCAATACGTTTTCTCCACCAAATAAAGTACTTGCACGCTTAAAGACATCATCGCCAAAAAAATAATATTTGGCTAAAATGTTGCGAGCTTCACCTTCTGTGCACGAGTATTCCCTTCTGAATGCATCTAATACGGTCTCTTTGTTATCTTCAAATCAAATTTCTTGAAGAATATAGCCTATTATAGCACTTGGATTGAGTTTGATTTTCCTAGCAAATTCAAGATTCTTCCCAATCGTAGCCCATACGAGTGAGGTTTTTCCAGTGCCATTATCGCCCATTAGACATACTTTTTCTTTGACATAAATCTGAGTGCTAGCCTCATCGAACAATAGTTGATGACTTACTATTAAACTAAAATTTTCAATCGTTAAAACATCGGATCCTGTACGGGGATCGGAAAGTTGCAGGTTAAGCTTTGGTTTTCCAGATTGCGGGTTTTCTATTAATTCCATCTTTTCTAAGCGTTTTTCCAGCTCTTTCGCTTTCTTGAACAATTTCTCGTTATCTCCCTTGGCACCCCATTCTCGAAAACGTTCGATAGCAACTTTCATCGCTTCTATTTTCTTTTGCTGGGTTTTATAACTTTCAAACGCTAGTAAAAGAAGTCGTTCTTTTTCTTTTAAGGAATAGGAGTAATTCACAAAAAAAGTCTCACATATTCCACTATCCAAAATAACGGTCTTGGAAACAACATGATCTAAAAAGTAGCAATCGTGGGAAATAATCACAACCGTTCCACGATATCTACTTAGAAAGACTTCTAGCCATTCTAAGGTTTGTATACCGAGGTGATTGATGGGCTCATCTAATAGCATGATATCAGGTTTTTTCAAGAGAGTAGCTGCCAGTTTAACTTTAGTCTTTTGACCGCCACTGAGGGTATTAAAAGATTGTTTTAAAAGCTCCTTCAAGTGAAAGATACTGACCATGTGCTTAATCTGCTCCGTTACTTCATATCCCCCCATCAAGAGGAATTGTAGTATCTCGTTTAGCTTCAATCAAAAATTTAATTTGTGTTTCTAGCCTCCTATTGTCTTAATCAAATGCATTGGTACATCAAAATAAACTAAAGTGACAAGTGGCTGTATACCATATTTTAAACAATTATCAAATAAGCTTAATAAAATTGTAGTCCATCTTCGTTTGGCTCTAACTCATCGCCACATTTGGAAAAGTTCTTGTCATCCAATCGAGAGACGAAATACAATAAATCCCATTTGTTTCATACAAAGGAACTATAAGTCTACTTTTGGCAAATAAAAATTTTTATACGTCCACTGAGATTTATTGAATAGCTCCAAATAAGACCATCACCCTTTCCTTCCATAATTTATTTACCATTGCTATAGCTTAAAAAATCTCTATTTATTTTTCAAGTACTTTGAATGCTAAAAAATTATATCAAATAAATCTTAATTTTATAGTTATTATACTACTTCTGGATTACTATAACAATCGAGTTATCCAATATAAAATATAAATACTATACCATAAATAATCCTTCACATATTTTGAGCGTATTCACTTCAATGTTTTAAAAAAACGAGTATCAAAGTTTCCTGCCATTATTCATAACCTTCGCCTTAGAGAAGAGAATCCTGTTGAAATTGCCAAATAACTCGGTCATTCTAAAATTAACATGATATGTAATCTTTATTCACATACAACTGAAAATAGATGTGTTGAAATGATCAGTTTTGTAAGTCTATCTTATTTAAAAGAAAAAATTACGGCATCTTTTTTAATAAGTAGTTTCTTATTGGAAAAATTCCACAGACTATTCTATTTTATTCCTCTTCATATCTTTAAAAACTATTGATTTTACCATATTTTCTTGTAATAAGACTTATTAATATCCAATGCACACACATTATTTTCATTAGTCGCCCATGATACTGTCATGTTATCTACCTTTAAGGATTTAATTAGATTAGGAATATCCTCTGTATTCCTGTATTCCCATCAGTGTTGTTAGACGTATCTTAATAATCACTTTCGATATATGGCCGGGAGACACCCTCTGCAAATGATAGAATTCGATTCATAAAATTATTCCAAGTTTTTGAGTAATCTGATTTTTTACACTTATTTTTGCATCATAAGTTGCTTTTTAACACCCACATGAAAACAAAAAAATCCAAGAACAACAATGTTCTTGGATTGAGTAAATTTGGTAAGTCCTAGCGTTTCGAGAACTGTGGCGCACGACGTGCAGCTTTAAGTCCATATTTCTTATTGGAGCTTATTAACACACCTCAAAATCTTTGAAAACATGCTATTTATAAGAAAACTAAATATACAAAATTGAGTAAATCTGATAAAATATCGTAAACTCGTAACCAAAATTCGTAACCAAAGCCGAAATTTGCGCATCATGAAGAATAAGTATGTCACCCGTTAAACAATACATTTAACCTTAATTATTTACCCACTTTTCTAATAAATAATCTATTAATTTTCTAAGTTTTTCTGTATCATAATTAGAACCTAACAAGTTAGCTTTTTTAAAAGCTTTAACATAGCTATCTTTTTTTACTAATTCGCCCTGATACTCATTCAACTTTTTAGAATAAGATGTCCATCTAACTAGTGGCTTTGAGCCAACACTAGTGAAGTCTAAAAAACATTCAATAGCAACTGCTTTATCATTAATATTCACTATATGTAAACCACTTGGGCCGATAGTTTCAAAATTTTCAAACTCAGTACAATAAGGCAACTTAATAACCACTATATTATTTGGCTTTTCATTTCCAAGAGCTAAGGAGTATATTTCATTTCCAGCAATATCATTATCAAAAATAAAAATGATATTATTTTGAACTCCTATACTTATCAATCCTTTTAAAAATTTAAATAAATTCCCCACACCTGTGAATGGATAATTCTCCTCCATGTCAACAAATTCAAAAAAATCTGATATATCAGGATAAAGGTCATCAATCGAACGCTTAATTATAAATGAATCACTTGAACCCTCTGTAACAATTAAAATTTTATCTTTATTTGATAATCCTTTGAAAATGCTCTCTTCTGCTACCCATCCATTTTCTACAATATCCCGATATTTCCAATTTAATTCCAGAGTATGATTTATAGGGTTTTCAGCAATAATTCGAATAATAATATAGGGATCTATTCTTTCAAAATATTCATCTAAATAATAAAAACTCTGGTATTCCCCATCCTCATCCTCTATTGTACTGATAAACTTTTTAAATTCTAAATTTATCCTAAATTGTTTTGTTAAATATCCCCAAAATCCAATTAAATCATATTCACCTTGGTCGAAAACACTAGCTTCTTTAATATCAATGTTATAGACTACATTATGAAAAATTTCAAATGGAATTTTAACACCCACAGAATACAATTCTACACTAAATAAGAATTGATTATATTTTTCTTCTACGGATTTCATTGAATATCCCAATAAATCAAGTCGGTTTTTTACTGATGATAAAACTCGAGCATATCCGTCTCGCATTTGAATTATTTCATCACCATAAACGTATGGTATCTTTTTTTTATCTGCTGGTAAAAATAGTTTAGAGTGATCTCTGAAAGAAAAATTCTTTTCAAAGTCAATGTCTGTTCCTTCTATTCCCAATGTAATATATGATCCCAATATTATAACCACCCATTTATCTGTTGTTACGATATTATTATATCAGTAAAATATCCAACATCTATTTTTCACTTAAACTTTTTGTGAACGAAGCTTAGTAATCAAAGGTCTTACATACAACATAGACCAAATAACATTTGCTAATACATTCTTAAGGTCACCATAAGTGGCATTGTAAATCCAATTAATACGGCTATATTCGTAATAATCAAGCTCCATATGTCTTAAAAACGCTGTAAAATATTTTTCTGTTGCTTTTTGTAAAGCTTTGTAATCACCGTGAGCCATTTTACTCCTAATTTCATAAATACTTTTTACCCATAATTCTTTATTTTCTATGTAATCTGGAACGAATTGTGGCAACTTTTTTATTAACTCCTGACGTAGCGAGGTGTAGTTCTTATGAACAATTATAGCTTCTAAAATAGAGAATGATGAAACAATTGAAAAATACGAATGCGTGTTGTTACTAATTATATCTAAAATATAATCTAAAAGAAAATAATCTTGCTGACCTTGAATATATTTATCAACTGCTCTACCTAATCCCAAAAGATTATTAACTTGCACATTTAATTGTTGAAAATAGTTGTTAAAGTGATAAGGATTTTTTTTCCTCATAATATCAGGAGCACTATAATACAAAGTCATAGAAGAAATTATATCAAATTTAGTTCTTTCTCCTGAATATACTGCATGATGATTGTAATTAAACCAACTATTTAATTGACCGCTTTTTTTCTCCGGTACTTTATAGGTACGCCTATCAATAAAATTTAATAACTCAATAAATTTTACCTCGTTACTAATTTCCCATGTTGGATTACCAGTAAATTCGTTTTTCAAAGATAGATAAGGGGTAGGTTCTTCTTCGGTATAAATGCATATGATGTACTCACAAAGTAATTCTACCTTATCCTCATATTCATTATATTTACTAAAAAGCTCACAATAATAATTCGAATTAAATAGTTCACCCAATATTTGTGCAGTAGATTTACTACTTTTTTCTGCGATATCATCTAATTCTTCTTTGATTTTTTTGTAAATATATTTTTTATTCTCTAAATCTAAATTAGACATCAAAATTCCATATTTTTCTGAAATGATAACTGACTTTTCTATTTTTTTAAATAAAGGAAATATCATCATGTGAACACCCTCTTATTATATACTACTTTTCCAAGCTCGTATAGTCTCCTTGATACTGTAATCACATTAACGGTACTTTCTATAAAAGTCATCAATGATTTTAAGACATTTTAACTTAACTTAATGTAAACATCTCAAAAAAACGAACAAAATAGTATTAAAATTATTATAAACAACACGTACTAAATCAAAGTTAATATTTATCTCTATACTTCTCATTAAATGTGTCCCAAGTAAATTGAACTACAGCAAAAGATGAGTTTACTGCTATTTTAGCATATCTTGATGGGAGTTCAGAAAATCGTACCCCTCTACCATGACCATCACCTTTTTCATTCCTTAATGAATTCAGACTATCTACAATTTGAACAAAACTACTTAATATCTTTTTTACATCAGAAATATTTTTGGCAGCCACATTTTCGCTTAAATCTAAATTTAACTTTTTAAAGGTCTGCTTTCTCAATTCTCCTATAGAAGCCCCTGCCGAATATTCCTCACCTAATTTATCTAATATATGCTTAAAGCAAGATTCTAGTAACTCTTTAGATTTCCCTATGGCATCAGCAGGATGTGTTTCAACCAAATCCATCATTAATTGGATTTGCTTATTCACATATTCATTGTCAAAGTCTTCTTTGATTCTATCCGCAACATCTGACCTAATATAGACCATTCCTCCATGCCTAGCGATAAAATCTTTAATTTTTGGATATAACAACTTCTGTTCTGTAGTTAAAGTATAATTCTCATTATCAATATACTTTACTAAATCAGAAATAAGCTTGATTGTTAATTGCTCATCTTCATTCTCAATGAATCTCACTAAAGATTTTCCTTTTGATAGACCGTAGTATTTAGTTTAACAGCAACTCCAATTGAATTGTAGGTAAATGTATTAAAAGAAGAGTCAGAAAAATTTAACACATATCCATTGTCGTTAAAAAAAGAACTTAACAATTGTTTTTCACTAATATCTAGCAACTTCATTTCCTCCCTAATGTATTTAAAAGTTAATTTAAAAATAATTTTACTAAAAATGAAAAATTATCTAAATCTTTAAAAACTAGTTTAACTTGAATATTATTTTTTAGGTTTAACATACTCCATAACGTCACTTATATCACAATCCAAAAAGTCACATAAATCATTAATAGTATTTGTTGACACTGACTCATTATTTTTTAACCGGTTATAGGTTCCGCCACCTATTTTCATTTTGTATTTTAAATCATATGTACTTTTACCTTTTGAGCGCATAGTTTTCCATAATGGGTTATAATTAATCGCCACTTTTTTCCCCTCTTTCCCTTGTTTAACTCTATTATGTGCTAATATTAGTCAATATAAAATATACCAGTATTGGTCAATGAGTATACGTCAAGCATTGAGGAAAAAGACATAAACCATTTCATTATGTAATTTTTGCTTTAGACACGGAATAAAATATATAAATTTATTCGCTTCATATCTTTTTGGTTTTACTATATTCCATGACATCACTTATGTCACAGTCTAAGAAATCGCATAAGTCATTGATAGTATTTGTAGACACAGACTCATTATTTTTTAGGCGATTATAGGTACCTCCACCTATTTTCATTTTATATTTTAAATCATACGTACTTTTTCCTTTTTCACGCATAGTATCCCATAATGGATTGAAATTAATTGCCATTCTTCTCTCCTCCTTCTCTTGCTTTTATCTCTATTATGTGCTAATATTAGTCAATAAAGAATATACCAATATTGGGTCATGTTTGATATTTCACTACTATAAATAAAGGAGGAATTATTTATGGAATGTCATTGTAAAAAGCAATACGAGGAAAAGATGCAACAATTAAATATTGGAGCGAACCATTTAAGAGTAGTTGCTAGATATTATGAAGTGCTTTATCGAGAAAACTTGCTCCAATGGATCGAAGAAAATCCTACCTATTGGGAAGCCATCCACAGTTTAGCGAGTAAAGATATCACAGAAAAATTATTTGATCTAGTCATGACTTCTTTAAGAAAAAGTCATATTGTAGAATTACAACTTTTATGGCTTTTTAAATGTTCCAAGTTTTTAGATAAATCTGAAAAGCCAAAATCTAACTAAGACTTAATCATGACATGGTAAAAAGAAATATACAACAAAATAAAAACTAGAATTTAAAAGTCTATCCTATGTGCAAATGCGTGCACAAATAGTCAATGAATTCTAGTTTTTTAATATGTTATGAATGATTTATATTTAAGATAAAATTTAACTCAAAGCGTGTATGGTTTTGATTTCTTATCTTGTTTCTTTATATGACTAAAAACTACTCTGTAGGGTTCTTATCGTTTAAAAGATCATGAAAAATCTTCGCCTTAATATATTCCATTTCTTCATCAGATGTTCCGAATTTCTTTTTACCTACTTCAAAAATAGACATAAAATTATGCATGAGCTCTTTCTGAACCTGCTCCATTTCATCAGGCTTCATTTGACTTACTTTTTCCGGTGTTAAGTCTAGAACATTATTCTCTTCTTTTCCCAGCAAGTAATCTAAACTCGAATGAAGTTCAGTGGCAAGCTCGATCACTTTATCAAGCTCTGGTTCTCTCTTACCGTTTTCCCAATTTGTATAAGTCACTCGATTGACCCCTACTCTATCCGCTAACTCTTGTTGTGTTAGTTTATTCTTTATTCGAAGTTCTTTTAATCGATCTGGAAATTTAGCCATCAAAAACACTCCTTTTAAATTATGTATCATTTTGATACAAAAGCTATTGACAATGTATCAAATCGATACTATAATTGATGTATCAATACGATACATATATTTTACCACATCTTAAAGTTTTATAACAGTGCAAAGTAAATAAATATCTATAATAACATGAAAGATGATGTACTAAAGAAATGACTATGGTAAAAAATGACGAGGAAGTATTGAACAAATAGAAATAAAGGAGGTGTCTTACAATGTCTTATGATTACAACAAAGTAGTTGCAAGAATAAAGGGATTAAACAGTGTATCAACACTGAAAAAGTGGCGAAAAAAAGCGGAAGATTTAGCTGGTATCTCGTTCCAGATGGGTATGGTCGGAAATCGACAAAGATATAGTCAGCGTGTTCCTTTATTTTCAGAAGACGATTTAAACAAATTTCAACAGGTTGCTGACCTCAAAGGAGAACTTGGACTAGATCAAGCTATTTTACAAGCTTTTGTAAAAGAAAGGGACCCACCAAAGTCAATAAATGAACGGATTGAACTATTGGAATTTGTACTAATTGATCTAGACGAAGATGTAAGTGCAAAAATAACTCATTTATATCAAGAGACTAAGAGACTCAAAGTAATTATAACTACCTTAGAAAAGCGAATCGCAGAACTCGAAGAACCACCTAAACGTAAAGGATTGTTTGGACAGAAAAATTGAGAACGACAAGCTCGCAGATTTTGGGCGAGTGCTAAACACAGTAGCACCAAAATCTGCGAAAAGCGTAGGCGGTCGAAAATTTTTCGAGGGTGCCTAGTAACACCACCCTCTAACAATAAGGTGAAAGCCTGATAAACGTTGATATGACAACGATTAGAGTGCCTCGGGTTTTGTAAAATTTTATAAATGAAAGATGGTGATATAAATTGCAACAAGAAAAGGACTAACAGCAGTCATTGATTGGCTACAGGTTCAAATCGTGGGAATGAACTTGGAAGATATTACTCGTCATATTCTCGGTATACCAGAAGAGTATTTTAGCCTTGAAAAAGGAAGGTTACAACATTACAACTATGATTGTTGTTATCGATTTGGAGATATTCGTATCTATGATTACCTTGAGAAGATAGATGCTGATAAAATGCTCGTCTTAAGTGGTAAAGCTTGTGAGTTTCTTCGCGATAGTTGGTTGAGTCAAAAAGATTTATCTTTCAAAACCTTCATGAACAACTTACTCGTCTATGAAGAGCTGATTACTATCACACGTCTGGATGTAGCCATAGATGATTTCAATGAAATTCCCTTTTTTACCCCTACACAACTCAGTAGAATTTGTCAAAAGAAGCAATTCATTTATGGGAGAAGTACAAGTTATCTTCCTTATGGAGATAAACAAACAGGAGCCACTCTCTATTTAAAACCACCACATGCAGATGATCGCTTAAAGTTCTATGATAAGCAAGCGGAACTTGCCAAAGAGCAAGGTTTAAGAAAAAAAGATTTATCACCACAAATACGAACAGAAATTGTATTCAGGCGTCAAAAAGCACATCACTTCTTTCTCACTTATGTGAACACTGAAACACCGCTACTTGAGCTATTTCAAGGTTATCTAAAGGAAAAAGTAAAATTTTATTCAGATAAGGCGTTTCAAGTTCCCTTAAAAAAGTGGCAAGATTTCTTAGGAAGTGTTGAGCTATTTAACCTCTCTATCCCAAAACAAAATGTAAACCTGTATAGAAAAATACATTGGTTAAAATATGGTGGTGGGCTGGCGGTCTACAAAGCAGTACAATTTCTAGAAGAAAACGGAATCTTCCCAACTGAATTAGCGGACATTGATTATAACGTAGTGGAATATCCACCCGAATTATCTAATGAGCTAAAGAAGTATGTCACAACTAAAGGAAGAACAGATTTAATTAACAAAATTAATTTATCTACAAAAAAAATAACAAACATTAGGAGGAATTAAAATGGCAAAAATGTTATCACAAAGAGACTTTGATTTTTCAGCAATCGGAACAAAGTTTGAACTAGATGAAGTTACCCCTGTTTTTGAAACAGAACATCGAGCAGATAAAAATGGAGAAATCATCACAGACAGGGATGGAAAACCACGTAATTTCCAAACAGATAAACTCATTGGTTATAATTATAGTATTACCATCTTAGAAGGGATTTTCCGAAAAAAATCTACCCAAGTGAAAGTATTAAATCCCGAGTTGAAGATTACCAATGACGAGATTATGAAACGAGATAGCGTCCCCTGTGACTTTAATAATTTAGAAGTCTCAATGGTTGGTAATCCCATGTATTACCGTGCAGAAGCAATTAATCTGCTTGAACAAACAAAAAAGTAGAGCCCTAACAAGAGATTAAACAAAGTATCTCAAGCTAAGAACTCAACCATCGCAAGTTGATTATATCATAGATTGAGATACTTTCCAATAAAAAATGGGAGGTGGAGTCATGAATGAAGTGACTGTCTTATTATCCGAAACACAACAAAAAGCATTACAAGCTGAATTTTATCAATTAATTACTAATGAGATTAAACATTTTCGTTCAGAATTAGGATTAAACGAAAAATACTTAAAGAAACATCAAGTATGTCACTACTTGAATTTATCTAATAATACCGTTGATAAACTAATTGCAGAAGGGATGCCACGTATTAACATACGAGGTGTTATTTTATACGATAAAATTGCTATTGATAAATGGCTTAAAAATCATAATCATTCAGCATAAGTTATTACATGAGGAAAGGAGAAAATAGATGTCAATTAAAAAAATGGACAATGGAACATACAAAATTAATGTTTATATGGGAGCTGGCTTTTCACGTTTTATCGACTATGCTGACACTAAAGACGAAGCATTAATCATTGAGCAAGAAGCAAAACTTCGTAAATTAAAAGGAGAAGTAAAGAAAAAGAAAAATGATTATACCTTCGAAGAAGTTTATGAAATGTGGTGGAAAAAGAAATATATGATTACTAAGCATCACGAAGAAGTCACACTCAAAAGAACAAAAGATCTTTTTCGCTTACATATCCTACCGCATCTTGGTCATAAAAAAATCAAAAAGATATCATTAGATGATTTAGAAAACCTACAAATTCTTTGGGCATTCGGAGATCTAGATAAAAATATTAAACCTTATGCCAACTTTAAATTTTGCATCTCTTATTCAAAACAAGTCATGAAATATGCTTTACTAAAAGGCTACATTAGTTCAAATCCTTACGACCTTTTAGATATGCCTGTAAACCAACTGTTAAAACAACAAAGAGAAGAAAAACGACAACAAAAGTATTACTCTATTGAAACAATTCAAACAGCTTTAACATTAATGAAAGAGATTTACGGCTTTCAAGCCTATACGCTTCTTACTCTCATTTATAGTATCGGTGCTGGTAAAGGCGAGGTTCACCCACTGATCTGGAAAGATATTGATTTTAAGAACAACATCATATCTATCTCACATAAGCTAGTGAAAAACAAAGAAACTGGAAAACTAGAACGTGTAAAAGGTGCGAAAAACAACTATCGTTTCCGTGATGTGCCCATGAGTAACACCCTTGCTTCTTTACTAAAAGAATGGAAACAAGTGCAAGCTATAGAGCTAGAGCAAATAGGAATTAAACAAACAGCCATGCAGTTTTTGTTTACCTATACCAATCAAAAAGGAGAAGTGAATCAACCTCTTCGTCCTGATTGGCTAAATGATCGACTAGAAAAATTAGAAGTCAAATACGGATTATCTCATATTGCACCCCATGGGTTACGGCATACCTTTGTTTCAGATTTGTTGAATCAAGGAATTGATGGGTTAATTATTAAGTCACTTGTAGGTCATGCTGACACTTCTAATATGATCCGTGATATTTATGGTCATGCTAATGAAGAAACAAGAATTGATACCATTCAGACATTAGAAAATTACCGCAAATAAAAAAAGTCGTAACCAGATTCGTAACCAAAATAAAAAAAGGCACTTTCCTCGAATAAGAAAAGTGCCTTGAATTATTGATATAACAACGATTAACGTTTTGAGAACTGTGGCGCACGACGTGCAGCTTTAAGTCCATATTTTTTACGTTCTTTAACGCGAGAATCACGTGTTAGTAAGCCAATTGGCTTCAATGCTGAGCGATATTCTGCATCCACTTCTAATAAAGCACGCGCAATTCCTAAACGAATTGCTCCAGCTTGTCCAGTTAAACCACCACCGTATACATTAACTAATACATCATACTGCGTAGTTGTTTCTGTTAATGCTAATGGTTGCATAATATCTAAACGAGTCGCTGCTGAAGGCATATACTCTTCAAAACTGCGACCATTAATGATTACTTTCCCAGTTCCCGGCACTAAACGTACACGTGCAACTGAACTTTTACGACGACCAGTTCCTAAATATTGTACAGTCATTTCTTACTTGCCTCCTCTAAATTATCCGCGAAGTTCATAGACTTCAGGTTGTTGTGCTACATGTGGATGTTGGTCTCCAGCATAAACAAATAATTTTTTACCCGTTGCACGCCCTAAACGTCCTTTTGGTAACATACCTTTGATAGCTAGTTCAAGCATTTGTTCTGGTTTATTTTCACGCATTTGTCCCGCAGTACGTACTTTTAATCCACCTTGATAACCAGAGTGACGGTAGTATAGTTTGTCTTCCAATTTATTACCTGTTAAATGAATTTTATTTGCATTGATAACAATGACATAATCTCCGCAATCTACGTGTGGTGTAAATGTTGGTTTATGTTTCCCTCGCAATAGTGTTGCTACCTCTGTAGATAAACGTCCTAAAGTTTTACCTGCAGCATCAACAACAAACCATTTACGTTCTACTTCATGAGATTTTTGCATAAATGTTGTACGCATTAATGTGCCTCCTACTTCTTACGATAAGTGTTTTTTTATAAGTGAAGACTCGTTGGGGCTCGAATCTTCAAGAAAATAAAGAAAATGTACCATCAGTTATTATACACTAGCCCTTACTTAATTACAAGTCCTTTCCCTATAAATTAAACAAAAAGAATTACAGTGAGCGGTTTCTTACACTAAAACAATTTTACTTAGAACGTAAACCAAAATAAACCCAGGAATTCCTAAGGCTCCTGTTAAAAAAGCCGTAATATAATTCAACGGCACCCACATCTCAAAATAGCCACCAACTAAATTAAAAATATATAAACTAAAAACGCCAATAATAAATTTTTTAACTAACCATCCTATTATTTTCATGTTCATCCCCCTGCCTTTATGATACTCTATGATTGGTCTGGAGAAAATATTAATCCAAAACACTTTTTTCTGGTGTAATGGTAACCAATAGACATTTTAAAAACCGCTATTCTTACATTAATAGCGGTTTTCTTCAGAATACTCCACAGAGAACTATTAGACGATGAAACTCCCTACATAAACAATGACACCTAATAAGATAATAAAAGGAAAACAATACTTAGTGACTCGCTTTAAAATTTCGCCTTCTTTACCGACTAAATTAGTCGCGGTTGCAGCTACTGCAATACTTTGAGGAGAAATCATTTTCCCCAGTGTTGCCCCAGTGGTATTAGCGGCCGCTAACCAATACTCACTGACTTGAATCGAACTGGCCACTTGGGTTTGTAAAGATCCAAATAATAAATTAGCTGACGTGTCACTTCCCGTTATAAAAGTCCCTAGACCCCCAATGATTGGGGAGATAACAGGAAAAAACGGTCCGGTTATGGCAACTAGAATAATGGCAATCGCATTTACCATTCCACTGTAGTCCATTATTTTAGCTAAGGCAACAATAGCCAAAACCGTCACAATGGATTTTTTCATCTTTAGAACGGTCTTAACAAAGACTTGAAAAATTTCTCTTAACGGGCACCCTTGAATCAACCCAGAAATAAGAGTCGCCACAATAATAATGGTACCAGGAGTCGTCAACCATTTAAAGGTTACGGCTACAGCTCCATTCCCTTGATAAATCGCCACATTTGTCTTCACTCGATCTACTACATTAAAAATTGGCTCCACCATCGGTAAAGTCACAACGATCAGCACAACAATTAAAATATAGGGTAACCACGCTAGAACAGCCTCTTTTAAAGAAACTGGATCCAGCTTTTTCTCAGTCGCTTTATCTTTATAAAACAGCAATGCCACCATAATTGTAGCAGCTAAGCTCACGACACCTCCTATTAAAGAAGGTAATTGAGCACCTAATGTTCTGGCAACAAAGATTTGTGGTAAAGCAAATGCTAATCCGGAAACTAACGTGATTCCCACTACACCTTTTAAAGCTTTTAGTCCTTTGCCCGTTAAAGCCACTAAGACAAAGGGAATAATGACAGTAAAAATAAACGATTGAATTGCTATAAGATAACCTAATTTGTAGACATCTAGTTGTACTAAATCTGCAAGTGTTGACACGGGAATTCCAACGGCTCCAAAAGCTGTAGGCGTCGTATTGGCAATTAAACACAAGACAGCGGCAAACATGGGATCAAACCCTAAGAGAGCCAGTAAACTAGCCGGTAAAGCCACAGCCGTTCCATATCCAGCAACACCTTCTAAAAAGCCACCAAACGCCCAAGCAATTACTAACACTTGGATTCTTGAATCCGATGAGATATTTGCAAGTATTTTCTTAATGGTATCCATTTTATTCGTATGAACAGCTAGGTTATAGGTAAATAAAGCACCTATAATCGTAACCATAATGGGCCAAAATCCATAAGAAGCTCCTTCTAAAATAGCTGAAGCGACTTCGATTAAAGAAAGTTGGAAAAAGACGATCGCTAATACCGAAGCGATCAAAACGCTCCATAATACTGTCTTGTGAGCCGGTTTATTCAAAAAACCTAACATAACCACTAGAAAAACGATAGGAATTAAAGCAACTACAAAGAGTAAATATTGATTCATCACAGTACCTCCATAATCGCAACATTAACTAAACATACTTATGCAGAAGCGATCTAACAACAAACGTGCTAAAAAAAAGAGGCTAGAATTGGGCCCTAGACTCATAAATCGCCTTCCTAATACTATTTAATCTGTTGCCTCTTCAATATGCACATCAACAATTTGATTAAAAACAATTCGTTTTAAGTTAGAACCCACCACGAGTAATAGCTGTTCATACTTTTCATCATAATGAGAAATGACTCCTTTGACAGAACTTGTGTTTCCGTTCTCGGCTGCCGTCACAATTTCGACTTCTAGCTCTTTTTCAAAAGCATGCTTCAATCCTTTGAAGCCTAGAGTATCTTTGTTCAAAACAGTTTGGGTATATTTTGAAAGATTTTCAATATTTAATGAGGCATTAGGTTGAATAATGCTCTGATTTTGTTTTTTACTCCCACTAGTTAATTTCTTCTTAAATTTAAGTGCCATAGTTGCCTCCTGTACAATTCAAAAATAACTCTTTTATGCCAATCATTTATGAATCTGAAATGGTTACGGGACCAGAAAAAGTTATTAATCGGTATAATTGCATATGTCCTAAAATATCATTAGCTTTAAACGGTATTTTAAATTGAGAATATCTTTTTTTTCATATCTCCTTAGTCATATTATACCTTTTTAGCATTAAAAATACTACATTTTTATAATCAAAGTTATGAAATAAATGCCTCATATTCTTATTAAAAAAGCTATTATTCTTCATAATTAGTGAATAATAGCTTTAATATTTTAAAATAATTCCCTACGGCCTTCTAAGGCACGAATCAAAGTAACCTCATCGGCATAGTCAATGGAGCGTCCCATCTCCAAACCTCTTGCGATGCGGGTAACCTTAATATCCGTGCTTTTTAATAGCTTGGCTATGTACTGGGAAGTAGCATCGCCTTCCAAGGTCGCACTCAAAGCTAAGATTAATTCGCCGACACTTTCATCTTTTAACCGCTCGATAAGAGCAGGAAGCCCAATATCTTCAGGCCCGACGCCGTCCATCGGGGATAAAACACCGCCTAGAACATGATAAAGCCCTTTAAATCCCCGCATCCTTTCAATGGCAATTACATCTTTAGAGTCTTGAACAACAGCGATAATTGTTCGATCTCGATGTTGATCACCACAAATGAGACATGGATCTCGGTCAGTAATAAAATCACAAATCGAACATTTAAACAGTTCTCGTTTACTGTCAAGCAACGCTTTAGCAAACTTAGTTATCTCTTCTTCTTTCATCGAAGCAATCACATGAAAAGCAAGCCTTTCTGCTGTTTTATTGCCGATGCCTGGGAGTTTAGTAAAACTTTCAATAAGGTTTGTAATCGGTTGTGGATAATTCATAATAGCTCCTTACTCCTATTTTAGCTCATAGCTTTCCTAAGCTATTTTAGAAAAGGCCTGGAATATTCATCCCTTGAGTGAATTGTCCCATTGTCGCTTCATTTTTTTCGTCAATTTGATGAAATACATCGTTTAAAGCTAACAATATAACATCTTCTAACATTTCTACATCTTCAGGATCGACAATATCTGGATTTAATTTAACACTAACAATTTCTTTGGTTCCTTTAGCTTCAACAGTGACCATTCCACCTGAAGCAGTTCCTGTAAACACAGATTCTTCAAGTTCCTTTTGAGCCTTCATCATGTCACGTTGCATTTTTTGAAACTTTTTCAT
>Ga0153980_1000595_pt1 | contig 16254 bp, 14 predicted proteins | sample TSGA064MetaG_FD_104722 | JGI IMG/M metagenome (GOLD analysis project Ga0153980, IMG submission 104722) | Attine ant fungus gardens microbial communities from Georgia, USA - TSGA064 MetaG | ecosystem: Host-associated > Fungi > Mycelium > Unclassified | place: USA: Georgia, Magnolia Springs State... | reverse complement strand
TATTTCGGCATCTGTGGCATATTTCCTTTTGTTTTCAGATCAGTTTTCGGATTATTTTTTTTGCAGATCGGATGGCATCCGGGTTTTTAAATACAGACGAAGTTACAATAGCTCCTTCCAGCATCATATATACTGTTTCTGATAATTCGTCATCATTTAATTCCTTTCGGTGGCCTGAATGTTTCACCAGTTCCCTGATCAGTTCTTTACTTCTCTGCTTCGTTATCTGAACCTGCTCTAAAATACGCGAATCATTCGTCCCTTCTTCATCATTGACTTTTATAAAAGGACATCCGCCGAACTGCCTGATCTCCTGCCGTTCCAAATGATAATCAAAAACTGTCAACAATTTCTCTTTAGGATCTGTAACCTTATTGATTGCGGCTTCAAGTCTGATCATCCAGCATTCGTGGGTACGCTGAACATAGGCTGCCAATAAATCATTTTTTGTTTCAAAGTGTTTATATAAGGAAGCCTTTGCAATATCTGCCTCTTCTATAATTTGGTTGATTCCTGTATTGCCATATCCCTGAGTGTAAAATAGCCTCTCAGCAGTATCTAAAATTTTGTCGATAACAATTTGTCCCCGCTGCTTCATACGGTAAAGATAATTATTAAACAGACAGCTTTGTCTATTTAATAATTGCTTTTTGGAATTCGCCATTAACATATCCTGTAATTCACCTTAAACACGTACCTTCACTAAAAGTATTTTTTGAATGAGTGTACTCAAAAGAAATAATGTCGTTATCAATGGAAAAGGTGATACTATTATGATGTTTTCCCATGGTTTCGGCTGCGATCAAAATATGTGGCGGTATATTTATCCTGCTTTTCAGGACAGATATACTACTGTGCTCTTCGATCATGTAGGTGCAGGGAATTCAGACCTGTCTGCCTATTCTTTCAAAAAATATGACCGTCTTGAAGGGTATGCTGAAGATATTGTTGAAATTGCTAAAGAACTGAATATCAGCAACGGAATTTTCGTGGGACATTCTGTAAGTGCTGTCATAGGACTTCTTGCCGCAGAAATGGCACCGGATCTTTTTAAAACACTTGTTCTCATTAGCCCCTCTCCTTCTTATATCAATCAGGATGATTATGTAGGCGGATTTAATAAGGAAGATATTGATGAATTGCTTGAATCGCTGAACAGCAATCACCTCGGATGGTCAATAGCTATGGCTCCGGTCATTATGGGAAATCCTGAAAGGGAAGAACTTGGTAATGAACTGGCAAACAGCTTTTGTAAAACTGATCCGGATATTGCCAAACATTTTGCCAGGACTACATTCCTCACAGATAAGCGTGATATTCTGAAGCAGACTAAGGTACCAGTGCTCATACTGCAATGCAGCAATGATATAATTGCCCCGGTAGAAGTAGGCCTTTATATGAATGAGCAGATACCCGACAGCCAGCTTATCATCATGAATGCCACCGGACATTGCCCTAATTTAAGTGCTCCGGAAGAAACCATTGCCTCTATAAACCATTTCTTATATGCACAGTGATCCCATACCTGCCAGTGAAGATTTTAATGATTTTTTTGAATCATCGTTATGCGGTTTCGTCATTACGGATGCTGAAGGAAATATAACAAGAATAAACAGACGAATTGCCGACTGGCTTACAACATCCCCGGAAAGTTTTTCAGGGAAACGTTTTTCTGATATTTTTGCTGTAGGAGGAAGAATATATTTTGAAACGCACCTTTGGCCACTGCTAAGCATGCAGGGATATTTTGATGAGGTTGCTGTAGAATTAATTGATACCGGAAACGGAAAATTACCCGTTTATATCAATGGTTATGACAAAAAATCTGAGGACGGACAGTCTCTTTACAAGATATTTACCGTATTCCGTGCTGCAGACCGTAGGTTATATGAAGAAAACCTGCAGACTGCCAAAAAACTCGCAGAATCCAATCTGATACTGGAGCAGCAAAATGCGCTGATACGGGAACAGTTCATTGCTGTTTTGGGCCATGATTTACGTAATCCGCTTGCAGGCATTATGAGTGCATCCCAAATCCTGGCAAGAAATGAACTTAGCGACCGTGATTCCAAACTTGTAAATGTCATACAGACCGGATCCAAAAGGATGTTTGAAATGATTAATAATATTATGGATCTTGCCCGTGGACGTTTGGGAGGAGGCATTACCATAAGCCCTATATTTTCAGATCTTGAAACCTTACTTATTCAGGTGAGTGAGGAATTAAAAATAGCATGGCCTGACAGGGTTATTGAATCCGATTTTACTATTAATCAGCCTGTAAAATGTGATCCCGCCCGTATTGCCCAACTGGTTTCCAACCTTCTGTCCAATGCCATCACACATGGTTCATCCGACACACCTGTCTTTTTGAAAGCTACAGCCAATGATAAACTTTGGGAAATATCTGTGACCAACAGCGGAAAGCCGATTCCCCAGGCAGCCTTACATCATCTCTTCCATCCTTTTCACAGAGAAGGCAGTCATTCTGATAATAATGGTTTGGGACTCGGCCTGTACATTGCTTCGGAAATAGCAAAGGCCCATCATGGTATTTTAACTGTGACCTCTGATGAAAAGCAAACATGTTTTACTTTTTCTGTTATTTCTGACGGTGAAAAGTAAAAACCCTGGCAGAGTGCCAAGGCTTAAAATATATGCTTACGAATACATTCTTATCAATATCAATCGATCAGAATACTGTCTATTGCATTTTCCAGAGCATATTCTTTCAGGCCGGGTATTTTCAGTCCTTCCGCTCTAATTACAGTTACATCTGTCATTCCTAAAAATCCAAGAAACGCTTTGAGATAAGGAACCACAAAATCATTTGCATTTCCGGGACCTTCAGAATATACTCCACCGGAAGACATTGCAATATATACTTTCTTACCCGTTACTTTGCCGACAGGACGGCCATCTTCGCCATAACCAAAAGTGATTCCGGCTCTGGTAATATGATCAATCCAGGCTTTTAATGAACTATGAATTGTAAAATTGATAAGCGGCGCGCCTATCACAATATGATCAGAGGATAATAGCTGCTTGACCAGTTGATCAGAAAGGCTGATAGATTCTCTTTGTTTTTCTGTAAGCTGATCAGCAGGAGTGAAAAAAGTATGCAAAACTGCCGGGCTCAGATGTGGCATCTCCGTTTCCACCAGATTCAGTTCTTCCAATTGATTTTCAGGATACTTTTTCTGTATTTGTTCAACAATTGCATTACCCAGTTTAATACTGTATGATGCTTTGCCCATCAGGCTTGATTTCAAATGAAGAATACGTGTCATAAAATTGTATTTGTTTAATGATTTTAACTTGACAAATGTATAACCGTTAACTTTACAAAAGTTAGCAGTTACCCAAAGAATAGCGCTTACCTGCAGGAAAGTCCTTATCTTTACCACCATGGAAACAGCTGAAAACAAATTACTTCCAACCACTTCAGAATGTAATCATGCACTCAGGAATGTGCTTGATGCGATGTATGTTCTCAATGGAAGATGGAAGCTGGCATTAATACTCTGCCTGGTACAGTCTTCAAAGCGCTTTAACGAGATACAAAAAGAAATGACCGGTATATCTCCAAAGGTATTATCCAATGAGCTTAAAGATCTGGAACTTAATTTCTTCATAGAACGCAAAGTATTTCCTACAACTCCTGTTACGATCCTTTACGAAGCTACAGCGTATACCCATACTTTAAAAAATGTTTTATCAGAATTAAGTGCGTGGGGCGAACAGCACAGAAATAAGGTTAAAGGAACCATGTAAATCTATATATTCGTAATTAAAAAAAAATAAGAAATGAAACATAATCTGTATCAAATTGATGCATTTACAGATAAGATTTTTGGAGGAAATCCGGCGTGTGTCGTACCTCTTGACCAATGGCTACCAGATGATATTTTACTGAAAATAGCAAAAGAAAATGCTGTTGCAGAAACCGCTTTTTTCGTAGACAAAGGAGACAAAATACATTTACGCTGGTTTACGCCTGAAATTGAAATGGACCTATGCGGTCATGCTACTCTTGCCACCGCACATTGTTTAAAAACAATTCTTGACTACAAAAACGATACAATTATTTTTGAAACGTTAAGCGGCGACTTAACGGTCCTGGTTGATAACGAACTGTACAAAATGGATTTTCCCTCAAGAATGCCATTACCCGATACCTTGCCTGAAAATATTGAACATTCACTGAATATTAAACCTAAGGAAGTTTTAAAGTCACGAGACTATGTTTTGGTGTATGACAGTGAAACTGATATTAACAATATTACCATTGACAGACAGTTATTTGATCAGATCAATCTTGATCCAGGCGGAGTAATTGTAACGGCTGCAGGTGATCATTGTGATTTTGTTTCAAGATTCTTTACTCCGCAGGCATCTATTCTGGAAGATCCTGTAACGGGTTCAGCCCATTGCTCCTTAATTCCATTCTGGGCGGAAAGGCTTCAAAAAAAGGAACTTTATGCCCTTCAGGTTTCCGATAGGATAGGAACATTATTTTGTGAAGATAAAGGAGACCGGGTTATCATCAGCGGACGAGCAAAAACCTATTCTGCCGGAACGTTTTGGACAGAATAGAATTCCGGAGTAAAAAGTTAATCCGCAAGCTGATCGGTATGGATGTATGCGGTAGAGTATGTTCTTTTTGAATGCCTGTATTATAATCTAATCGCGCTTCACCAAAAGACTTTCGCTTCCCATTTCCATGAAGGTACGACTGCAGGCGGCATCTCAGCACCGGATTTCCGGGCAGTAAGCCAGCCTGCCGGCCTAATTGTAACCCATGAGTTAACTTTTTTGGTCTTATTATTGAAGGATGTTTGAATACCACTTCAACATCTATTTAATATGAAAAAGCATATCATCATCATCGGTGGCGGTTTTGCCGGAATTAATCTGGTGAAAACCTTACGAAACGACAGCCGTTTTCGTATTACGCTAGTTGATAAAAATAATTATCATTTCTTTCCACCACTCATCTATCAGGTGGCCACATCCTTTATACAGGCTTCCAATATCAGTTATCCTTTTCGGAGATTATTTTCCAATGATAAAAATGTCCATTTTCACATGGGAAGCCTCGTAAAAATTATTCCCGAAACTAAAACGATTGAAACCGATACAGGCAATTTAACGTATGATTATTTAGTGATCGCTGTCGGAACAGAATCCAATTTTTTTGGAATGGAAAACGTGCAGAGATGTGCTTTGCCTATGAAAAATATTGAAGAAGCTCTTTATTTAAGGAATCATATGCTATTAAATCTCGAGGAAGCATCCCGTAATAAAGACGCTAAAGTTGCCGAAAAACTACAAAACATCGTCATTGCCGGAGGCGGACCCACAGGTGTGGAACTTGCAGGAATGCTGGCTGAAATGGGAAGATATATCGCAAAAAAAGAATATCCGGAAATTAAACTTGCACTTTCTAATTTATACCTGATAGATGCCTTACCTACCCTATTGGGTCCTATGAGTGAAACAGCACAGAAAACAGCCTACAAAAAATTAGAAGAATTAGGAGTTAAAATTCTACTGAATGTTTCCGTTAAAGATTATGTAGACAGCAAAGTTCTGTTATCCGACGGAAGTTCCATAGAAACAGAAACTTTAATATGGACATCAGGAGTAATAGGACGAGAAGTTGCAGGAATTCCTAAAGAAAGTATTGGAAAAGGCAGGAGAATCCTGGTAAATGCATTCAATGAAGTAGAAGGAACTGAAAATATTTATGCCCTTGGAGATGTATGTCTTCAGTTTGCTGATGAAAAATTTCCAAAAGGACATCCTCAACTTGCGCAGGTGGCTATACAGCATGCTAAAAATCTGGGTGAAAATTTTAAACGCCTGCAGGAAGGGAAAAAGCTTACTCCTTTTAAGTATAATGATAAAGGCAGTATGGCAATAATTTCTAAATTCAATGCGGTAGTGGATCTTCCCAAATTTTCTTTCAAAGGCTTTACAGCATGGCTTACATGGCTGTTTATCCATATTATTCCGCTGGTTGGTTTTAGAAGTAAAATTAGTCTGGCGTTGGATTGGTTCAGGCTGTTTATTACCAACAATCCTTCCATACGATTAATTCTTTATCCTAAAAAAGATACTTCTAAATAAAAAACTAATCAAATCAGTAAACAATATTAAAAAAAATCTCCGAAGTTTATTAAACCGGGGATTTTTTTGTTTGAAATTTAACAGCAAAATAATAATCAAAAAGAGGTATACAATTTTCGCCACTGGCGGCATACCCTTTGAATGATAAATAATAGTTATTGTAAGGGTATTCATTGAATTTGTTATCATTCATATCATTTACTTATATAATTGATGATACAAAAGAATAAAATAATCTATCGACAGTACGTATGAAAAAATTACTGGGTGCATTTATAGCAGGAACTTCGGCAGTAGCCGCCATTATTTATCTTACCGGATATGAATATATTTTTAAAGCTGCCGCCATCAATTTAAAAAAAGGTCCTTTAACTCCTTCTACTGATGATGAGGAAAAATTTCCTTCTCATCCTGTTCCTAACCTGCATCCGAAAGCCTGGGAAAAAGATATAGATTATAATGTTCATCCCCTTTCTGAAAGATTTATCAAAGACCTGAAGAAAACACGCACCTCATCCCTTATTGTGATCCGTGATAACAAATTGGTTCACGAACACTATTGGAAAGACCACCACTCTTCTTCACTGATGAATTCTTTTTCAATGGCTAAAGGTATTCTGTCTGTGCTGGTTGGCTGTGCTATTGACGATGGCTATCTGCAGTCTGAAGACCAACTGATCTCTTCTGTATTTCCACAGTATGCAGAAAGCCGTTACGGAAAGTTTCTCACGTTCCGGCATTTGATGACCATGCAGGCAGGTATGGACTGGGAAGAAGAATACCATCATCCTTTCGCTCCCAATTCCAAGCAATATTTTATTGATGATCTTGCAACACAGGCTTTTGATGTAGAAATTAAAGAAATGCCGGGAGAAAAGTATGAATACCAAAGTGTGGCTGCCCAGTTGCTGGGTCTTGCTTTGATTAAAGCTACTGGTAAAGAGCTCGCAGCCTATCTTTCTGAAAAGCTATGGAAACCTTTGGGAATGGAATCTCCCGCCAAATGGAGCATTGATGAAAAAGGAATTGAAAAAGCTTTCTGCTGTATTCATGCGACACCTAGAGATTTTGCTAAAATAGGACAGCTTATTATGCAGGAAGGAAAATGGGAAGACGAACAGCTGATCAGTAAAGACTATTGTAAAAAACTGCTTACTCCTACAAAAGCAAACGATGCATTTTGTTTCACGATATGGGCAGATGAAGGCAGCGAAATAAAATACCGGTTTTTCTATGGTTTTTTAGGCCAGTTTATCATTATGATCCCGGATAAGAATATGGTTATTGTAAAAACAGGCTTTTATAACCGCCTGGAAGTTGATGAAAAACAAAGACCCGTTCAGGCAAAACTGATGATCGAAGAACTGCTGAAAGATACAATTTGAAAACGCAAAACCGGCATTTACAATACCGTAATATATTTAAGTAGTTGCTGTATTTCCCTCCTTTATCATTTTAGAAATATCTCGGCGATGAAGTATCCTCCACCTACTACCAGTAAAGGCAGTCCTATTGAAATGAGCACCACAGTCCACATAAAAAGTCTGAAATAGGTGTACAATCTTGCCCTGGAAGGATTATCAGGATCGTATAATATTGTCTCAGTCTCTCCTATTTCCCAGCTTGGCGGATTCGTTCCTTCGTCCAATTCATAAGAAAATACCCGTCCGTCCTTCGTCCGATAGCTGAAGACGGGCGCATACACTTCTTCTTCTGACTGAAAAGTACGTATAGATACGACCGTACCGGTTGTCTTCTCTGATTTTTTAATGAAAGCAAGGGTATTCCTAAAACTAAAAGTTGCCAATAGAAGCAGGATCAGCCCTGCCCCAAGTAAAATATAATATTGCCACATGATTCTATTTTTTATTACGTCCATATCCAGAAATCAAACACATCCTATTGACAAACAATCTTATAGATACGAATATAGTATAAATTTAAATAAAGCGAAACACCATTAATAAGGTAACTTTCAATAAGAATATAGCAAAAATGCTCAATACAATTCCATTTACCTCATCAGCTATCAGTAAAGGTTTTTATAAGGTATCATTATGCTGCCATAACTTTTTATTACATAATGATATGTGAAACAAACGGGTTAAAGAATTAAAATCTCCTTAATTTTTAAATTACAGGGGCAAATATCAGTTTTGAAATCTTTAAATGAGTAATTTAGCATTCGATTAAAAATGCGCTAAGGTTCTATGAAAAATATATTCTTTTTATTGCTTATTTCAAGTGTACAACCTTTATTATCACAGACTAAACTGGAAAAAGCAATTACCAATCTTGAGGATCATTACGAACAGGAAAAAGTATATCTGCTTACCGATAAATTACAATATGTAGCCGGTGATCAAATCTGGTTTAAAAGCTTTGTATTTGATGGTTATAACCGTTCTGCATTGTCTACCACTCTATTTGTAGAACTGTACAACTCTGATAAAAAACTGATAGACTGGAAAACGATACTTCTGACCAACGGTGAAGGCAGCGGAGATTTTAAACTGAAAGAAAACCTTCCTGAGCAAATCTATTTCGTAAGGGCTTATACTCCTTACATGACGAATTTTAATGATGATTTTCAGATTGTGAAAACAATTCCTATTTACAATCCCAATGCAACTGAAACGTTAGAACTTGCTAAAAATTCCAATTGGTCTGCCAAAGTTTTTCCGGAAGGCGGAACTTTTATTAACGGTATGGCTACTAAATTTGCCGTACGGTTATCAAGCGACACTTCTTTACCGGAAAGCTGGACTGGAAAAATAGTAGACACACAAAATCCTAACGTCTCTATAACTACATTTACCTCTTTTGATAAAAATGTTGCATCGTTTAAAATAACCCCGGCTTTAGGAAAAAAATACCAGGCCATCATTCAGGATAAAGCAGGAAAAAGCCAGACAATAGATCTGCCTCCTGTTGCAGACAGTGGTGTCAACCTAGAAGTTTCGAGTTCTAAGGACGGGATTAAATACAGTTTAAAAGGAGTCAATTTAAAACAACAGCTCCAGAATTATAAAATCGTTGGAACCCTTAACAACCATCTTGTTTATAAAGCAAATATCAGCAAATTAACTAATGACATTTCAAGTCTTATTCCTACAAAAATCAGCAATGGAAATAATGGTGTGCTGCAATTAGCTATTTTTGATGAACAGGAAAATCTGGTTGCAAAGAGACTTTGCTTTATAAAACCCAATAACTTAAAGGTTGAAAAAGCAGAAATCATAGGTCAGAATTTAAAACCTACGCCAAGAGCATTCAACAGCATTGATCTTTCTCCGGAATCTGTTTTTAAAAATTACACTGTTGTGGTAAGTGATGATGACGGCAGCAATAATCCGGAAGAAGAAAATATACTGAGCGGTCTTTGGTTAACAGGAGATTTTACGTCTAAAATAGATGCACCGGCACAATATTTCTCTACAAATGCCAACAGCGAAGCTTTGGATGCCCTTCTTATTTCCGAAAACTGGAAAAGATTTGACTGGAATTCCTTACTTAGCGGAACTTCGCCGACCATTAAAACCAATGCTCAGAAATTTCTTTCTTATAGAGTAAAACCTATTAAAAATAATGCCCTACTGGTTAACACCAACGTAAATTTAGTCTTAAAATTAGGCAAAAATGAAGCTACTATCAATCCGTTTAAAACAGATCAAAATGGATACATTTATTTAAACAATCTTAGCAACGACGAACCTTTACATGTTTCATTATTTGTAAATTCAGACAATAGTAAGGAATCAAATACTGATAATTTATTCGTTACAGTAGAGCCGCTGGTCAATCCCACAGAATTTAAAGGCAATTTCCCCGGTACAAAATACAAACTGGTAAAAACTGCTGAAAATAAAAAGATTTCCCCGGCAATTTCCAGAGCAATCAATACTCAGAAAAACATTAAAAAAACGGAGAATGCTGATGTACAAATTGAAGAAGTAAAATTAGTAGGAAAAAAACAGGATCCAAAAGAAGAGCTAAACAAGCAACTGTCCAGCGGAATGTTTACGTCTATGAATTCTACGATATTTGACTTTGTAAATGAAGACCAGAATGCTGCCGGATCAAGCAATATACTGGACTGGCTGCAGGGAAGAGTTGCCGGCTTAACATTTCAAAGAGATGCTTCAGGGGTGAATGTTCCCTACATTCGCAACAGCCAGGCTAAATTATATTTAGATGAGGTACTTACTGATGCCAGTATGATTGCAAGCCTCCCTACCAGCAATATTGCTATGGTGAAAATTATCAAAGACGGAGGATTAATAGATAATGCGGTAGCCATCTATACCATGAAAGGTAATCTGAAACCTAAAAGTAATGAAAAACAGTCGCCAAATACCAACTTATCTGTAATAAAAGGGTATGATAAGCCTTCTGAATTCCCTGTTGAAATGTTAGACGATGATGCTCCAACGAAAATAGAAAATGATACCCGGGAAACACTCTATTGGAATCCCAATTTATTTGATAGCGATTACGTTCCACCGAGAATTAAATTTTATAATAACGACAGTGCAAAACAATTCAAAGTACTTATCATAAGCTTTGACGAAGACGACAATCTGCTTTATGATAAAAAAATCTTAAAATAATCTATTTGTCAAATTAAAAGCCTTTCAATTTCTTGAAAGGCTTTTTAATATCCTTACCAATAGAAATCAACCTCTTAAAATCTGCAGTTCAAACAAATAAGTTTTAAAATATTTTATCTTCTTCAGCAAAATTGTTTACAACCGATTAAAGAAAATCAGAACTATTCTATATTATTAAGCAATGCCTTTACAGTACAGTCTTTTTTGCCTATTTTTACTTGATAATATTATAGACATATGAGAAAAATCGGAAAAATTGTATTTGCAGGAATACTAACTTTAGGAGGATTTGTAACAGCAAGTGCACAGTGTAAAACAGTATCTGTGCTTACTGAAAATTTTGACACCTGGAAAGATATCAACAAATGCTGGACTGCTCAACAAGGAAAAGCAATGCTGTATGCCGGTGAAAAAAAGATTACATTTTATTCAATGAACAGCCCCAGAGAAAATATGTATTTGGTGACTCCAAAAATTAAAGCCGGAGCATATACCCTGACTCTTGATATTTCAGACAATGGCGGAGAAACTACCCTGGAACTTTTTTCAATCAACAGCACCTCTGATCCAAAATCATATGTTTCAATCGCTAAGCCCACTAAGATAACAGGAGGTAAAAAAGTAGTTGATATTTCGTTAAAAAAAGACTCCAATCTGGGCCTGAAAGTAATGCTGAACGGAGTGCACCAGGCAGTGTATGTGGATAATTTTTCTCTGAAGCCGAAAAAATAAAATCATGTAAGATAGTTCTTAGATTAAACCTCTGATGTTCAATCGTAAATCAATGAGTTAATCTAGTTCCATATGTATCAGGAGCCACACCTGTTATTATTTAAAATTTAAAGTATAAGAAGAGGAAATTTAACGATAAATTATTAAAAATAAAAAATGAAAAATCATTTACAAGTCTTTAATTTTAATTTATTCCATAATATCTTTGCAATATTGCTAAATTGATAGATTTGTATAAAAATATATTTTTATTATTCTTATTACTCCCTTTTTCTAACTTACAAAGCCAGAGGCCCATTATGCAGCTATACAATACTGATAATGGGCTTCCGCAAAATAGCGTAAAGGATATCATAAAAGATAAATATGGTTTCATCTGGCTGACTACCGAAAATGGAATTGTAAGATATGACGGAGTAAATTTTCTGATATATAAGAATTTTCCACTAAACAGCCAGCGCTTCACTTATTTCTACGGTTCTCCTGAAAAGGACAGTATTTTCACGAATGGTGATTATGGCAACACCATCCTTTTGCATGAAAAAAAACCTGTAATATTTAAAAATAACAAAAACAATCAAATTTTTATTTCCCATCATAATACGGATTATCTGCTATACTGCTCAAATTACAAGTATGGTGCTGCCCCAGGCATCAATTATTACATGAATCTACGGAAAGGCAGGTATTATATAAAAGAAAATTCTCTGCGTTACAAGCCTTATCAAACAGAAAAGGAAGAAAATCTTGCCATACAAGCATTCTATAAAAATATCATCCGGATTTTCGCAATTGATGATTCTATATTTTATTTAGATGGTAAAAATCATAAAGTAAATCAGATAGAGAAGGGAAAAATTGTCAATAATTACAGCATTCCATTACTTACCGATAGTAAAAGTAAAATTTTCTGGAGCCAAATCAATAATCAGGTTTTTATTCTTAATGAAAATACACTTTATACCTGCCATTATAAAAACGGACAGCTGAAAATAACCAAGCTCATTCAGATGAATGATCATATAAAGAAAGATAATCTCAGCAGCATTTATTATGATGAATTTTACAAGAAGCTTTATCTGGGAAGCAGTACAGAGGGGCTGCAAATTATAAGTTTTTCAGAGTTTATGGCTTCCAAAAGCTATGCATCTAAATCGCCATCCGTATTTTATTCCACCTTACCCTATGACAGCGCTTCCGTAATCACTCCTGCCGGTGAGATTTACAATAGAAACGGATTGGTGAAAAGCTATCATTTTAAAGATGTTATTTCATTTTTTATGGGTTATGATGAAAAAGGAAACATCATCGTACGAAAAGAAGGAAATGCTATGATGTATAAAAAGGAAAACTCGTACACCAGAAATACCTCCATACCGATAAAGAATTTTTTCTTAAAAGATTTTTTTTTCGACGAGAATAAATATTATACACTTATTGTAAAACAAAAAAAAAACCGTACAAAAGGATATTACGGAATCCTTACAGTATATAAAGGAAAATCATTTTCTTCTATTTATAAAAAAATTATTTTTAATGATGAGCCTACAAAATTTATCTGCCTTGATCCAAATAACATCTTGGTTGGAACCATAAAAGGACTGTACAAAGTGTCCCTGAAAACAAACAAAATATACAATTTAACGATCAATAATGACTTATCCATCCGTAATATTATAAAATCAAAAAACGGTCATTTCTGGATAACAACAATCGGAAAAGGGTTCTATCTGCTTAGGGGCAACCGGCTGATAAAAATGCCTTATGATATTAACGGCAACATATCCTCATCACACACTATTCTGGAAGATACGAACGGCTTTTTCTGGATACCTACCAATAATGGGCTCTATAAGACATTGGAGTACCAACTTTTGCAATACGCTGATGATAGAAAACATAAAGTCAATTACTATCGGTATTCAAAGGATTCCGGGTTTAATACCAATGAATTTAACGGCGGTGGAAATGTATCCGGTAATCAGTTAAAAAATGGTGAATTTGTGCTTCCTTCACTGAATGGGCTGGTCTTCTTTAATCCTCTCAGCGTTAAAAGTTATTATCCTAAAAATATATATATTGAAAGAGCCCTGATTGATAATCGTGAGGTTTATTTTAAAAACAATTTATATGTAGACCAGAAATCTGACCGGGCCGAAATATTAATTGATGTTCCCTATTATGCAAACCCGGATAATATTACGATAGAGGCAAAATTAAACGATACTCCTCAAAAAAAATGGCAACCCATAGGGAAAGACAGGAAATTCTATATCTCCAATTTAGGATACGGAAATTATACCTTTATGGTAAGAATGCTTGTGGATGATCAGGGAAAATTTGTTTATAAAAAAATAAATATTATTATTCCGCCTTATTTTTACCAGACTCTGTGGTTTAAAGCGTTAGCCATATCTACCCTGTTATTGCTGTTGAATTTTCTGATTAGATGGCGAATAAGCTTTCTTAAAAAGAAAAATCATGAACTGGAAGGAATTGTTAATCTCCGTACAAAAAACCTATCGGATACTGTAGAAAAACTGGAAGCAACAAAAATACAGCTTCATAACGAAATTGAACAGCAGAAAAAACTCATTGGTACCATTAGCCATGATATTACCACACCAATAAAATTCATTGCGCTGACGGCAAAAGAAGTATTGGAAAATAAAGATTTCAGCCAGGCTCGGGCGGAAAAGATACTTACTTCCATCTATAAATCATCGGATCAGCTGTACAATTTTACGATCACCTTAAAAGAATATGCCGACATCTACAGCCATCGGTCTGATACAACAGAATCCTATTCTTTGTATAAACTTATTGAAGAAAAAATAATACTTTTTTATCCTATTGCAGATAATAACCATACAGCCATCATCAATAATGTAGATGCTTCTTTATGTACAAGGATCAGCAAAAACATACTTGCTGCTATTCTTCATAATCTGCTGGATAATTCTGTAAAATACACGCAAAATGGCACCATAACAATACATAACTCTATTGAAAATGGAAATACAATCTTACTTATTACAGATACCGGCATTGGCATGGATGAGCAAAAAATAGAATATTATACAAGACTTCAGGACAATATTGAAAGTGAGAAATTATTACTGCAAAAATATGGTATGGGGCTGCATCTCGTACTGCAGCTGCTACAAATGATTGAAAGTAAAATTGTTTTCAAAAAAAATACAATACAGGGTACTTCTTTCAAACTAATTTTAACAAATAAAGAAAATGACTAAATATATTCTTATAGCCGATGATCATGACATTGTACTGGCAGGAACAAGTTTAATTTTAGAATCCAGAATCCAAAATATAATGATTCACCAGGCCGAAGATTATCCGGAAGCCATCAATAAAATTTCAAAACAAAAATACGACCTTGTTATTTTAGATATCAATATGCCTGAGAGCAAAAATAAAAAAATGATCTCCGAAATTAAAGCGCTTGATCCTGATATAAAAATCCTGATATTTTCTGCGTATGAAGAAGAAATAGCCGTTCAGTATATAAAAGAAGGAGCCAATGGATATCTCAGTAAACTGAGCAAGGTGGATGAAATCTCAGAGGCTGTAAAAAAAATATTCTCCGAGGGATATTATTATCCATCAACTATTGTAAACCAGCTTTTACAAGCCTCTCCGCTGGATTCCATAAAAAGTCTTTCGGAAAGAGAATATGAAATTTTCCTTTTAATGGTAAAAGGATATGGCAATTTAGAAATCTCAAATACACTGAATATCCAAATGACAACCATCAGCACGTATAAAAAAAGAATTCATAATAAATTGAAAACCAATAATCTTGCAACCCTCATTAAACTTTATGAAACTTATATATCCTGACATAAAAATTAGATAAAACCGCTTTAATATAGTGATATTATAAGGTATTATTTATATCAACTTACAAAGAGCCATGTAGAAAATTTTCTACATGGCTCTTTCTTTTATTCTACGCGCTGTACATTTTCCTGTAGAAGTATTTCTATAATTTTACACCATTGTAAAGTATACATAAAGCGTTCAACTTATAGACCCTATATCCCATAAACAGAGGATTAATAGATTACCAAACAACTTAAAAAACTAATAAATGCACAAACATTTTACAACATTATTACAGGTGGTAGGATTGCTAACTGCTTCTATTGCTTTTGCGCAGACAGGAAATATAGGAATCAATACCGCAAATCCCGGATCAACAATAGATATTAACGGATCTCTGGCTGCTAATTACAATGCAGTAAGTACTACGCCTTATACTTTGACGGCAACAGATTTTCATGTCTCGTATAATGGTTCCGCAAATGCTGTATTTAATCTTCCTCCTGCTATAAGCGGAATCGGGAATTTTAAAGGGCGTATATACATTATTAAGAATAACACCAATTTTACCATAACACTTAATCCTGCAGCTTCAGAAACAATCAATGGAAGCTTGAATGTCTCAATACCTTCCAATCAGAGCATACAAATCATCAGTACAGGAAATACCGGTTCCGCTTCTACCTGGGAACTGGTTTCACAGGGCTCTTCCTTAACCGCAAATAATGGTCTTACGATCTCAGGTAATAATATAAATCTTGGAGGTACCCTATCTCAGGCGACAAATATTTCTACAGCAGGAAATAATTTAAGTATTAACGGAACAGGAAAGATGTTGGTAGGAACCAATACAGTTCCGACAGGAGCTGCAAGTGCCAAGATGGTTATTGATAACGGTACAACTAATGGTGCCCTGCAGATTAGAGATGGTTCACAG
>Ga0153980_1000591_pt1 | contig 16282 bp, 14 predicted proteins | sample TSGA064MetaG_FD_104722 | JGI IMG/M metagenome (GOLD analysis project Ga0153980, IMG submission 104722) | Attine ant fungus gardens microbial communities from Georgia, USA - TSGA064 MetaG | ecosystem: Host-associated > Fungi > Mycelium > Unclassified | place: USA: Georgia, Magnolia Springs State... | reverse complement strand
GTGCGGATAGCGCGTTAACATGTTGGCAGATAAGCCGACTCGCTCCATCAGCGATGCAGCTTTCTCGCGCGCTTCGGTTTTAGACCCGAGCCGATGCTGTAAAAACGGTTCGGTTAGCGCTTCCTGCACCGACATACGCGGATTGAGGCTGGCGAACGGATCCTGAAAAATCATCTGCATGACGCGACGCAAATTACGCAACTCATTGGCAGAAAGATTCAGCACATCGTACCCATCAAAGGCAATTTCACCGGCCGTGGGCGTGACCAGGCGTGTCAGCGAACGTCCGGTGGTTGATTTTCCGCAGCCAGACTCACCCACCAGCGATAAGGTTTCACCCGGCATCAAATCAAACGAGATATTTTCCACCGCGTGAACCGCCCCGGTTTTGCGGCTAAACACGCCTTCATGGATAGTAAAGCGCGTGCTGAGATGCTTCACCGACAGCAGCGGCTCAACCGGCGCAGACCTGGTTACCGATCCATCGGGTTCCTTTTCGGCGTTTAAGGCGAACTTGCGCGGCCCAAGACTGCCCCGCATCGCACCAAGCTGCGGCACGGTGGCAATGAGCGTGCGCGTATAATCGGCGGCAGGCGCGGCGAAAATCGCTGTGGTCGTGCCGGTTTCTACAACGTCACCTTGATACATGACTAACGTGCGATCGGCGATTTCCGCCACCACGCCCATATCATGCGTGATGAACAAAACTGCGGTGCCTTCCTCTTCCTGCAATGTCTTAATCAGATCAAGAATTTGCCCCTGAATCGTCACATCTAGCGCCGTGGTGGGTTCGTCGGCAATCAACAGTTTGGGCCGCAGTGCCAGAGCCATGGCGATCATCACACGTTGACGCATTCCACCGGAAAAATGGTGGGGATAATCATTGAAGCGTTTACTGGCATTGGGTATACGTACTTTTTCCAATAGCCGTATTGTCTCCTCACGTGCGGCACGTTTACTGATTTTGCGATGATTGATCAGCGCCTCTGCAATTTGATCGCCAATGGTAAAGGAGGGATTGAGGCTGGTCATCGGCTCCTGAAAAATCATTGCCACCGCATTGCCACGAATATCGCGCATGGCGGATTCGCTTAATTTCAGCAGATCGATGCCGTTTAACATCACTTTGCCGCTGACTCGCGCGTGCCGCAGGTTGAGCAAACGCATAATCGCCATTGAGGTGACGCTTTTGCCCGAGCCTGATTCTCCAACAATCGCGAGCGTCTCACCTGCATGGACGGTTAACGACAGGTTTTTGACAACCTCGCGCCACCCATCGTCGCGACGAAAAGCCACCGTCAGACTTTCAATCCGCAGAACCGGTTCAACCACGGTTATTGGCTCGCTCATTTTGCCGCCAAAAAGCGCGCTGACAGGCGGCTTACCGGCAGGAAAGAAAAGTCGGTATCAAAGGGGTAAGCAGGCTGCAATTTGCGCTTGCGAGCTAAACGTTCCACATATTGATCGACCACGCCTTCCGACAGCGCCATCAGATTAGGATTGGCCAGCGGCGCGAGTTCCGGCGACAGATAACCTGATTTCACCACGACGATTTTGGCTGCTGCCGGATCGAGGCCAAGCAGAGCAAAATCCGCCAGATTGTGATATGGACGACGCCGATCGGCCACGACCAGCGTAATACCGCCGGTTTGCAGCAATGCTTGTTTTGCCAGGGAGCGGGCGTCGTCGCTGAGATGCTTCACCACAAATTCGGCCTGCACTTTACCTCCCGCCGGATCGAGTGAGGCGCCCACAGTGAGATGCAGCGTAGCGCCCTCGCCAGCGGCAAATGCGGCTTCGGTAGCCGGTTTATCCGTAATACCGGCCACGATGACATCCTGCGCATTTTGACGAATCAGTTCGGCTAACACATCCGCACGATCCCCTACGCCGCCGCCGGTGGGGTTATCCCCAGAATCGGCCAAAATCACCGGCGCGGTTTCGCTGGCGATAGCCATGGAGACACATTCTGTAATGCTGCCGGTGACGCAGCCAAAGCGAAATTCATCGCGCGCCTGCCAGTAGGCCAGTGCCAGGTTTGCAGCCTGCTCAGCCAGCACATCGGCATGGGTGCCCGTCATGATCGCCGCAGCCGTCGCGCGCGGTTCATCGGCCCACACGTAGCCGACCATCAGCGAAGCATCCCAGATGCCCTCTATCTCATTGATGGCAGGCAAGCGGGCATACAAACTTTTAGCCGGTTCATCTTCAGTGCTGGTACGTTCACCAGGCAAAACGACAGGGATCGGCGCCCATACCACGCCCGGTTTTATGCCGGTTTGCAGGCTTTTAACCAGCATCGTCACCGAGCGGCGCATGGTCTCTTCCACATCAATGTGCGGCGCGGTGCGGTAGGTTGAGAACATATCAATTGCATCAATGATGCGCTGCGTGACGTTGCCGTGTAGATCGTAACTTACCGTAATAGGGCAATCAGGCCCCACCAACTCGCGGGTGGCGCTGATCCAGTCGCCTTCGGCGTCTTCCATACCTTCAACGTAGACCGCGCCGTGCATGGCCAGGTAGACACCGTCGACCGGCAGGTAAGCTGCAAGGCGTGTCAGAAAATCCTGCTTAAAATCCTCGTAGGTCATACGTGCGACGGGGCCGCCGGCAATGGCCCGCGCGTGGAATGTGGGCAGGAACTCAGCGGGATAATCCTGCAGAAAGGCAAAGTAAGGATTGGTCGTCAGTTCATCACCACGCACGATGCGGAAGTCATCGGCGTAATTCAGCACCGGATTGTAAGTACTGCACTCAGTATGAATTCCACCAAAAGCAATGCGCATAGCAGCCTCCGCTAGTCGGGTAAGTGAATGATAAAACGATATGCCGCCACGCTGGCTGCGGCTCTGGCCCAGCTCTGTTCGTTGATGGCAATATTGGCAATGGGTGTTTTGCCCATCATTGCGGGCAAAACATTGCTATCGATGGCCTGCATGACCACGGTTTTGAGTAGGCCATCAAAGGCATCGGGCTGATGCGCAATGACAATCAATTCGGGATCGTTCATCTGAATGATATTCGCGATCGATAAACCCAGCGCATGTCCGGCCTGGTGCAGAATGGCAATCGCAGCGCTGTTGCCTTTCACCGCCAGTGCCTCCAGCTCGCCAATCGATTCGCTCTCCAGCGCTTTATCGCGCGTGCTTTCGCGAATTGCCGTTAGCGAGGCGAGGGTATCGAGGCAACCTCGCTTGCCGCAGCGGCAGGGGCGACCGCCGGGTTCAATGGTGCAATGGGCAATCTCTCCGGCGCCACCGTGTGCACCACGGTGCAATTGCCCCTGAAAGAAGTGCGCTGAGCCGATGCCGTCGCCATGGGAAATCAGGGTGAAATTGCGCGCCTTTTTTGCCACGCCAAACATCTTCTCGCTCACCGCCAGCGCTTTGGCATCGTTCTCCAGTGAGACGTCCAGGCCGGTTTGCTGCTTCAGCATTTCAGCCAGCGGGACATTTTTCCAACCGAGCAGAGCCGATTGCACACAAACTGCCTGATGTTCATCAATAAAGCCGGAAAGCGTGACGCCAAGGCCGATGACCTGATCCAGTGAAATAGATTTCTTCGCAATCAGCGCTGGGATGGCCGCTGCTATCGCCGCCACTAACTGGGCGGGCGCGAGATGGAGCGCCATTTCGGTGGCTGCCAGCGTATGACCATGCATATCGATTAACACTAAAACTACGCGTTCGCCGAGCAGCGAAGCACCGAGAAAATAGGCGCTGTCGGCGCGCATTTTTAATAATACCGATGGACGTCCCTGGCCGTTTGATTCTGGAATACTTTCCTCCAGTAATCCGGCATTTAGCATCTCTTTAACCTGCGTTGTAATAGCGGCTTTGCTCAACTTCATCTGTTCAGCAATCAGGGTACGGCTCATTCCCTGTGAGGCAATAAGCAAACGCAGAATTTGTTGCTGATGGGCATTGAGCATTCGAGGTCTCACAGCGTTAGCATTTATGCGCTGACAATAATAAGGCCAGAAAACAAATACAACGAGATTTAGTTAAATTTCTGAATGCAGATCTAATTATAAGTAAATTATATGAACTGACATCTTGGCTTTTGTTTAGAGATCGTGGCTTATATAGCGCAACGCCGTGGTAAAGATTTCGTAGGGACGCCATTCATGGCAACCAATGCATTCAGGCGCGCATAAATGCGCACCCTACAACGACATGTTCATTCACCCTTTGTTTCAATGATTCATTGAGGGCCTTCATGGAAAGCAAACATAAGCATTTCAAGGTACTGACGCTGGCCGGTTGTTTATTAGCGTCAATGGCCAGCGCCTCCGTTTTCGCCAGCCAGCTGGTGATCATGCAGAACGAACCGCCGCGTAGTATGGATCCGGGCAACCAGACCGCGACCTTTACCGGTACCGTGCTTGACCCGATGTATGAAGGCCTGACGCGCATTGGAGACGATGGAAAAATTATTCCGGCATTAGCCTTATCCTGGACGTCCGACGACAGCGGTCTTAATTGGACTTTCACCCTACGGCCCAACGTGAAATTCCATGACGGCACGCCGTTTAATGCCGATGCGGTAGTCGAAAACTTTCAGCGCCATTTAAATACGCAACGTGGGCTGGCAGGTAGCGGAAAAATTCGCACCTTTATTCAGGATGTGAAGAAAAAAGACGATCTTACCGTTACGTTCCAGCTTAAAAAAATCAACCCGGCCTTTTTAACCGTTTTAGCCTCCGGACCAGGTTTAATGGTGAGCCCAAAAGCGGATAAAGAGGGCAGCATTAACAATAAAGCCGACGGCACTGGGCCCTATAAGCTGGTGCAATACAAATCTGGCGAATATGTACTTGAACAAAAGAACAGTGACTATTGGGGAAAATCCTCCGGCCCGGATGAAATAAAATGGACGTGGAGCAGCGAACCTTCGGTAATGAATATGGCGCTGCAATCGGGACAGGTAGATATTATTAATCCGGTGCCGCCGCAGTTCGCTGGTATGTTAAAAAACAATGCCAACGTTAATCTGAAACGGTCGCCGGGAGCGGCCGTGTTCTGGGTCGATCTGAATACGCAGAGCAAAGCGCTCAGCGATGTTCGCGTGCGGCAGGCGCTAAACTTTGCCACCGATCAACAGGCGCTGGTAAAAGCCATCATGTTTGGCTATGCGCAACCGGCCAATTCCGCGCTGGCACCCGTCGATCCTAACTACGACAAGAATCTGCACGATTATCCTTATGATGTTCAAAAGGCCAAAGATCTGCTGAAGGCAGCGGGCTACGCCGATGGCTTCCCGATGTCGATTGCGGTGCAGGCGCCGGACGCGCGTACTGCGCAAGTACTGCAGGGTATGTGGAGCAAAATTGGCGTGAAGCTCACCGTGCGCCAGATGGAAAGCGGTGTGTGGACCAAAGCGGCCTTTGCCGATGGCAAAGAGAAGGCCGCACAGGGCACCGATGCGGTACTGGCGTCATGGTCTTCCGGTTTATACGGCTCAGACCTGCAATTGCGTCCGCTGTATCACACCAGCAGCTTTGCACCAGGTGGCGCCAACCTTGGCTTCTTCAGCGATAAGCACACCGATGAACTGATTGATACTGCCGCGTCCACGCTCGACGATACCCAACGCAAGGATCTCTACTTCCAGGCACAGAAACAGATCAGCGGATTAGCGCCGCAGGTGCTGCTGTTCTATCAGGACGATCTTTACGCCGCGCGCAAAAACATCAGCGGGGTTGTCATGCAGCCGGGTGGGCAGATTGTCGTCCGTGATGCAATGAAGCAATAAACTCATGGCTGATGTGATATGAAAGCGTACGTCGCAAAAAAGGTGCTGTCGCTGCCGTTAATTATTTTCGGGGTGTCGATCATTGTATTCATTGCCATCCGCGCGCTGCCGGGCGATCCGGCACGCTTGATGGCAGGACCGGAAGCGCCACAGGAAGCCGTGGATAATATGCGCGTGCGGCTGGGACTGGATAAGCCTTTGCCGCTGCAATATGCGAAATTTGCTGCCGAAGCCATACATGGCAACCTCGGACTGTCGCTGCAGTCGCAGCGACCGGTGATGACGGAAATCAGTGAGCGGCTGCCGTATACCTTATCACTGGCGGCGCTGGCTTATCTGCTGGCCATTGCGATTGGCGTGCCGGCGGGGATGACAGGCGCAATATATCGCCAGCGCATTCCCGACCAAATCGTCATGGTGCTGACCATTGCCGGCGCGTCCATCGCCAACTTCTGGCTGGCGCTGCTGGCGATGAACTACTTCGCCGTTGAGTTAGGTTGGCTACCACTGCTGGGTGCAGATTCATGGAAAAATTACATCATGCCAACCGTTACGCTAGCGATCTTGCCGATGGCGATGATTGCCCGCATGACGCGATCCAGCATGCTGGATGTGCTGAGTCAGGACTATATTCGGACTGCCAAAGCCAAAGGTTTATCGTCTGGCAGCATCCATTGGAAGCATGCGCTGCGTAATGCGCTGATCCCGATCGTCACCATTGTCGCACTGAATTTCGGCAGTCTGATTGGCGGTGCGGTGGTGACGGAATCGGTGTTTAACTGGCCGGGGATTGGCCGCTTACTGGTGGATTCGGTGCGCTACCGTGATTATCCCGTGATTCAGGGCGTGACGCTGGTCGCCGTTACCGGCGTGGTGCTGATGAATCTGGTGGGGGAAATTCTGATTGGTCTGCTTAACCCCAAAATAAGGTTCGACTGATGAACAGCATTGAAAGCTCCGTGCTGCCGCCGCGTTCGCGCAGCCGAAACCTGCTAAGAACCCTGGTCGCTAATCCTTCCATCGCCATTGGCGGCGCACTGGTATTGCTGGTGGTATTCGCCGCCGTGCTGGCACCGCTGATCACCCATTGGGATCCGGTTGAACAGGATTTACTCAATACGCTGCAGGCACCCTCGGCCGCACATTGGTTTGGCACCGACGATTATGGCCGGGATATTTTCTCGCGGGTGATTTTTGGTGCGCGCATAACGCTGTTTGAGGTCTGCCTGAGCGTGGCGATATCAATGGCGATCGGCATTCCACTGGGCATCATTTCCGGCTTAGCCGGGCGTAAAATTGATGCCCTGATCATGTGGGTGATGGACATTATCTTTGCTTTCCCGGGAATTGTTCTGGCGATTCTGATTGTTAGCGTGCTGGGGGAAGGCCTTACTAATATGTTGATCGCTATCTCGCTTTTCTCCATACCGGTCTATGCGCGCCTGAGCCGCAATTTAACGCTGGGATTGAAAAATATGGAGTATATCGAAGCGGCACATATGCTCGGCGTGCGCTATCCGCGCATCATCACTCACTATATTCTGCGCAATTCGATTGGGCCGCTGATCGTGCAATCAACCCTAACGGCCGGCGCGGTAGTGCTCTCTGCCGCCAGCCTCTCTTTTCTTGGCTTAGGCGTGCAGCCGCCCATGCCGGAGTGGGGCACGATGATGAGCGACGGGCGCAACTTCCTTGGCCTGAATATCTATGTGTCACTCTTCCCTGGATTGGCGATTTTGATTACCGTGCTGGGCTTCAATGTCCTTGGCGACGGCTTGCGAGATGTGATGGATAAACGTTTATGAGTAAACCTGCAGTTATTTGCCTCGATTTGGGCGGTTCATTTATCAAGTTAGGCGTGATGGATGCGCAAAATGCATTAACGATTCTCGATCAGCAGAATATCCCGGCGACCAGTTGGACGGCGTTCACCACGCTGGTCAGCCACATGATTGCCCAACATCAGGCGCATTTTACTGCTGATAGTCCGGTGGCGATTTCCACCGCCGGCATTGTGGCGCCGGAAACCGGGGAGATGTTTGCCAGCAATATTCCTGCTTTTCATCAGCGCAGATTGGCCAACGAATTATCAGCGATCTTGCAGCGACGGGTGATTGTGCACAACGACGCCGATTGCTTCACGCTGGCGGAGGCGCTAACGGGAGCCGGGCAAGCACACAAGGTGGTGTTTGGTGCCATCCTCGGTTCAGGTGTTGGCGGTGGATTAGTTGCGGATGGTCGTATCATCACTGGCCAAAATGGTTTGACCGGGGAATGGGGGCATGGGCCGATCACACTCACTGAAGTGGAGCTTGATGGTGAAATGGTGCGCCTGCCGCGCCTGAGCTGCCCGTGCGGACAAAAAGGCTGTCTCGACAGTTACGGAGGCGCGCGCGGCCTGGAAAATCTGCATCAGACATTGCATAGCAGCACAGCGAGCAGCATTGATATTATCAAGCGCTGGCAGCAGCAGGACAGGCAGGCGCAGCAAACCCTGCAGGCGTGGTTACAGCTGGTTGGCCAGCCGCTGGCGTACACCATTAACATTACCGGCGCATCACGCGTGGTGGTGGGCGGCGGGCTGGCTTCTGTGGTGCCGTTAATCGAGGCGTTAGATCAGGCGGTGCAGGGTTATGTGTTGCGCAGTACGCGCCAGCGTTTAGTGGTGCCGGGAGCGTTCGCGCATCATGGCGGCATGATGGGCGCTGCGCTGTTGGCCCGGCAAACTCATGGATAATGTTACCCGGTGCGCATAAATGCGCACCCTACGTCGTAGCATCGCCATTCATGGCGGCCAATGCGGCAGCGTTACCCCAGCCATTAACACATAATTGCGCTATCATATGCCGCTTACTTAACTCAGTTACGACGATGGTTGCTGTTCAATGCACCCACGATCCTGGCTGAGTTCTTCACCTGTGGTTCGGAAAACTCATGTCATCAGTACAACCTCCACTTACTCAGTTGCTGAGCGAGGCATCGCTGCCGCGCAAAAGCGTGCTGAAAGCGCTATTCGCGCTGGGAACCGGTGGCTTTGCCATTGGTACCGGCGAATTCGTGATTATGGGCCTGCTGCCCGATGCAGCCAAAGGCCTCAACGTGTCGATCCCTTCTGCCGGGCATCTGATCAGTATTTACGCTCTCGGCGTGGTAATTGGCGCGCCGCTGCTGGCCGTTTTGGGTGCGCGTGCCTCACGTCGTAATTTTCTGATGACGTTAATGGGCCTGTTTGCCGCCGGAAATTTGCTGAGCGCGGTGGCACCTGGCTACTACTCGATGCTGTTGGCGCGTTTTCTTGCCGGTTTTCCGCATGGCACTTTCTTTGGCGTGGCCGCGCTGGTAGCGGCCGGTTTGGTCGAGCGCAGAAAGCGTGCGCAAGCGGTATCGATGGTGCTATTTGGTTTGACCATTGCTAATTTGCTGGGCGTTCCGGCGGTCACTGCCATCGGTCAATGGTTTGGCTGGCGCGATGCCTTTGCCATTGTGGGTGGTCTGGCGCTGGTCACGTTGCTTTTGGTGTGGCTGTGGGTACCCAACGTAGCGGGTGATAAAAATGCCAGCCCGCTGCGTGAGTTGTCAGCGCTAACGCGCAAGCAGGTGCTGCTCACACTGGCGATTGGTGCAGTAGGCAGCGGCGGATTGTTCTCGGTGTTTAGCTACGTCAAACCCACTATGACCGAACTGGCACAGATGCCGGTGAGCTGGATTCCTGCCGTGTTGGCGCTATTTGGTTTAGGCATGATTATCGGCAATATAGCGGGTGGTCGTCTGGCCGATCGCGGCATTGAAAAGACGATTCGTATTTTGCTGGTGTGGTCGTTTCTGGTGCTTAGCGCCTTTGTGTTTGCTGCACATTATGCCCTGGCGGGTGCAATCAACGTGATGCTGGTTGGCACCATGGTCGCGCTGGCGGCTGTGCTGCAAATTCGTTTAATGGATGTGGCGGGAGATGCACAAACCATGGCGGCAGCGATGAACCACTCGGCATTTAATCTGGCCAATGCGTTAGGTGCGTGGCTAGGTGGCGTCACGATTTCAGCAGGTTTAGGCTGGCAGTCAACCGGTTGGGTGGGCGCGATTCTGGCGGTGCTGGGTTTGTTGATTCATGGTGTTGCGGTACGTGATGCGCGGCGGAAATCCATCACCTTTGCCCACGATAATCATTAACATCATAGGGTCGCCATGAATGGCGATCCTACTGTTTTGTAGGGTGCGCATTCATGCGCACCTACCCGGTCAGATTCAGTATTATTTCTAAGATATTAATCTTAGACGTAATAAACGCCTCCAGGTTGCTAATATCAAAATTTATAGATGACAGACACTAACAAAGCAATAGGCTTATCTAATGTACTAATAGTCACTGTTTCAGATGCGTTTCCTCTCTGCCAACATACGGCTTGAATATGACACTCTTTCTGCTGAATAAAACTGTTTTTTTTCAGGTATCTATTGATTTCGCTGGGATCATTTGTGTGATAAAACCTTATCGCATATACCTGTGATGCTGGCCCAGTGATATTGGCAAAATCAAAATCGTATTCAGATGTAATGCGCGGCATCGTTTTTAGAATGGCCGGCGTATAAAAGTTATACTCTCTTTTATTTTGCTCGGTGTAATGTGCACTTCCAGAGAACTCCATTTTTATATAAGGAATGAAATAAGCTACCAAGCCGCTAACGAAAATGGCAGTCACAATTAGTGGCTTAAGTGCTTTCTCCATATTGTTCTCCCTTCCTATGTGAATAACGTTCAGGCTCCATCAATGTGAAATATTGCCCGGGGCCCGTATAATTAACCACCAGACCTGTCTTGGGTTTCTGCGTTGCGCGGCTAAAAAAATAGAGAAAAAATTAATGGTTCTATAAGGGCGAGCACGCATTATTTCTATATATACCAATACGATGCTTTTATAGTCACGCCGATTTGCTCGCACGATCACAGCGTAAGTAACACAATTTCTTAACATTAATTGCAGTGATTAAGATCGCAATAATTATTCCCATACTCTCTTTAATAGAAAGCCTTGAACCTAAGCAACCCGGCTTAACATGGAGAGGGCAGCATGCAAGAAAAAATCCCCGGAACGCGTTGGTATCGCGTTATCGCCCCCATTCTCATTACCTGCATCGTCTCATTCATGGATCGCGTCAACATCAGCTTTGCGCTGCCTGGCGGCATGGATCAAGACCTGGCGATCACCAGCCAAATGGCGGGTGTGGTAAGTGGCATCTTCTTTATCGGCTACCTGTTCCTGCAAGTGCCAGGTGGACGTATCGCCGTAAATGGCAGCGGTAAACGCTTTATTGCGTGGTCGCTGGCAGCATGGATGGTGGTGTCTATCGCCACCGGCTTTGTTACCAACCATTATCAGCTGCTGGCGCTGCGCTTCGTGCTGGGTATCTCGGAAGGTGGCATGTTACCGGTGGTGTTAACCATGGTCAGCAATTGGTTTCCAGAAAAGGAACTGGGACGCGCTAATGCTTTTGTAATGATGTTTGCGCCGTTGGGCGGCATGTTTACCGCACCGATCTCCGGCTACATCATTAACGTGCTGAATTGGCGCTGGTTATTCATTATTGAAGGTCTGCTTTCTGCCGCTGTGCTGCTGGTGTGGTGGCTGGTAATCGCCGATCGTCCCGAAGAGGCGCGCTGGTTACCCGCACGTGAAAAGGCGTATTTGCTGCGCGAACTGGCGCGTGAAAAGGCGCAACATCGCCAAAAAGCACCGCTTAGTAAAGCCCCGTTAAAAGCGGTGTTCCGTAATTCAGGTTTGATGAAGCTCGTGGCGCTTAACTTCTTCTACCAAACTGGCGATTACGGTTACACGCTGTGGCTGCCGAGTATCCTGAAAAATCTCACCGGCACTAACATGGCGGGCGTCGGCCTGTTGGCCGCCATTCCGTTTGTGGCGACAGTGCTCGGTATCTATGCGATTTCCTGGCTGAGCGATCGCACCGGTAAGCGACGTTTGTGGGTAATGGTCTCGCTGTTCTGCTTCGCTGCTGCCTTGCTAGCTTCGGTGGTGCTGCATGAGAACGTGGTTGCCGCCTATATCGCGTTGGTGGTATGCGGCTTCTTCCTGAAAGCAGCGACCAGTCCGTTCTGGTCTATTCCCGGACGTATCGCTGCGCCGGAAGTGGCGGGTAGCGCACGCGGCGTGATTAATGGGCTTGGCAATCTGGGGGGATTCTGTGGGCCGTACTTAGTTGGCATCATGACGCTGCTCTATAGCCAAAACGTGGCAATCTGCTGGCTGGCGGGTTCGCTGGTGATTGCGGGGATCTTTACGCTGTTATTGCCAAAAGAGTGTGATATTAACCCTTCAGAACCGCGCAGACATATGAAGGACGATCGTTTGATGAGTGCCAAATAGTGAAGCTGGCAAGGTTGGCACTATTCTGAATATTAACAATAAAAAGTCAGAATAAATAAAAAGGGAATGCCTGATAAGGTGTTCCCTTTTTAACGTTTCAATCAATCGACAGATTATGAATAGCCAGCACAGCACGTGCGGCTTCTTTGCCTTTCTTGATGAAATGCTCGGTGTAGAAGTTTTCGATGACGTCTACCGGTTGGAAGTTATGCGGCGTCAATGAAACGGAAAACACCGGTACGTTAGTGGTGAGCTGCACATTCATCAGGCCATCAACCACCGCTGCTGCAACGAAATCATGGCGATAGATGCCACCATCCACCACCAGCGCCGCGCAGACAATCGCATCGTATTTGCCGGTTTCAGCCAGACGCTTAGCCAACAGAGGCATTTCAAATGCGCCAGGCACTTCCAGCACTTTTAATTCCGCGGCAATAGATTGATCGGCTAATTCTTTTTCGAAACCTACCAGGGCATTATGGACAATTTCTTTGTGCCATCCGGCTTTAATAAATGCAATTTTAATAGTGTTCATGGTTATTTCGACATCACCTGTAATTTGTTCTTGCTCATAAAATAATGTGTTTGTATACCATATGTTACGTTTGTAATCTACCGACGCAAAACCCGGCATACTTCGAGTTGCAGGAAGGCGGCAAGTGGGTTCATCCCCAGGAGCATACTGAAGTATGTGACTGGGGTGGACACGCGCAGCCAACGCACCTGCAGCTCGAAGTATGATGGGTTTAAGTATGGAGAAGACAATTTAACCACACCCTTAATGCAGTTATTCCGCGCTTGACGGCGACCATCGCCTGCAATACAAATAGACGCGTCGGGGGAGTCTCGCCACAGAGACTGAGAGGCTAATAGCGCACTGCGCGGCTTAGCGACCCTTTGAACCTGACCCAGTTGATACTGGCGTAGGAAGACTGACAGTCTGTTAGCTTGGCTGTCTGGCGCTAAGGCAAGCTCGATCGTGGCGCCATTTCCCTTCACCTGTATCTGCGGGTCTCAGTAAACACTGAGAGGCCGATGTGAATTTTCCCTTTTTGAACATCATGGAACCTGCGCTGTGAGCCGCTGGAGCGTGCTAGGCTGCGGCGTGGCCGGCTTGTGCGTGGCAACATTATTGGCGGAGCGCGGCGAAGACGTTGAGGTGATCGACGATGCATCGCGGCGCCCGGCATCGTGGTATGCCGGCGGCATGCTGGCGCCCTGGTGTGAAGCCGAAAGCGCGCCGCGTGAGGTGATAACCCTTGGACAACACGCTGCCGCGTGGTGGCAACAGCGCGTCAGCAGCGTTGCACATCAGGGGACGCTGGTGGTGGCGCCGCCGCGCGACAGCCAGGAACTTAACCGCTTTGCCCGCATGACCGAGCAGCATCAATGGGTTGAACCTGGTGCGATTGAACCGGCGCTGGAAGGGCGCTTTGCGCGCGGTCTGTTTTTCGCTCAGGAAGCGCACCTCGACCCGCGCCTGGCGCTGCAGGAAATGCGTGAGAAGCTGACTGCGCGCGGCGTAGCCTTCAACTCGCATGCGCCGAGCGGCCAGATTATCGATTGCCGTGGCATTCATGCCGCGCCCGAATTGCCGCGCCTGCGCGCCGTGCGCGGCGAGATGCTGATTCTGCACAGCGATGAGGTGCAGTTCTCCCGTCCGATTCGCCTGCTACATCCGCGTTTTCCCTGCTATCTGGTGCCGCGTCGCGGCGGGCATTTTATGCTCGGCGCTACCATGATTGAGAGCGATGACGCTAGCCCAATCAGCGCCCGCGCCATGATGGAGTTACTCAGTGCCGCTTACGCCATTCATCCGGCGCTGGCAGAGGCACGGGTAATTGAGAGCGGCAGCGGGCTGCGTCCGGCTTATCCGGCCAATCTGCCGGAAATTCACTATCAAAATCACACCTTCTATCTCAACGGCATGTATCGCCACGGTTTTCTGCTGGCACCGATGCTGGCTGAACAGCTGATGCAGCGCCTATCTGGAGAGCAATCTTATGATTATTCAGCTTAACGGGCGCGCTATCAGCACCGAAGCAAAAAGCCTGAGCGAATTGCTGATCGAGCAGCAAATTGATGTGGCCTGCGTCGCCACCGCCTTTAATGGCACCTTTGTGCCCAAAAGCCACTACGACACGCAGCTGCTGGATGAAGGTTGCCAGCTCGAAGTGTTGTCACCGATGCAGGGAGGCTAAACGATGTTTTACGATGTTGACCCACAATCGCGCTTCCTGCTCGGCACCGCCGGATATCCTTCGCCCGCCATTTTGCAGCAGGCGATTGCCGCGTCTGGCACTGAAATCATCACCGTTAGCCTGCGACGTGAAGGTGCTGCGGGCGCGGCATTTCGTGAACTGCTGACCGGACTCAACATCCGCGTGTTACCGAATACCGCCGGCTGTCACACGGTTAAAGAGGCGGTCACCACCGCGCATATGGCGCGAGAATTGTTTAATACCGCGTGGATTAAACTGGAAGTGATTGGCCACGCCGACACGCTGCAGCCCGATCCGTTCGCGCTGGTGGAAGCGGCGCGCATTCTCAGCGAAGACGGGTTCAAGGTGTTTCCCTACACCACTGAAGATCTGATCGTTGGCGAAAAACTGCTGGCGGCAGGCTGCGAGCTGCTGATGCCGTGGGGCGCGCCGATCGGTTCCGGCCAGGGGTTGCGCAATATCGACGGCCTGCGCGCGATGCGTGCCTGGTTTAGCGATGTGCCGCTGATCATTGATGCCGGCATTGGCGCGCCGTCACAGGCGGCGCAGGCGATGGAAATGGGCTTCGATGGCATCCTGCTGAATACCGCCGTCGCCAAAGCGGGCGATCCGATCGAGATGGCAAACGCATTTCGTCTGGCAATAGAAGCCGGACAGGCGGCCCGTCGCGCCGGATTAATGGAAAAGCGTGATATGGCGAGTGCTTCCACGCCCATCTTTGGCCTGGCAAATCTCAACTGATGGGCGGCGATATGGAACGCTATCAACGCCAGATGATGCTGCCGGAAGTGGGTGAAGACGGGCAGCGCAAACTGCGCAACGCGCGCGTAGTGGTGGTGGGTGCCGGTGGGTTAAGCGCGACGCTGCTGCCGCAGCTGGTGGGCGCGGGCGTCGGCCATATTCGGCTCTATGACGACGATGAAGTGGCGCTGCATAACTTGCATCGGCAAACGCTGTTTACGCTGCAGGATATCGGCCAGCCCAAGGTGCTCAGCGCTCAGCAGGCTTTGCAGCAGCGTAATCCCGAGGTGCAGATCGACGCGCTGCAGCAGTCGCTGAGCGCCAGCAATATGCAGCAGGCGCTGGCGCAGTGCGATCTGGTGATCGACGCCGCCGATAATTTTGCCGTCACCTATCAGCTCTCCGATGCATGCATGCTAGCTGGCATCCCGCTGATCAGCGCCTCGGTGTTACGCAGACAAGGTTACGTGGGCGGTTTCTGTGGCGGATCGCCGAGTTATCGCGCGGTATTTCCGCGCCTGCCGACCTCCGCGGCGGACTGCAACACCGCCGGCGTGATGGGGCCGGCGGTCGCCGCATTGGGCGCAATGCAGGCGCAGATGGCGCTCAGCGTGCTGCTCGAACTGCAGCCATCGCCGCTTGGCTGTCTGGTGAATTGCGATTTTGTTAACTGGCACTTCCGCCCGTTCCGCTTTGATCAGGCCGAAGAACCGCAACAGGCGGTGCCGTTTATCGATCGGCCGCTGCTGGCGGCGGATGACTGCATTGTCGAACTGCGTAGCCATGAAGAAGCGCCAGTCAGCGTCGCAGAGGGCGTTGAGCGCATTCTGCCGCAGGCGATCGCCACATGGCAGCCACCGACGCAGCAGCGCATTGTGCTGGTATGCGCCAGTGGCATTCGTGCCGCGCAGGCCGCCGCAGTGTTGGCGCAGCGTGGCTTTAACCAGCTGGCGATTCTGGCGGCAAATCGCCCATGAGCCACGACATTGTGTTCAACGACGTGAGCTTTAGCTGGGGCGATAAACCGCTGTGCCAGCAGCTGAATCTGCGACTGCGCGGCGGCAAAACCACGGTGATGCTGGGACGCAGCGGCATCGGCAAAAGCACGCTGCTGCGCTTAATCGCGGGGTTACTTCAGCCGCAACAGGGCGCGGTGCAGGGTTTACGCGGCAATGTCGCCTGGAT
>Ga0153980_1000586_pt1 | contig 16381 bp, 12 predicted proteins | sample TSGA064MetaG_FD_104722 | JGI IMG/M metagenome (GOLD analysis project Ga0153980, IMG submission 104722) | Attine ant fungus gardens microbial communities from Georgia, USA - TSGA064 MetaG | ecosystem: Host-associated > Fungi > Mycelium > Unclassified | place: USA: Georgia, Magnolia Springs State... | reverse complement strand
CGAAGATACTTTTGATTTTAATCCTCTCTTTACAGAGGTTAGACCTTATATCGAGCCAGCTACTTTTGCTTTTGCTAGTCAAAAAAGTAATATTGGTGGGGTAGCGTTAGGCTTATCTAGTTATCCGATTTTTAATAGTCCTTTTGAAGTTGTGAGAGATTTAGTTGATGTTGGTTTTAATATGTTTTCAAGGGCAAATCCCCATACCTTAGATCGAGGAGAAGAGGGCGTTTTTGCAGCTGAAGATAATTGGGCTCAATTTGAAGATATTATATCAGCTGGTTCAACCGATTCACAAGAAAAACGAAACGAAATAGCTGTCATAGAACAAGAGGGTATTAAAGTTGCTCTGTTAGCTTATACCCAAAGTCTCAACAATTATATATTACCTGAAGGCCAAGAGTATTTAGCTAATTTATTTAGTTATGAGGCAGCTCAAATTGATATTGAAAGAGCTAAATCAGTAGCTGATGTGATTGTTGTTGCCATGCATTGGGGATCAGAGGACGAAGAGTTTCTCAGTGAAACGATACTAGAGCATGCACAATGGTTTGCAGATATGGGTGTCCATGTGGTTTTAGGGTCTCATCCTCGCGGTCTTCAACCTATTGAGGTTTTACTGGGTGAAAGTGGAAATGAAACAGTTGTTGCTTACTCCTTAGGAAATTTTATTTCAGGATACGAGGGATTAGAAACCAATGTAGGGGGCATCTTTAAATTTGGCATTGAAAAAATAATGATTGGGGATGATATAAGAATTGAAATTAAGGATTTACAATTAATGCCTACCTATCATTATTTTGCAGAAGATGATGCTACGTATCAATTAATTCCTTTAGCTGATTCAAAAGAAAAGGATTATTTTGAAGCCGTTCACACGTTGATGGAGAAATCCAATGTACGGATAGAAGTTGTAGAGCGACTCAATTACGATGAAGCAAGGCCTGCTGTTAGAATTTTTAAGGATATAGAGTAGATAAGAAAATGGAGGTGGGTTAGAAATGGCTAAAGCATTGGAGTCAGCCATAGCTCAAAATAAAAAAGCAAGACATGACTATTTTATTGAGGAGACATTTGAAGCGGGAATGGTGTTAAAAGGAACTGAAATAAAAGCTATTCGTGTTGGGAAAGTGAACCTACGAGACTCATTTGTTCGGATTGAAGGTAGTGAAGCATTTGTTCATAACATGCATATTGCTCATTATGAACAAGGAAACCAGTTTAATCACGAACCTCTCCGAACGCGAAAACTCCTCCTTCATAAAAAAGAAATAGCTAAATTAATTGGGGTTCAAAAAATGGGGGGATATTCTCTTATTCCATTAAAACTATACATTAAAGATGGCTATGCAAAGCTTTTATTTGGGGTTGCTAGAGGTAAAAAAAATTATGATAAGCGTCAAGATTTAAAATCTAAAGATGCAAATCGCCAAATTGCTAAAGCTTTGAAAGAAAGACAACGCAGTTAAAGTGTTATAAAGGTCACTAAAAAGGAATCAAATTGTTTATAACAATTTGATTCCTTTTGTAAATAATTGTTGTAAGACATCTCGGGCCTATGCATCTTAAACTTTTCTTAGCTTCTATATTTCATTTATAATTTAATAGTTGTTTTTTACCTTTTAAGCTTTTTGATCTAGATAACTTTAGGGAGAAATTTTTAGTGGTCTTAAGCATATTTACCAAGAAAAATCTAACACTAATAACAGCAAAGGTAATATAGGAGGTTGGCAGAGTGAAAAAGATAGCAGGTTTCTTAATAGGCGTTTTGATTATCACAGGCTGTTCATCAGAAGAGATCGGACAGGCATCAGATCAAAGTGAACCAACAGTAAAAACAATAATGGATCACATTCAAGAAAAAATATCGGAAGACTATAACTTAATGATCATCGATGGTGTCGTCTCCAATGCTACAACAGAAGAGCCACTGTATGAATTAGTGAATCTCTTGTCTGCAGAAGAAACAGAATTTTTTCCTTTTGCGACGCACTTTAATAAGGAAGATCTTAAAGCGGGTTACATGTTAGTGCCAATGGATGATACTAGTCATTCTGAATTAATTATCGTCGTTGAAATCAGTGAGCCTAAAGCCATTACAAGTGTCTCTCATGCGATGGAGAAAATATTATCGGATCAAGAGGTTATGTGGTCTGATTACATGGAAGAGCAATATGAATTTGTGAGAATGAATAAAATTGCAAAACAAGGAAATTTTGTCCTTTATGTGACATCTGCGCATGCAACTGAAATTCTAAAAATATTTCAGAGCCGAGTGGGTTAGCATTAAGATGAAAAATGATAATTTTTTTCATTTTTAGACAATAATTTAACTATCTAAGCTTCTTTTGTATTATAATAGTCTCTGTATAGAAACTTTTTTTAAAAAGTTTCTTATCTCGTGTCATGGGAAAGGAAGATATAAGATGAAAGATAAATTAAAAATAAAGCATTTTTTTGAAGGTGCTTTGTTAGGTGTTTCCTTATTAGCACCTGGGTTAAGTGTTGCCACAGTTGCTATGGTCTTAGGCATCTACGAACAATTATTAGATTTAGTTAATGATTTTTTTAGCTCTAAATGGAAATCTACCATTATGGTTCTAATACCTTTGGGAATTGGTGCTATTTCTGGTGTATTTGCTTCGAGTCATATGATTGCCTTGGCAACGGAATACTTTCCTACTCAGATCTACTTTTTATTTTTAGGTTTCGTTTTAGGTGCCATTCCCTTACTATTAAAAACAGCAGATGCCAAAAACACATTTAAAAAGAAACATGTTATATTACTGGGAATTGTAGCTATTTTAGTAGCTTCACTTAATTGGGCTCCAACCTCTGATACGGATCATGTTGTTATCGGCTTAGATATAGTGACTATCATTAGATTATTAATAACAGGAGCCATCACCACATCGGCTATGTTGTTACCTGGTTTAAGTGCAGCACTAATCTTGTTATTATTGGGAACCTACTCCATGTTAAATCAAGCTTTATCCACACTAAATATTCCCGTGCTTATTATTTTAGTGGTTGGGGGGCTTATAGGGTTGATTTTAAGTAGCCGAGGAATTAAATTTTTATTAAACAATTTTTTAGATTTCACTTATGCAGCTAGTATTGGAATGGTATCAGGGTCAATTGTAGTTATTTATGGACTCGCTGAACCTTCACTTAATCCAATGGAGTTAGTTACCTCCTTCTTGGCACTCGCTGTTGGCTTTTTTGGAGTGGTCTTATTAGAGCGTAAAAAGGCAAATCACTCTGAAAGTATAGAAGTATCAGAAGCGGAAAATAAATAATAGGAGATAATAATGAAGATTTTGCTTACAAATGACGATGGAATTAAAGCTGAAGGACTAAAGGTTCTAGCTGACATCATGAGTAACTACGGTGATGTTTATGTGGTAGCACCAGATCAAGATCGAAGTGCTGTTGGTCATGGTATGACCTTGAACCGTCCCTTAAAAATACAAGAGGAACAGGTTGCTAGTGCTCTATTAGCCAGGAGTGTGAATGGAACCCCAGCTGATTGTATTAAATACGCTCTAACATTTTTAAAACTTGAACCGGATTTAGTCCTGTCAGGAATTAATTGTGGCGCTAATGTCGGAACTGATATTTTGTATTCAGGAACTGTTTCAGGTGCCATTGAAGCTAATCTATATGATTATCCAGCTCTGGCGGTTTCAACGGCTGCAGCTAATTATGATAGTGTCAGAGAATATTTACCGTTTATCATGAGTAAAATATCTCTAAAAGCTCTAGATAATAGTCGGACCTTAAATATTAACTTTCCAGCTGGCCAGCCAAAAGGAATAAGAGTAACAAACGTTGGCATTAGTACCTATGAAAATGTTTATAAAGAAGAAGACGGAGGCTATCGCCTATCTGGTTCATTAATTGATATTGATCAGCCAGAGGACACCGATGTTAAGACATTATTAACAGGCAGTATTTCCATTTCACCATTAAAATTTAATTTTAATGATGAAGAAAAAATAAGAGAGCTGAAATTGATATTTTCTAAAGAAGCTAAAACAAGGTAAAATAAATTCCAGTTAAGAAAGTTCTTTTATTTTAATGGTTAACTCGTCTTAGCTGCTTCTTTGGATGACAGTCATAACAATTAACGATCTCGGAGGTTTTGAAATTATTTATACGTAGGATCATCCAGGTAAGTTAAATATGAATTAAAGGGCTTTGATAGTTAATCTAATTTTACTGGAAATAGTCATGGTTGTTCAAAGATAACAGCAAAATAGGAAAGAGAAGTTTTAAGGCTGTCATATCGTTGTTTAATAATAAACGACTTTTGACTGAGCTATTACTACCATTAATAGTGTAAAAAATAACATAAAAAGGAGTGTCTAATTATTATTGCTTTTGATCGTATTTATCAAATTATGTGCGAATCATTTCCAGCTTCCGAAATTAGAACCTATGAAAATCAGAAAAAGTTGTTGGAGAGAGATGATTATTTTATGATATTTCATGAAGAAAATGGACAATTAGCTGGATTTTGTGGATATTATCGATTTGAGAATTTTTATTTCGTGGAGCATTTAGCATGTACTTCAGAATCTCGAGGATTAGGAATCGGGAGCAAGTTGATGAGAAAAATTTTGGCAGAAGCAAAAACCACTGGATTCATGATTATTTTAGAGGTTGAGGTTCCAGATGATGAAATAAAACAGCGCCGAGTTCAGTTTTATGAACGTTTAGGTTTTTGCTTAAATCCTTATTATCATTGCCAACCTCCTTTAAATTCACATACAGAGGGAGTCGAGCTCAAGCTAATGTCTTTTCCTAAATTGTTAACTGAGACTGAAGGATTACAGATTCGTCGCGTTTTAAACAAAAGTGTCTATCAAGTTTCAGAGAATTATAATCTTGAAATTTAAGGAGTGAGTCTTAAGAGGCTACTCTTTTTTTGAATGAAAAACTCAACAAGAATGAAGTGGCGTTATCTTTATCATCATCCATAGCGTTGAGTATAGGGGCTGAAAAGGTGGTATAAGTTCCCAAAATTTTTTGATATGGAAGAATAGATTATGACTCCACAGCATAAAAGGAGGCTGAATTGACGACTAAGCCTGTTAGTCACCTTATATTCAGCCTCAAGTTTTTTATTTTAAATATGCTTTTGATTTTAAGTAGAGGATATGTTCTTGGTAGTTTGAATTAGAATGTTTTATTTTTGCTCCTTCAACGTAGCAACTTAGAACGATGCCTAATAAAATCATGCTAGCTAGAACGGAGCTTCCTCCATGGCTAATAAAGGGTAAGGTTACACCAGAGATTGGAAGAATTCCTAAGCACATACCGATATTCCAAAACTGTTGACCGATGAGAGAAGCAAAGATTCCAACACAAACAGAACTATTGTAGCGTCCTCGATTTAACGCAGCTGTATTTAATATTTCAAAGTTGAACAGCACGTATAAAATAATGACAGCCAAGGCTCCAAACAAGCCAAAGTCTTTACCAATAATAGCAAAGATAAAGTCTGTGTGGGATTCTGGGAAGTGGACGATCCCACTTTGAAATCCGTTTCCAAAAAGCCCGCCTGATCCCATCGCCATGAGTCCGTGAGCTAGTTGATGTCCTTGTCCAGAAATAGTGCCAAAAGGATCAAACCAACCATTAAAACGATTAATCTGATAAGGTTCTAATCCAATAACGTCAATTAAGAAATCGGAATGAGTACTGACAAGAGAAATAAAAAGAGCGGTAATAACGGCAGCAATGGATGCTACAGATATGATATAACGCCATTTAATCCCTGCTCCCAAAAGCATAACGGCAGTGGTGACTAAAATTAAAATAGTAATTCCTGAATCTGGTTGGCGATAAATTAAAAAGGCCGGGGGAGCGATGACGAGGAGAACTTTCATGATTAAAAGAAGATCCGTTTTTGCTGTACGTTTTAAATATTTTTGGTTATGTTTTTGAATGATATGGGCATTGACAAATATGAGGGCGATACGCATAAATTCAGAAGGCTGAATGGACATAGGAATAGGATCCAAGGTTAACCAGCGCGTGGCTCCCCCTGATGAATGGACCCAACTAAAAGAAATACCAGGAACGTGTGCATGAGCGAAGATAGCCAGTAGCAATAACATACAAAAGCCGTAAATCCACCAGCGTAATATTCGAATTCGTTCCATTCCTAGAAATAACACGCAAGTAAAGACGAACGACCCGATAATAAAAAATAGTAATTGTCTCACGACAAAGTTATTATTGACTTCGGAATATTGAGCTTGTGAAATTGGATAAGATGAACCAATGGCTAACAAGCTAATTCCAACTAATAAAAAGAAGTAGACCAAAATAGGATTGTGTAATAATACATTGTATTTACTTAGAAAATTTTTCAAACTATCACCTAATTTCAAAGTTCTCTTTTAATTCTATCAGATTATGGGTGTCATGATAAGTCATTAAGACAAATGTTTTAAAGATATCTGGGATAATTTAGCCTTATGCTTAAAATTAGATTAATTTTTAGCAAGTTGACTCATAATACAGGCAATAAAAAAGGAGGATGCCTAATATGAAAAATAGATGGGTTTTAATTGGAGCAGGAGTTTTAATGATCGGTAATCTTTCATTACGCCCACAAGTGAATAATCGTGATCAACAATTGCAACAGTTAGGCTATACTAATGAGGAAATTTCTCTGCTGCTGGAGTTGGATCCTAAATTTGTTCAAGAGCTGGTAGAGTTGAATGATCGTAGTGAGGATATTTTCGACTATATGCCACTTTTCTTGTTTAACGAAACGCTATATCATGAGTATGTTCAATTTGCTTATGAATATTCTCATTTAAACCTAGAAGAAGTGGTAGCGACGGTGACTTTTTTAAATCATATTTTTATCCCCACATTACATCAATTGGGGTATAAACAAGACATTATAGTTAATTGGCTCCAGTCAGAATCTTTTAAAAAATGGTTAGCAGAGGCTGATTTAGTTTCACTAAATCAACTGTTACGATATGCTAAAGAATCGAGAAGCGAGCTAGAGTTTTTACAGCAGTACATTGACTATGAAAAACGAGCTCCCCACTTAACCATGGAAGAAGTCATGGTTGAAGTTTGCTTTTATAATTCGGTTGTAATCCCCACTTTAGAGGAACGGAATTATTCTATCGTAGAGATTGAAAAAATTTCTCAGCAATTAGGTATGAAAGAGTTTCAGTTTTTATTAAAAACCGATTTAGAACCAAGACAAACGATGGCACTCTTAGAGACCAGTGGTTTTAATCCGGCTTATTTGTCTACTTATGAAGAAATTTTAAGTCGTGAGGTTGAACCTCGAGCTTCATATGCTGTCCAACTAGTTAAACATCCATATGTGATAGGAACTTATGCAGAAGACCCCATTCAAGTTTTTCATCAAGAAAGCTTTTTAGCTTTAGTCAATCAAAATATGAGATTAAGTCATGATTATAGACCAACTGATCTTATAGTGGTAAATGTTCCGGTGTCAGAGGCTGTTGAGATAAGTTCTAATCTTTTGCGTCTTGAAGCGGCAAAAGCAACAGAAGCATTATTTGTAGAAGCGCTCAAAGCAGGGCATGAATTAAGGTTGTGCGAAGGCTATATTTCGTTTGAAGCTTGGCAGCACTTGTATGATCAAACAATGAACGCAAAGTTAAGTGAGGACTCTAAGAATGAAATTTCGATGCCTGGCCATAGTGAGTATCAAACAGGATTAGCGATTGCCATTACAACAGCAGAATTGGAAAATGACTTTTCCCTGACAGAAGCTAGTCAATGGGTAATAAAAAACGCTCATCGCTTTGGTTTTATTCTTCGCTATCCTGAAGAAAGAGAGCTTGAGACAGGAGTAGCCTTTAAGCCGAATCACTTGCGTTATGTGGGAGTGGAAGTAGCAACTGAAATTTATGAAAACCATTGGCTTTTAGAAGATTATATTTTAACTTATGAAGTTTTAGACTTAGCTGTAGAATCATGATCATTTTAATTTCTTTAAGCTCATAATCAATGATTCATCTGGATCGATATAAATGGTTTTTTGATGGTCGTAAGTCACAAATCCTAAATGGGAAGCGGGAACCTTTTTAACGTGGCGAACCCGAGTATAGTCAACAGGAACGCTTGAAGAAAGGCGACCTTTGGAAAAATAAGCGGCTAACCCAGCAGCTGTACGAATGGTAATTTCCGAGAGTTGATCCTGTTGGTTGCGGACGAGAACGTGGGAGCCAGGCATATCTTTAGCGTGAAACCACCATTCATTGCGGCGCGCTAATTTATGAGTTAAATAGTCATTTTGCAGATTATTTTTACCGATATAGATTTCTTCACCATCAGGAGTTAAATATTTTTCAATATTAGGCTTATTTGTGGTTTTGCGTTTTTTAGTTTGACGCTTACGCAAGTAGCCAGCCAGTTCTAGTTCTTCTTTGATCTCGGATACATCTTTAATGGTTGCTGTTTCTAGTTGAGCTAATAGGGTTTCAAAGTAACTAATTTCAGCTTCAGTCTGCTGGAGTTGTTCTAAAATATGATTCACAGCAGTTTTAGCTTTTTGATATTTTTGAAAGAATTTTTGCGCATTTTCAGAGGCTGATAGTTGTGGATTGAGGGGAATATCTAGTTCTTCTAGTGTTTCGGAGTAAAAGTTTTGTGTGCGAATTACTGATTGTCCTCGTTTAATTTGATAGATATTAGCTAAAATTAGTTCTCCCAGTACTTTATAATCATCCGCTTTTTCAGTTAATTGCAGTTCGTTTTGCAATTTCTCTTGTTTCTTCAGATTTTTTTCATATTCTTGATGAATAAAACGGTGAGTATCAGCAAAATGTTGCTTAATGCGATCTCGTTCTTCTTTACCAAAATAGAAGTGATCAAACATTTCCGATAAATTTGGATAGGCGACTTCTTCACTGTCTAAATGATGTAAAGGTAACAGATAAAAAGATTCTTTTTTTCCGATCATAATATGAGGAGAAGGAGCCGTTTGAATTTCATGCATTAGGGTGGTGAAAGATTGGTATAAATCTTTAATTTCGTCAGATTGGCTTCGGTAAATAATTTCTTTGGCAACTATTGGGGAGAGTCCTTGAAAGTGTGCAACTAATTGTTTATCGTATCTCGCTTCCTTTTGCATTAACGATTGGAAAGTTAGGAAATCTAGGTCATAAGGACTTCTTTTGTTTTGGGCTGGTGGTAAGATATACTCAGCCCCTGGCTGTAAGGAGCGATGCCGATTAACAAGGGGTGAGATATGTTTAATGCTTTCTAATATTCGTTGAAATGCGTCAGTCAAAATAAAATTACTATGTTTTCCCATAATTTCTACATAAAGATTTTTAACCATTTGATCTCCTAACTCGTTGTGATGAACAATGGTAAATTTAATGATACGATCCAAGTTAATTTGTTCAACTTGCTGTATGATTCCTCCTTCAAGATGCTTTCGTAAAAACATGCAAAACATCGGAGGTTCATCTGGATATTGATAAGTTAAATTAGTAATTTGTACTCTTCCGTAAGAGGGATGAGTAGAAAATAATACTTTTTGATTTTTACCTTGGGCACGAACTTGCATGAGAATTTCATAGTTAGATAATTGATATATTTTATTAATACGGCCAGCAGTTAGTTGTTCTTTTAAGTATCCAACAGTGGCTGTTGTCATTAGACCGTCAAAAGTCATTTGGATCACCTCTTTAAATTTTACTAAACCTAGCTTTTAAAGCTAGGTTTCATTGTTGAGTAAAAATAAGATTACTTTATGTTAGTTATTTTATATCATAATAGTTTAGATTGTTAATCTCATGCGATTGGATTGCCTAAGCTAGATTTTTGTACTTGTGCTTAACGATTATGAGAACGTCTCCTAATTGCTGAGCATTGAATAATAGGATGACTACAATGCTAATATAAGCGGTAAGTCTGTTACTACATGTTTTAGGTATTCTAAAAGTCATTAGAGGTTCTTTTTTAGTCTCCATACTTAATAAATCCACTGTACTCATACATTATTGCTTATTAACTGCTTTTTTTACCGCACGGTCGAATTTTAATTTTATAAAGAAAGCTTTACAAACTCGTTTATTTATCCTCTAAAGTCGATTTACATCTTGGTTGGTCAGTGACTAAAAGGGTAAAATTTTATTTAATAATATCTCATGGCTCTATAATTATGACTATTGAAAGAATACGCGACGCCAAATACGTTTATGCAACTTGCTTTGATTATAATCAAACGTGATTTGCTTATTTCATTTTAATCTGTTTTAATCTCAAGGCTACGACATATGTTAATCCCTTTTATGTAACGGCAGCGCAATCTAAATAAAAGGTAAGTTATTTTAAAGATATCAAATAAAAAGTAGTTTGTAAATGTTTATATAAAAAAACTCGACATTGTAAAGGCTCAAGATAGTATAGAGAGCATCGGCATCCTCTCTTATGTAGATATCCTTAAGACTTAGGAAATATGAACGACAAGGGAAGAGTCAACATTTATAAAATAGATGTCCTTACTGTTGAGATGCTGTGATTTTATCATGTTATTAGTTACGAAAAAATGTTTTTTATAATACACATAATTGTATTTATATGTAAATAATGCTAATATTGGTTTAATTGTTAATGAATTAAAATATGAAAGGAAGTCATGACATGGATAATAAGCTAAAATACGTAAGTCCTCGAAACAAAAGAAGTAAAGGAGCCGATGTTCTTAGAAGGAAGGCAATGGAGGGAGCTCGAATAGAAAGGGAAATAAATAGATTAGCAACATTAAAACAAGATCTAGTAAAGGAGAAATATGAGACAGGAAAAATAAGTGTTGATTTAAACAGTGCCATCCAGTATAAAATTGAACTAGAAAATAAGTTAAAAAGAAATTATTTTGTTGCTTTAAGAACATTTCTTTTTGGAACATTTAAATCAGAAATAAAGACATTAAAAGATTTAAAGCAGCAAATAGATACTAAGAATGAGCAATTATGGAACCAAAACAGTAAAATAAATCGCATGGAGCAAGAAATTGAAAGGGTTACCGATAATCTAAATAAACTAGTACAAGATGATAAACCTAGCATCAAAAAAAAGATGTCGTTACAGTTGGGTAGAGGCAAGGTAGGGACGAGCCAAGCTTCGACTCAAAAAACCACATTAAAAGATACAGTCGAAAATGCCGAAAGAAAGGCAATAGGATCACCTAGTTCTCAAACGAGAGCTCATCATTCAAAAGAGATGAGCAGATAAATAGACATCTTTTCTGTAAGTGGTTAAAACACTTGGAATAAATGGGCATTAAAAAGGTTTGAGAGGAGTAATCTTGTTAATTGATTAAGCTTTGGGCTGAAAAAGAGAGAGATAAGAAACATATTGCAGTTAAAAAGAAGCCCAAGCAAAAGCCCAAAGGGTTCAACTTAAATATACAGAAGAATATGCAATAGATTAAAGAGGCAAAAGCGATGAGTGAAGTAGAATGAAAGCCCTAACTTATTTTATGATTTAAAAGCTGCCAGACTTCTCTATCAGCACTTTTATATTAGACAATCGATATTGAATAACTAACTTTTGGTATATTCCTTGAGCTATGTTAATAAATTAAACAAATCGATTTATCGAAAAAGCTGTAGGAGGATAGCAAATCAATTTTGGAAAGCGTGTTAATCAAGTTAGGATAATTTGGTGAGATCACTAAAGACAAGAAGGAGCGGAATTGATGCAGTGATCTAGCTAGGGTCACAAAGGTAATGAAGATATAATAAAAATTTTAAGATAAAAAACGCAGAAAAACGAAAAATGCACAGTTGGTAGCTCTAGCAATTAAGGGTTTTGTTTAATTAAGTATCGCAATTATATAGGGTTAGGAATTTGAAGAAGGAAGCCTAATCTAGATTTAATAGACTTTTAATAATTAAAAAATGGGATTCTTTTTGAGAATATAAAGAACTTAACTACAAAGATTGTAATGATCGCAGGATAAACCTTTGAATAATTAACTGTGAAAAGACCCAAACTACGGATATAGTCCAACTGTTAAGGGTGAATTTGCTTTTAGGAAACAAAAGCGTTTATCACGTTAAATTTTCTAATAAAAACAGTGTGAACTCTTTATCTTTACGCCAATTCATGCTATTATAATTAAATGAAAGTTTAAGGAGAAGTGAGTGCATGAAGTTAATAGAAAAAGGTGTACTAATTGTCATCTCTGGTCCTAGTGGAGTTGGAAAAGGAACAGTACGTGCATCAATATTTGAACAGATTAATCATAACTTAGAATATTCCATCTCAATGACGACTAGAAGTCCTCGTCAAGGTGAGCAACACGGTGTTGACTACTTTTTTACTTCAACGGAAGATTTTTTGGATCGAATTGATCAAGGACAGCTATTAGAGTGGGCTGAATTTGTCGGTAATTATTATGGAACCCCTCTTGATTATGTTCAAGCAAAGCTAAATGAAGGTAAAGATGTAGTGCTTGAGATTGAGGTTCAAGGAGCTCTGCAAGTTAAAAATGTGATGCCGGATGCATGTTTTATCTTTATAGCTCCTCCTAGTATGAAAGAACTTCGCAATCGTATTATGAATCGTGGAACAGAAGCGTTAGAAGTGGTGAATAAGCGAATGGAGAAAGCCGAAGCAGAGATTGGTTTAGCCCATGAGTACGACTATATCGTGATTAATGACACCGTGGAAAATGCCCGAGATCGGATTATGTCAATTATTGATGCTGAGCACTCACGCAGTAATCGTGTTTTAGAATATTACAATAAAAACATTCTTGAAAAAGATAGTTAAAAACATGTAAGCTTTAGCTAATAAAGGATAGTTATTAGCTATCTGATAATCTGGTCTAACAAAAATTTTTTATAAGACTGATAAATGTTAATCTCGGAGCAGGAAGCTGCACTGTACCTACGAATTTTAGTGATATTACGTTTACAACTACCCTATAGGAGGCTGATTAATAATGTCCATGCGTCATCCATCAATTGATAGTTTACTTGAAAAAATAGATTCTAAATATAAAATTGCCTATATTTCAGCAAAGCGGGCAAGACAAATTGTAAATGAAGGACAATCGCAACTTGATTTTGTTGAAGGTTTACCTACCTCTAAAAGTGTAAAGCCAGTTGGAATGGCTCTAGAAGAAATTCTTTATGAAACCGTTGATTATAAATTAATTGAAAAGTAAACCTTAGATGCCTAAGGTTTTTTCTATATAAAGGTAAAGGAAGTGAAATGGTGATCGCAGAAGTAGTGGTTGATATTAAAAATAAAGCGGTAGATAAAATATTTGATTACTTAGTTCCCATTGAGCTTGAAGATCTTATTCAACCTGGTGTGCGTGTTTTAGTACCTTTCGGGCCCCGTACAATTATGGGGTTTGTGATTTCTTTAAAAGAACAAAGCTCTCATCAACGCTTACGTGCCATTAAAGAACAATTAGATGTCATGCCTGTATTAAACGATGAGTTGCGAACTCTAGGAATGACGTTAAGCCAAGAAACAGGAGGGACGATGATAAAATGCTTTGAAGCGATGATTCCTAATGCGATGCGAGCCACTTATAAAAAGAAAGTAAGTCGTCTGAGTGAGGATTTGTTGCCTTCTTTAGTTCCTGTGTTTCAAGATTTAACTGTTATTGATTATGAACGGATTCCCGCTCATCTGTTAAAAGAAGTGAAACAGGCAGTACTGCTTAAACAGTTGGAAATTATTTATGAAGCAAAGGATAAACTGGGAAAAAGGACTATTAAATATATTAAATTAACCCAACTCAATCCATCCATGGCCTCTTTTAAAAGAGCAGTTAAACAAAAAGAGGTGGTGCAATATTTACTGGAACATCCTGGACCGGTTTTGAAATCAGAGTTAAAGGTAGCGCCGGCCATTTTAAAAACATTAAAGGATAAAGGAATTATTGAAGAAATTGAAGTTGAAGCCTATCGGGATCCTTTTGCTAATCAAGTTTCAAAGAAGCGCCAAGAGGTAACTTTAAATAAAGAGCAACAAGCAGCCGTTGAAGCGGTTAGCGGGCTTAAAGATCAAATTTTTTTATTACATGGTATTACGGGTAGTGGAAAAACAGAAGTTTATTTACAAATGATAGAAAATGTGATGAATAATGGACAGCAGGCGATTATGTTGGTTCCAGAAATTTCTTTAACACCGCAAATTTCAGCTCAGTTTAAAAGTCGCTTCCAAAATAAAGTAGCGGTTTTACACAGCGGTTTATCCATGGGCGAAAAGTATGATGAATGGCGTAAAATTTTAAAACACGAGGTTCAAGTGGTGGTGGGGGCTCGTTCAGCGGTTTTTGCTCCGTTTAATAATATCGGAATTATGATTGTAGATGAAGAGCATGAAGGGACTTATAAACAAGAGGAGACACCGCGCTATCACGCCATTGAAGTGGCTAAACAACGAGCAGTCACCCATAACTGTCCCGTTGTTCTTGGAAGTGCAACGCCATCGCTGGAGTCTTTTGCTCGGGCTAAGAAAGGTGTTTATCAGTTATTAACCTTACCTAATCGAGCTTTTAAAACAGCTAAGCTTCCGCAAATTAAGTTAGTTGATATGCGAGCAGAGTATGCAGTATCTGATCAAACGATGATTAGCCATACTTTACAAGAAGGAATTGCGAGACGATTAGAGCGTGATGAACAGGTTGTCTTATTGTTAAATCGTCGTGGTTATTCTAATTTTTTACAGTGTCGTGAGTGTGGAGAAGCAGTTAGCTGTCCTAATTGTGACGTGTCCTTAACGTATCATAAAAATCACCAGCGCTTAAAATGTCATTATTGTGGCTTTGATTTGCCAGTTGTAAAAAATTGTCCTAGTTGCCAGAGTCCTGAAGTCCGTTTTTTTGGAACGGGAACGCAGAAAATTGAAGAATATTTACAAGAACAATTTCCAAGTACAAAAATATTGCGAATGGATGTGGATACGACTTCAAAAAAAGGAGCGCATCAAAGAATGATTGCTGCTTTTGAAAATAAAGAAGCTCATATTTTAATTGGTACGCAAATGGTAGGTAAGGGTTTAGACTTTCCAGCTGTGACTTTAGTTGGTGTACTAGCGGCAGATTTAATGTTACACTTATCGGATTACAAAGCGGCAGAACGGACGTTCCAACTGTTGACGCAAGTCGCTGGTCGTGCTGGAAGACACCAGCTAGAAGGGGAGGTTTTGATTCAAACTTACAATCCTGATCATTATGTTATGAAACAAGTAGTTAAACAAAACTATAATTCTTTTTATGAACAAGAGATGAAAGTCAGGCAGCAGTTTGCATACCCGCCTTATTTTTATTTAGCCAACGTTATTTTAACCAGTGAAGGTTATAACGAACTCATAATAGCTTGTGATCAAGTCAACCAATATTTGCGTTCAAAGCTGCAACAAAGTTGCTTGATTGTGGGACCAACGATGCCTCATGTCGGTCGCGTTAATAATCGCTTTCGCATGTATTTCATGATTAAATACAAACGGGAACCGAGGTTAAGAGATGTTTTAGGAGCTCTGTTGCCGTATTACCAAGATTCTAAGGTGACGTTGAGTTTGGACTATTACCCTAATCAAATGATTTAGTTAAGTTTCTGAATTAGAAATAAAATTAATGACGTTATCAAGAGAACTTCTTTTGTTTTCAGCGAGAGAATGGGCATAGATATTCATAATCATTGTTATTTTCTCATGCCTAAGCCTTTCTTGAATAATTTTATGACTCCTGCGTTAGCGTATGGAGTGACACGAAGCAACTTTTTTCACATAATAACAATGGTATTTACTCATGTGTAGATTAGGGTGCAATCTTTTTAACCGAGTGTTAGGTTAGAATTCCAAACACAAAAGAAAGCAAGTGCTAGAAAAACAAGTGTTAGGAGTAAGCTCATCATTCCGTATAGACTTATCAGCCTTCTCCTTTCTTTAAGAATGGTGAAGGCTTAGTTTATAAATATATCATAGGCAAAATATCCTTTCAGATTCTATTACCACCGTCTTTTAACTTCTGTATGTTAAATGATAGCATCTATGACTACATTAAAAGCCAGGATATGATGTTTATCTACGCACATAACCTAGATTTCTTTAATTTCAGCTTTTTTATGTTAATTAGTCGTTGTACAGTATTATATATATTATAAAAATAGTTAATGTATACTCAAAAAATGTCAAATAAGGTATAATATATCTATCTTTATAACAATATTAGGGGGACTTTATGAGTATTACATTACAGATACTTAATCTAATTTTAATAAATTTGATGGAGGTTAAAATCTTCTACTACTTATGCCATCGTTTAGCAAACAAAAAAATATTCTTTCCATTAAAATCTATTATTTTTATAATTCTTTACGGAATTATTATGGGG
>Ga0153980_1000585_pt1 | contig 16389 bp, 9 predicted proteins | sample TSGA064MetaG_FD_104722 | JGI IMG/M metagenome (GOLD analysis project Ga0153980, IMG submission 104722) | Attine ant fungus gardens microbial communities from Georgia, USA - TSGA064 MetaG | ecosystem: Host-associated > Fungi > Mycelium > Unclassified | place: USA: Georgia, Magnolia Springs State... | reverse complement strand
TTTTCTTCAATAGTTTTCAGTTTGTTATATTTTCTTTTTTTAATAACTTCCAGTAGTATTATCTGCAGTATATACAGTAAGTAATCTAATAATATCTACAGTGTATTATACTTCTTTTCTCTAATACTTTGTCTAATTTTCTATAGTTTTTTTCTAATTTTTGATAAATTTATTGTAATTTTTGAGTAAAAAAAAGACTATAGAAATGATTAGATATATAATTTATCAATGCTATTATTTCACATACAATATAGCATACTTTCTTAGATAAGACTTTTATTTAGGCCTATAGTCCAACTTGAATTCTCTATTAATTCTAAATAGTTGAATATATGTTAAAGTTAGTCTACTATGCTCTCTTATTCAACTTTCTATATACTCTGTAATATTTTTTCAATTATTTATTGACTTAACTATTCTGACTGACTTTACTTACTTACTTCTAATATTATAGTAAAAATCAATCTCAAGTTCATTGTCTATGTATATACAATTTATAATCTAATACTATTAAATACCTCTTTATATACTACATTAAGTATCCTTCTGCTCTTCTGGCTTTATTCTGAAAAAAGTACTGAAATGTCCAATGGTAAAGTATATTTTGAAAATACTACATAATGTTGTCTATGAGAGAACACTGATATTTATAAATTAATTCCCATATGCTCTACTAACTGTCCTTGAGATTTGTTGATGGTCATAACAAAGATCAGCTTGACTGGAAATTGAAGTCTCTTGAGTAGCACAGGTAATGTCTCTATATTAGGTAATAACCTGATCCTTAAAATCAATATAACCTTTTCTCTAAACCTCCTATTCTTGCTGATAGTTCTATACTAGAACATCTTTTTCCTCACATTCAACACTACCATTCTTGTCCCATTGTAAAGTTCTTCTCCTGGATCCAAGTTCCTTAGTAAAATAACTGGATAGCCAACCTTGAGACAAAGTAAAGCAGAAGACAATCCACTACTATTGAGTTGTTGAAAAAACTCTATAGGATAGGCATAGTGCATTCTATTGTTCTCAGACACAAAGTCTATACTTCTTAGTATATGGACTTCTATATTTGGTACTAGATTAAACTGTTGGAGAATAGCTTCATTAATAGTATACATCTCATCATTTCTAGAACAGAGAATAATATGCTTCAAGAAGTATTGGTTATCTTGAACTCTTGGATTGCCAATTTCTAAATAGATTCTATTAATAAGAGTATTAAGATTAGTACAAACCATAGACTAAGAAACTTATATCATCTTATCATTATTTTATTATTATCTATAGTTGATCCAGTACTAATTTCCAACAACTACTGAGCATGTTGATTGTTAGCTTTAGAGTAGTCCAAGTGTATATTGTGTCTGAGATGTAAGAGCTTGATATATCTCTATAGATTTCCTTTATAAAGAGATATTGCTACCACTTGTTAATATGTTCCTTTAGATACCACAGGTAAAGTTTGACAGAAATCTTCTCCAAATACTACTGTGATTTCACCAAATAAATGATTATTCTAGATAATATATCAATTTAATAGCTATCAAGTATAAGTAATCACTTACTTTAAGCAAGTCTTTCAGATATTGATTAACAGTATTAATGTCATACTTGTGCTGTATAGAAACTTCATCTCAAATGATAACCTTGGTCTGCTAGATGACTAAAAACATATAACTATTCCATTTCAGTCCAGCTATAGAGTTTTTATTAATAGAAAAAGAAATCTTAAAGTGTAAATGAGATATTCTTTCTTTATCTAGCCTCAATAGTAATAGTATTACAAAGAAAAGTCTTTTCACAACTACCAGTAATATGAATAAAAAAAAAGATGATTTTGGTTATTGATAACAGACTCTAGAATAGCATTAAAAGTAGTAGTTTGTTTAGGATTAAACATTATTTTTTGCTCATTTACCAAAGTTGCTATTTTATCTGCATCATACTGCTCAGCCTATAAAAAAAGATTGGATATTCTGTGACTCTACTATTATTGTGGAAAAGGCATGGATGAAAACTCAGCAAGACTTTTTTCCATTTCTACCAATATCTTATTTAGATTCTAAAAGCTATAATCATAAACATTATTCTCTGGTATCTCCTAGTTAGCTTGATAGTGGCTTATATAATGTAGTTTATACTTGACATCATTACACAGTTCAGTCTTGAATTGATCCCAGAGAATATAAAGCTTAGCCACTTCATCAGTCAGCAAGATCACTGCTAATAGCTAACAACATACCACTCTAGGCTAAATCCTCTACTCATAATTATCCTCCAGTAATCCTTTTGTCATACATACCTCCTTAAATATGACAAATACTTGACCATTTCAGGTTCTTAGATACTTTTAACTCTTTTTACTTTCAAATATAGTTGAGAGAAGTCATAAAAAGAACTGTTCTTCTTTTGATAGTAACACAAAGTACATTCTTCCAATTATCTTGGTATGTTATCTTGAATACTATAACTTGGCTTTGGTATTCCAGATATAGTATTGAGAAAACTGCTAGTAGATAAGGTCCAAACTATCATTATATATAGAATTGTAGTCAAACTAAGCAGTTAGCTAAGTCTTCTCTACATTTTGCCTGGCCAATATTTTATTGATAGTCTAGTATACATGAAAGTTGATATAGTGCTCATTAGAAAGATAGACAGAAAAATGTTGGATAGCTGGTAACTCTTTATATATGTTGAATTCAAAGATCTTCCAGTAAGCTTCAGTTGGACTGATAAACTAACTACCCAAGTATGCTTTGATCTCATTCTATACTCTACTACTAATTTCTATAGTTGTTCTGCTAGAACCCTTATAGATATACTTGCTCAAATACTTGATAGTTTCCAAACCAGTAGAGACCTCTATATTAATATAACAATCAAAGAAAAGAAGAAGTTGAGAATAGTAAGAGACCATATATTAATTGATAAATCTGGCTCTATTGTATTTAAATACCAAGCCATTGTTAAGCCTAGCATAAAGTGGATAACTGTTCTCAGTTCAATCTGTTCTCTCTCTATAGTCTTTGGGAAAGTATTTACCATATTGTCTATTGACTATATACTTGGCTTAGGGATTGTTAATACCACATAGACTATACAATATATATTTGGTAACTTTTATATAGAGAAGTGGCTATAGTTGAGAATTAGATAACTGTGTTGAAATTATAAAGTTTATATAATAAGGGTCTTGAATGTGATCTTAAGAGTATAGAAAGATAAGTAGGTGAATATAGAAAAGATCTCTTTTTTGGAACTCAATGGTATGAATATGAGCTACTGTAGTACCAAAGCCATTATCAATAAGTTTGAGAGTATTTTGGAACAACTAAGTCATAAACCTAAAACTTTCTATATAAGAAAAAAAAGACTGAGTTTACATCCCAAATACCTAATATTTTCTCTATTATACCTATTATATACAGCAGCATTCTGTAATCCCTAGTAAAGCTCTGATTTAAGAGTATGTTGATATGTCCTAGCCTAATTGAGTTTTCTCTGTTTATAATTTGCCTATGTATCAATAACAAACTGCTGAAATAGCTTTCTACTATAGAAGAGAGGTGGCTGAGGACCATTTCTAACATGAAGATAATAGACATAGTAGCATGTATCAGAGATTATCTATGAGCAAGCCTGTTTCTCTATATCTTTGTCTTTTATTTTTCTTTTGTTCTCTCAGTTGAGTACCACAGATTAGAATTCTTGGATGCCATTTACTCTTTTCCTTTAGAAACAACAAAATATAATGAAAAGCAGCATATGAAAGACTGTTTTGGCTTATTTGCTCAAGTTGTCCTCCTCTTGTCTATAATACTATATTCTTATTATCTATTGTATGATGGACTCCTTCCTTAGGAATAATAACTGCAATCTCTTTAGCAGTAAATAGATTATAAGTTTGCTGATTATGTTATAGATTTATATGTAATCTAATCCTGACCTTCTGTTGCTTATCTATTGGTTTGTTTCTGATAAGCTCATATGCATAGTACTGGCCAATATATAGATGACTATCCAGAAATATTGTCTGAATATTGTTTATTACTACAAAATCCAGATTATTATTGTTGGCTCTCCTGACATTGAGCTGCTCTACTGTATCAAGAATATAGATTCATGCATATATTGAAGTTTAATCTACATAAAAGAGGAGAGCACTAGTAAGATGATAAAGCTCTCCCTGAATTTTAAAATAATAGAGGCCTGACTACCTAATGACTAAGTTGTCAATTTTGACTTCTACTGAAGTCATAGCAAATACTATATTATACTGTCATATATTATTGCAAAATTCTCTTGAGGAATAATTATCTCTAGTCAAGTAATTGTGGAGGATTCTAGTAAGTGGTTGAAAAAGAGGTAATTGGATCTGTCCTTGTAGACAGCATATACCAAATTTGAGATGATTAACCCATGAGGATTTAAGCTTCTCACAGTCAAAGTAAAGAGCATGACAGTGAGAGCAGATAACAGTTAGCATGCCCAAGTTGTTATACTGTATATCAGTTTCCAAGAATGACTGCCTAGCAGGTAGATAAGATACAGAATAAAGAATAGATAATGGAATATCATCTGCAACAACAGCTTCTTGATCCTGATAATTTATAAGTATATAGAATTTTGTTATGCAAAAATTAACATACTTGAATTATATCATTTTCTTTGTCAACCTCTTGAATATTTCTCTCCCTAATATCCTGTAATATCTGGTTAGAATTCAGTTATCAACAATCAGTGAAATTTGTTACTTACAACTCTTAGAATATTTTTCTACATATTTCTATCTACATTTAGGTCTCCATTACCATTTCTATTCTACTGTTCTTTATAATCAAGAGTATTTGTATTCTTATTCCTCTATTATTTGGTTGATTTGAACTATATGAACTTTTCTTTTTGCTTATAACACTTCTAACTGTTGTACTATTCTCTGTTACTGCATTTGTCTCTCTTCTATCTCTTTTTGTTTTTTTATCTCTACTCTTGTAATTTGCAAATGATCAAGAAGTTGATGTTGTTCAGCAAGTTAACATCTGTATAAATCAAGTATGATATCATCAAGATTCTATAAAACATGTACAGGAGTTATATGGAATCTTCTTTCTTTTTTATCTTTTTTTCTATTTCAAACAGAAGCTAAAGGAACATTTTGAAGTAAAGCAGATAGGTAATGATTCTCTGGAACAACTATATACTACTGTACTTGTTCTTTAGCTTTTCTAGCTTAACATTCTTTTTTAATAGAATTCATTTCTTATAGTTTGTTTTACTGTCTCACTTACAACTACTCTAAGAATAAAGGTACACACTATACAGTGATTTAGAACATACTGAGAATAAAAATAATATAAAATTTCAGAACTATTTTTCTTTTTGTAGATGACTGTATTTTAGAAGTTAATAAAAAAAACTTTTATTTTGTATTGTAACTATACTTATTTTCATTACTATACTTTTTATTACTATTTAAAAATCTACAAATTTTTGGAACTAATATAAATATCAAAAAAACAGTTATAATTATTGTGTTTATAAGTGTATTAACTATCTAAAACCACTTTATTGTTTTTAAGCCTATTAGTGTAGATTTTCTCTAGAATACTAATAATAGATATATACTCTGGAGTGATTTCTATTGATAACTTATTATTAGATAAAAATAGAAACTACTACTAACAATTTACAATACTATATAAAATTTATCTAAAATTCTATAATCTTTACAAAACAAAGGTGTTTATAATTTATTCTATTGTTAGATAATATCTTGTAGATTGAATAAAATATACTTCTTTGGTTTCTGTAGTAATACTTGTAGTTAATAATTTTGTAAAAATAAAATTAATATTTGTACTTTTTAAATTAAAAAATAGATGTAAGAATAATAGATATAAGCCAATAAAGTGTTATTATAAACCAATATTGTAAGCTAATTTTGTTTTTATTCATAAATAAAATTGGCTTTAAGTAAAACAAAACCCAAGTTAGTCATTTTCAGACTAAATTACAAATTAGACTTATATTCTAGAATAATTTTGTGTTTAATTAAATATTATTATATAATATTTAATTCTCTTTAGTTTAATCTAAAGGCTTTTGACCTTAACTAATAAAACTATAAAATTAGAGATATTTTGACTATATTTATTCCAATCTCTAAAGATTCTTTTAAAAATAAATTATAACATATCTAAAAGTAAAATATGACTAAGAATTCTCTTAAAGTTTATTTCACTTTAGTCACCCTTATAATATTAGAGTGTAGTATTTTGTGTATAATAACATTTATTAAATCCAAATTTAAAATACAAAAAAATATACAAAATAAATACATATTATACTAAGTTTATTAAATTTCTAGTAATGTTGATTTTAGAGCCAAACAATACTAGAGTTGTTTTTTATTAGTTCAAACTCTTGTAATATTATTAGAGTATACTAATGTTATATTTAATAAATATAGGTTTTTATATATTTTATATTAGGTTTTGTCTATTTTTTTATACCATAATGTCTTTACTAAATACAAAAATTACTATCATATAAATTCTATATTTCTATAATATGAATTTTGTTTTAAACAATGTTGAATAACAAGATATTTTGTTTAGTTTTTGATAAAAACTTATATAATCTTGTAAAATGTTTACTACAATAAATCAACAGTAAATATTATTTTATTGAAGATATTTAAAGTAGAATAAAAAAGTCTTTACTTATGTATATTTTGTTCTTAATTAAAAAAACTAGATATAATACTAACATATATTTAAGAGACAATTACCCAAAAGAATATTATATCAATTGTTTACTTTAATAAACTAGACTATTTATATTATAAGGTTACTTGGCTATTTGGCTACAATTATACATTTAATATTGTTTTTTTTAGATTTTAAAATTAGCTTACTAAAATATATAAACAAAAGCATTGTTAAATAGATATTAAATTATAAGTAGAATTTTCTAGATATATAATATACCTATTTACTATTATAATATAACTATTATTATAAAGATTAAAGTAAATAAGAATATTAGTAGTTTTTAGTTATTATGTATTTTTAATTAAAAAAAAAAACCTTTAAACTATAGTTATTATTTAGTATATATATGAGAAGGATATGGGAAAAAATAGAGCTGAATAAGTATAACAAAGCTTCATCTAATCATAACTAAGATTTATCTAATAGTTCTTTTTTTACTTATAAAATGCAATAAATTGATTAAAAATCAAAAAAAAGTACAGAAAATTAAACAAAGTATTGGAGAAAAGAAGTATAGTGAACTGGGAACTGTTGGAAGAAAATAGTATAGTAGACTGAAGATAAGACTACTAGCAGTTATTAGAGAAAGGAAATATAGCAAACTGTAGACTATTAGAGAAAAAAAATATAATGGACTGCATACAGTACTACTTACTTTATACACTGCAAACAATACTACTAGAAAAAAAGAGTATAGCATACTGCAGTGCATATACAAGACTACTTACTGTTATGCTTACACAGACTGTTGAAAAAAGAGAATATAGCAATCTAACAAACAATATAGTATTAACTTTACTCAGAATTAGTAAAGAGTTCAAGTTGAGCTAGAGGTTCAGATGAAAACCTTGTCTATTATATATATAAGAAAGATATAGGAATGATGCTTACTTAACCAATACTTAGCCAACATTTCACAAGCATTTGTTAGCTATTTCTTTCTTTTTCTTTAAAAAATTCTCTTTAAATTCATATAAATTCACTAAAAACTCAAAAAAATCAGAGAAAATTGAAATAAACAATAAACAATAGTTTGCTAATAAATATAATACAACAGAGTATCTTAAAGGCTACTATACCTTTTTTTTCTCCTATTCAACCCAAATTAGATATATGGGAGTAAAACAAACATGTACAAATAGACAGTAATAGTATTAGCTCATTGAGTTTTCTATTTTCAATCACTATTCTCTATCCTCCTCTGCTGTTTCCTTTTTACTTTCTGACTTTTCTACTTTCTATATCTTAACTAGATACTAAACTCTAGGTGTAAAGGAAACAGTACTCTGCAGCTGTAGTATAAAACGTGGTTGGTTTGACTAAGCTTAGGTTTGCTCTCCTAAACAAACTGTTTTCTTAAGCAGTGTTATAGTAGTATATCTATATACTTTTTTATTAGTAACCTAGTGCTTGAAATCTATTATAATCCTTATATGCAAGAGAATAACAACTACTCTTTAAGAGAGTTGTTTAGAGTAGGGATCTCCTTCTTAGAAGTGATAGTATACCTTTATTTTTAGGATAGTTGTAAGTAAGACAGTTAGACAATTGTAAAAGATAGATTCTGTTGAAGAAGAATATTAAGCTAAAAGAGCTAAAACTAGAGCTAGACATCATATAAATAATCCTAATCATTATTATCATTATCATTATCTTTACTCTTTACTTTAGAATGTTTCTCCTACTCTTGTTTAGAATAGAGGAAGAGAAAGAAAATATTATTTACCTTCTCTATAAATTGATCCTAATAATTTTTTTTATTATTCTTTGCTTCAAAACATCTTTTCTGCTTCTGTTTGGAATAGAAAAAGAGGAGAAAGACATTATACCACTCCTTTATACCTAAATAAAGCAATAGCTAATTTATATTAATAACAACAAGTAAATTAAGTGCAAATAAAACCAATTGCTCAGATTAATGAAATGATAATTAAATGGAGAAATGAAGAATATGATAGTCTAGATTATGATAAATAGCAAGTAAATGAAGATAGTAATAGAAATATAGACCAAGTCAAAGGAAAACCTTGGTAAAGTTTAGATTGTTGTAAGTAATAGATTTTGAATTTATTAACAACAAATTCTTATGGAATATATAGAATAATAATGGTATAAATGATAAATTGAATCAAATTAATAATAATAAAAATATAGTATGTTAATTTTTGTATTATAGAATTTAGTATACTTATAAGTTATCAGGATCAAGAAGCTATTGTTACCAATAATATCCCACTTCCTATTCTTTATCTTACACCTTATCCACTTACTAAACAGCTATTCTTGGAGACTGATATATAGTATAACAACTTGGGTATGCTAACTGTTGTTTGCCTTTACTGTTATGCTTTTTACTTTGACTATGAGAAACTTAGATCCTTATGGGTTAATCATCCCAAATTTGGTATATACTATCTACAAGAACAGATCCAACTACCTCCTCTTCAACCACTTACTAGAATTCTCTACAATTACTTGACTGGAGATGATTATTCCTCAAGAGAATTTTGCAATAATATATGACAGTATAATACAGTATTTGCTATGACTTCAGTGGAAGTCAAAATTAACAACTTAGTTACCAGGCAGTCCAGTCCCTACTATTTCAAAATCTAGGGAGAACTTCATCATCTTACTGGTGCTTTTCTTCTTTATGTAAGTCAGACTCCAATATATGTACAAATCTATATCCTTGATATAGTAGAGCAGCTCAGTATTAGGAAAGCCAACAATAATAATCTAGATTCTGTAGTAATAGACAATATTCAGATAATGCTTCTGGATAGTCATCCATATATTGGCTGGTATCGTCATGTATATGAGTTTATTAGAGACAAACCAGCAGATGAGCAGTAGAAGATCAGGATTAGATTACATATAAATCTATAAAATAATCAGCAAACTCACAATTTACCTACTACTGAAGAGATTGTAGTTATTATTTCTAAGAAAGGAGTCTATCATGTAATAGATAATAGAAATATAGTATTATAGGCAAGAGGAGAATAACTTGAGCAAATAAGCCAGAACAGTCTTTTATATGCTGTTTTTTATTATATTCTGTTGTTTCTAAAGAGAGAAAATGAGTGGCATCCAAGAATTCTAATCTATAGTACTTAACTAAGAGAACAAGAGAAGAATAAAAGACAGAGAGATGGAGAGAAATAGACTTGCTTATAGGTAATCTCTGATATATGCTACTATGTCTATTATCTTTATATCAGAAATGATCCTCAGCTACCCCTCTTCTATAATAAAAAGCTATTTCAGCAGTTTGTTGTTAATGCATAGGTAAACTGTGAATAGAAGAAACTCAACTGGGCTAGGATATATCAACATACCTTTAGATCTAAGCTCTACCAGGGACTATAGGATGCTACTGTATATAATAGACATAATGGAGAAGATGTTAGGCCTTTGGAATACAAACTCATTCTTTTTTCTTCTTATATGGGAAGTTCTAGGTATATGACTCAGTTGTTTTAAGATGCTATAGCTATTTGCAGGTATTTTCACAAACCAGATCTATTTTTTATCATATCTACTAATTCTAAGTAGCCAGAAATTGTTTAGAATCTTTTTTCTGGACAGACAGTCACTGATTGTCCTAATATTGTATCATGGATCTTTGAGCAGAAGAAGAAAGCACTTCTCAAGCTTATTGATAATGTATAAGAACTTAGACTGTGATGTCTTAGAGCTACTTTTAGTCTGAGTTAACAAGAAAAACTCGATAGAGTTCTTATTCAATTGCTATATACTACTTATATATATATTGTATTTACTTCTATTTATAAAGTCCTATATATCTCCTTTAAGATATTCTCTCTCATATGTTTATTAGCTGTTTTGGCTATGTCATAAAATGACCTTCTTCTCAAGGTTTCTTATTCCAAGGATTTTTACAACTCATAGTAGAGATTGCAAATATTTCCTATTTTATTGTTATTTGCCTCTGTTTACTCTCTGAGTTCCAAATTTTCTTGCTCAGTTTCTTCTTTCTCTTTTTTTATCATTTTCATTGTTTTTTGTTCTCTTATTCTTTTTTTTTTATTGTCTCTAATTTCTTTCCAATCTTGTCTAGTATTTCTTATTGTATTTTTTGTCTGATCAACCAAATAGCTTTTTTGCCATAAATTGCCCTAACAGTTCTTCTTTCCTAAATATTTTTTCTTTTCTTTTTTGTTTTTTGATATCTTTTATATTTTGTTAGTATTTCTTTTTAAATTCTTTGACTACTTTTTTTACATTCTCCAAATTTTTCTTTTCTTTCCAAGTATTAGATTCAGCTATGAATCCTTTCTACTATACCAAGTATTTATCTTTCTCCCTTATTTATTACTTGTTTAGAATTCTCTTGACCTTCTATTTCTTTTCTCTTATAATTATGACTAGAGCTAGTTGCTTTTTTCTCTGCCCCTTTACTTGCCCTATATATTTTTGTACTCTACTAATATTAACTACCAGATGTATTTTTACTGTACTAGATAGTTCTAATTCTACTGCACTTAATGATATGACTTTCTTTATCTTATAAGGCTTTACAAATTTCTCTATCAACTTCTCTATCCTTCTACCAACTATTTGGTATTTCAAATCCTTGGTACTGAGTATCACCAAGTTCTCTACTTTGTACTCATCAGCTTCTGTCCTATTTTTATCTGCATACTTTTTCATCTCTTCTTGTGCCTTTTCTAGTACTGCTTTTGTCTCCTCTTGAATCCTCTTTATTTTTGCCACAAATTTCTCTACCCCTTCCTTCTTACTTCAAACCCCATTCTAGAATCTTATCCATAGTTTGCTTTACTTTGAAGAACAATGTCTTTGTACTTAAGTATGCTTTGTTATTGTATGCAAACTCTGCTGTTCCTAACTAGTCTGGCCACTGTTCTTGCCTATAGTCAATAAATATTCTTAAGTACTGTTCCAACTCCTGGTTAACCCTTTCTATTTGGCCATCTGTCTAAGGGTGGAATACTATTGACATCTTACTTTTGATCTCCAATATCCTATTCAACTCCTTTATTAATTCTACTGTGAACTGTAGTTTTTTATCTGAAATAATACTCTCAGATAGCCTATACAATCTCTATACATTGTCCTTGAATAGCCTAGCCAGTCCCTCTGCTAACATTTTCTCTATAGTAGAAATAAAGTGGACTATTTTTGTTAACCTATTTACCACTACTAAGATTGAGTTGTATTTCTGGGCTAACAGCAACTTAGTGATAAAGTCTGCTGAAATATGTGTCCAAGGTCTTTTTGGGATTGAATTGGGTATTAATTTGTCTACTGGCTATTTTGTATGGTTCTTATTCCTTTGGCAGAAATCATATTCTTCTATATATTGCTTTATCTCCTTGGTTACTTCTAGCTACCAAATATTTCTGGTAACTAGTTCTACTGTCTTCCACTATCCTCCATGTCCTTCTACTAGTGAGTCATGATGTAATCTAATTATTTCTGCTCTCAACTTATTATCTTTAAGTACATATATCTTTCTTTCTTTATATATGATATTATTTACTTTTTTTTACTCTTTATCTTACAACATTTTTACTCTAGCTCATTTCATTTCATCTACTACTCTAACCACTTTGTTATCTTTTACTTTTGACTGTCTTACTTTTTCTAGTAAGTCTATTCTTTCTACTATTACTTCTACCTTCTTTGTTTTTCTCACTTCCAACTATTCTGGCTTTACCAACATCTCATTCTTATTGTTTCTTTCTACCCCTATTTTCTAGTCTGGCCTCTTACTCAAGCTATCTGCCTTCTCTATTTTACTTCCTGGAATATACTTTAATGTAAAATTAAATCTTGATAGATATAATGTCCATTTTGCTTGTCTTTTATTCAATTTTTGTACCTTTATGAAATATTTGAGATTTTTATGGTCTGTTCAGATCTCAAATTTTATTGTTGTCCCTTCCAGAAAATGCCTCTATGCCTCTAAACATCTAACTACCACTAATATTTCTTTGTTATAAATTTTGTAATTTCTCTTTGTATCACTTAGAGATTTAGAAATGAAAGCAACTGGTCTCCATAACTCATTAGAGCACTTCATTGATAGTACTCTAGTAGCATAGTTTAAAGCATTTGCTTCTATCCTAAATTCTTTGTCTAAATCTGGGACTGCCAATACTAGTCTAGTTGTAAAGATTTCTTTAAGTTTATTAAATGCTTTTTGCTGCTCCTTTCTCCACTACCACTTTACATCTTTCCTTGTTAACATATTCATTGGCCTTGCTACTTGAGCAAAGTCTTTGATAAACCTCCTATAATAGTTGGCAAGGCCTAAAAACTTTCTAATATCTTTCACATTTTTTGGTTCTAGCCAACTCAATACTCTATTTACCTTTTCCTTTTCTATTTTAATCCTAATGGGTCCTATAATAACTTCTAGAAATCTAATTTTCTACACCTTCCATATATACTTCTCTGGCTTAATATACAAGTCATTCTTCTCTAGCTTTTTCAGTACTTCTTTCACAATCTTGTTATGTTCTTTTTCTATTTCTGTTTCTATTAGTACATCATTCACAAAAGCTGCAACTTTTCCTTTATTAATCATGTCTCTCAGGATCTCATTTATTATTGCCTAGAATATAGCTAGTGAATTTGTCATTCCAAAGAACATAACTGTTGGCTTGAAGAACTTTATATGAGTTGTGAATAGTCCCTTTTACTTGTCTTTTTCCTTAATTCCCCAATTGTTGAAACCCTACCAAAGATCCATTTTAGTAAATACCTACTTGCTCTCTATGTTGTCTATTAAGTCCATAATTAATGGAAGTGGATAGTTATTCTTTATCATCTAGTCATTCAGATTACAGTAGTCCATTACTATTCTCTTTCTTCTATCTTTCTTGTTTACAAAGAAAACTAGTGATGTCTGGAGGGACTTCAATGATCTGGTGTATTCCTTTCTTAACTGATCCTCTACAAAATTCTGAACTTCTTCCCTTTTATTTTTGGACAAAGAGTAAATTCTTTCTTTTCTAGGTTTGAATGTCTCCTTGAAATCTATGGTGTAATCCTAGATTTTCCTTATTAACATCCTTTCTGACTCTATTTTCCCAAATATCTTTCTCTACTTTAAAAATTTCTGTGACATCATTTCCTTAATCTTTCTGTAGTCTGCTTCAACTTCTTTTTTTCTTTCCCAATCTTCTTTATTGTCTACTGCCCATCTCACAATCCTTTCTTCTTCTAGAGCTGCTATTCTCTTCCCTTTCTGTCACAAACTTCATTCAGACCATAACTCCAGAAATACTTAACCAATTTCAACAATTTAATTGGCCACTGAAAGCCCCTAAGAAGACCTTTCAAATGGTACCAAAAGTATCTCAAGGCAATCAGTATTCATTGAGTTATCAGCAAATCAGTTGGTGATTACCAAGTTACCAAACACTAAATTACTGATATCTCAGGAACTGCTTGACATAATTGTTTGCTTCAATATCTATTATAAAGCTCTCTTTAATGTGCTTCTTTTGGCTATAAATAGATCCTAAGGTGATAAGATCCCATAGAAATACAAGGTTCTTTATATTTGCATATAATATTGATCTATTACCCATAGGTTATTATTTGTCCTTGAATAGAACAAAGAACTACCCTAGATAGTTAGGTTATTTCTATTTTAAGAACAATAGGCACTTCTATATATAAAACAATAAATAGTGATTATGTAGTAGGCCATCCTGGTATATAGACCATTATAATTATATATTTAAGAATTATATATCTAAAGATAAATCTCAAACTTAACAATATTTTTTGCTGCTTGTCTAACTTTGCTTTTTTGAGCTATTTGATTATCCAATCAATTAATTACAAATCAGTAAGTAGCTATTTGTGATAAAACACTCTTATTTGTAGTATTTAACTTCTCTACATCTAAAACATTTTCTTTCTTCTATTGTTTTTTGTCTCTTTATTGTGACCTCTTTTTTAATGTCACATTTCATTACTCTACTCACCAACACCTCAAACTTATTCTTGGAAATCAGTTTCTTCTTTATCTCCTTTTTCTTATTTTTATAGTTATAGGCTAGATACTTGAACTTTTTATATTTCTAAGAAACTTTTTCCTTTCTTTTCTCAATTTCTGTTCTTAGTTTGGTAAGAGTATACTGTTGGTTGAGCATCTTGCTTATGAGAAACTTATATTGATCTAGAGATATAGTACTACATCACCAGAGAAGTCAAATAAACAATGATCTTACTAATACTATATCTACTAGGGCATAAGATCTTTATTCAGCTAGATACTTACTATCTTATTTACTACTACTCTAATAATATAGTTATACTATTAAGTTCTTTTAAGCCTAGAGTCTGGTTATATTATAGTGGTCCTAAGTTATATTATCTAGATAACAAGGAAAATAAGAGAATAAGTTGGCAAGGCTCTGTGATGAGTAGTGCTAATGAAAGAATTGAGTTTTAGTATAAGGTTCTAGCTGTAATGACTTAAATCTACTTTTAGTCTAAGTTGACAAAAAGAACTTGATAAAGTTCCTATTTGATTATTGTATACTATTTATACATATTTCATATTTACTTCTATTTACAAAGTCCTATATATTTTTTCTAGATCATTTCCTCTTATATATTTACTAGTTATCTAATTAAAAGAAAAGAAAAAGAAAAAGAAAAAGAAATAATAACTTAGCTATTTTGACTATATTATGATAAGTTACTACTTATATTATGGAATTACATTGGGACTATAATTATTATCAGTTCTGGACTAATAATAAGTGGATAGTAGAAGAGATAATGGTGATAAAAAATGAGGAAGACAAAGATGATGTAATAAATAATGTGTTAGCATATCAAGATTAGGTTGGACTTCAGACTTAACTGAACTAATTATAGACATTAAACTATAGGAAAAATATTGGATAAACCTTGGGGTAATTATAGACAAATCTTATAATAGTTATAAACTTTAGAATAAATAGAGAAATCTTGGACTAACCTATTTATAGACACTAACTCGACTAGTCACTCACTGTTACTTACTAGTACTTAGGATAGTAGTTTCTGTGACATTACTAGTTAGGATAAATACAATCCAGAAAGAAAAGAGAATGGCAAGTTCTCTCTTTCTGTAGTTTATCTGAAAACCTACTTCTCTTGGAACCCTACATTCCTTCCAGTCTTTGGACTAACTTGTGGAGTATGACTGAAAGCCTCAATAATCATCCTTCTGATATAACTCTTCTGAAAACCTTAATCAGATCCTTTGCAGAGAGGTGAAGAGATATCAAGTGTTGACATAGGCTTGAGGTTGAAGTGTATATTCACCCTTGTGGTCTAGAGTCTTAACAACTTATACAAATGTTACATGGTCTGTGTATTAATCTCCTATAATCACATGATCTTCTAGAATGTTCTATCCTATTTATATCTTTTCCATACTATTTATAGATTGATTCCATTATATCCTTTGATGTTATTGACCAAGTTGATGAATGTGCAGAAGAGAGTTTTCTTCTTTGGAGCTGTCTTATAACACAATGACATAGTAGGAATGGTCAGTACAAACGAGGCATAATTACTAGACCACTTCAACAGTGATCGCCCAACCAGTTTT